>Ga0102929_1002059_pt1 | contig 11948 bp, 8 predicted proteins | sample SalPonR1_B_D2_MG_FD_78510 | JGI IMG/M metagenome (GOLD analysis project Ga0102929, IMG submission 78510) | Salt pond soil microbial communities from South San Francisco under conditions of wetland restoration - Salt Pond MetaG R1_B_D2_MG | ecosystem: Environmental > Aquatic > Marine > Intertidal... | reverse complement strand
CCCAAAATAATTCACTGTCAATTCCTTTTCGGATTCAATAAAATCGGGAAGAAAGGATATCCATACATCACAGTCATGGATCTCTCCGAGCAGGGTATGTATTGTTTTAACGCTGTTAATATAATCTTTAAGTTCTCCATCATAGGCAGGATCAAAGATCTCCAGGGTGTAACGCAGTTTTTTGTTTGATTTTCTCAGTTCATGAAGTTGTTCCACGTTGGAAGGGTTGCGTATAAATACGTCAAAACTCAGGACATCTGCAACTTTATCCCTGATCTGGTCTCTTGCTGTTACAAAAAGAAGTGGAGACCGCCCTGGTGTGTTCTGCAGCCTGACTTTTCCCATTATTTCCCTTATTCTCGAGTTAACTGAAGTTTCAATATCCCTTGAAATGAAACTGTCGATAGCCTTTTCAACAGATCTCTGAAATGTATTTCTCTTCTGTGCGATACGCAGTATCAGTCTCTCTATCCCCGGAACGTATTTTCTTTCAGGAAGCTCTATCATGAATTTCTTTAAAAAATCTATCTGGACATCAGCGTCTCTTGCATCTCCGAGAGCGCGAGTCAGTTTCCTTATCTCACGTTTCCAGTTCTTCATGTCATCCTGGGGAAAACATGAGCTGAAAAGAGGCAAAGTGCTTCTTAATCTTCTGGTTGCTACCCTCATCCGGTGAAGGTGTTCTGTATCTTCAGCTGATCTGTACCTGACGTCTTCCTTCGCATCAGAAAGTCTTTCCAGGTGCTTAAGGATAGTTTTTGCTCCATAGGCACAGTAACTCAGCTCTGTTTTTTCGATCATTTATCAGATCTCCTCTCCGGTAAAATTCCAGCCTCCTTCATATTCCATCATAAGTTTCTGGGCGTCAACAGGTATACTTTTTTCCATCAGAACCCTTTCGTAGGTCCCGTCACTTTTGAGGCGTCTTGCTTTGTGGTTATCGTTAAGGTGGATAAGAAGGATATCATTATAGATAATTGATCTGAGTTTTTTATCAAGGACGGGTACCAGGACCTCTATCCTCCTGTCAAGATTGCGAGGCATAAGGTCTGCGCTTCCAATGAGTATCTCCTGCTCTCCTCCATTGTGAAAATAAAATATTCTGCTGTGTTCGAGGAAACGTCCCACGATGGAGGTTACTTCAATATTCTCGCTTATTCCGTCCAGTCCGGGCACAAGACAGCATATCCCCCTGACCTGAAGACGTATCTTTACCCCTGCTCTTGATGCTTCGTAAAGAGCTTCGATACAGTCTGTATCTACAAGTTGGTTCATTTTGAAAGCAAGGTATCCGTCTCCGTGTTCTTTATGTCTATCGGTCTCTCTTTTGATCCTTGTGAGGATCGCCTCTCTGGTATTGTGAGGGGATACGATCAGTCTTCGGTAATTGGTCTTGTATGAATATCCTGTCATTGCGTTAAAAAGGTCAGTGACATCTGAACATATTTCATCGTTACAGGTGAATATGCCCATATCGGTGTATATTTTTGCCGTTGAAGGGTTGTAATTTCCGGTTCCTATATGAACATATCTCCTTATTCCGTTATTTTCTTTCCTCAGGACCATACATAGCTTTGCATGGATCTTGTAACCCACCAGTCCATAGACAACATGAACTCCTGCTTCTTCGAGGGCCTTTGCCCAGGTAATGTTCTGTTCCTCATCAAAACGGGCTTTGAGTTCGATCATAGCTGTCACCTGTTTCCCGTTTTTCCTTGCTTCCATAAGTGCCTTGACTACGGGAGAATTTCTGCCAACCCTGTAAAGTGTCTGTTTGATTGCAAGTACCTTCTTATCAGTTGAAGCCTGACGAATAAAATCAAGTACAGGTCCAAAACTGTCGTAGGGGTGGAAAACAAGTTTATCGGATTCCCGAATAACAGGAAAAACAGATGCTCCATCCACAAAAGGAAAGGGCTGTTTGGGATTAAAGGGTTCATATTTCAGATCAGGTCGATCTACATTGTACAACTTCAGGAAATCAGAGAACCCTAAAGGTATACTGCTTTTGTATACCTGATAAGGAGAGAGGTGGAGTTTTCTGACAAGAAATCTGTACATGTCAGAAGGAGTTCCGTTTTTAATTTCAAGTCGTATTATCTCACCGAACTGTTGCTGATCAACATATGCAGTTACAGCTTCGAGCAGGTCGTGGGCTTCATCCTCCTCTATCTCGATATCTGTATTCCTTGTTACCCTGAAAGTAGAGGTCGCAACTACCTCAAGTCCGGGAAAAAGAAAACCGATATTTTCCCGGATAATGTCCTCTATCATTATGACAGCGTTTCCCCTGACATTAGCAGAAAAACCCAGCGTACTGTAAGTCTTGGCTTCTTTATTGCGGGGAACAAAAACAAATCTCTGCATATTTTTGGGGACCTTCAGGCGCGCGAATTTTATACCCGTCTCGGGATCCCTGAGTTTGACCAGAAAATTAAGGCTCAGACCTGAGATAAGGGGAAAAGGTCTTCCCGGGTCAATGGCCTGCGGTGTCAGAATCGGGTATATAGTATCCTCAAAATATTTTTTAAGAAAAGATCTGTTCATATCAGTCAGTTTTCGGTAATGAGTAATATAGATATCATTATGTAAAAGAGCCGGCTTCAGTTTTTGCTTCCAGAAGTCATAGGCCATCGCCAGCTGTGGTAAAAGTTTTTTACGTATGAGGTTCAGTTGTTTTGCTGGTGAAAATCCATCCGGGGGAGTTGATGCAATTCCTGTTTTGTATTGACGTATAAGTCCTGCAACCCTGACCATGAAAAATTCATCAAGGTTGTCGAAGTATATACCCATAAACTTGAGTTTTTCAAGAAGGGGGTTGTTTTCATCCATGGCTTCCTCGAGAACTTTGTAGTTGAACTCAAGCCAGTTAATCTCCCGATTAAAGTAAAGGGAGGGGTTATTGTCCAGCGAAATAGTTTTTTCCCGGTTCCTCTCTGGAAGGTCCTCTTTTGAAACCAAACTCTATCCCTCCTTTGATTTCAGCGGCATAATAATGTAAACAGATAAAAAGATTCTTGCTATCAATTCTATCATTGTCTTCAGCGGCTGTTAAGAATAGTGCCTATTCGGGAGGAGCTGCTGAAGATCCTTCTCCTGAGCCACTGTCATCTTCAAATATCTGGTTCAGAAGGTTATCCATGAACTGCTTCTTGAACTGGTCGCCGGCAGAGGAGGAACTGTCCTCACCTTCTCCGGTGGGAAACTTGACTTCGAACTTTATGTCATCTATGTCCTCCTGGACTCCACTTCTGCTGTCCTGAGGAATGAAGTTAGTTGCTCCAAAGGAGGGAACTTCAAGATTGTGCAGTTCTGGATCTTTCCAGGTTCCCCTGAGTTCGAAGGTTGCTTCCCTGAAGTCATTTCCGGTATATCCGCCGAGAATTCCCGACAGAAAATTCTGCAGAAGGGCTTCTTCGTTAACACCTTCAGTAACAAGCCCTTTCATAGCACCCAGAAGAACTCCGAGAGCCTGAATATTGAGGATACCCGAACACTTGAGGTTCATGGGATGTTCTTCACTTCCAAGGGCTCCACTTGCGGAAAGATATCTGAAGTTTGGATCTTCTCTTGAGGCAGAGAGGCGGCTTCCGGGCATCAGATAGATCTTCCGCCCATCGATATTGAATATGGCATCAATGTTTTTGTAGGTTATCCTGTCGGTCTTACTCATCTTCTTAAGGCCTTCCAGTCCTTTTATTACTCCATTTTCAAGATTTAAGGTTCCGTTTCCGTTCATTAGGTAGACTTTGCCCGCCAGGCCAGAGAGATCAATATCAAGACTTGCTTTTCCTGTTATCTTTACGATGTCCTCAAGGTCTGACGTAAGCATATCCGTGTCAGCTCCTTCTATGGATATGGTACTTTGCCATTTGCCATTTTCAAAATCAAAAGCTCCGGAAAAATCCAGATCTCCCTTGTAAAAAGAAGCTTTTCCACTGTCTGCAGTAATGGAACTTTTGTCAAAACTGAGAGGAAGGGAAAGGTCTTTCAGTTCAATATCTCCGATGGAAAGTTCCGGAGATGTGAAAGTTGCATTTCCTTTTATAGTTTCCCCCTTTATTTCTCCACTGATCTTGTAAGATGCAGTTCCATCAACAGGAGTTTCTGTAGAGTTTTCCACGCCCCTGAACAGTTCGGAGAGTATAATATTATCTCCTTCAGAGGAAAAAGTGAGGTGTTTTTTTCCTTTCAGGTTAAGTATATCTCCAGATATTATTACATTTTTTCTTCCTGCTTCCAGGTCCAGCTGGTAAGTGGCAAATCCCTCTCCTGTGGTAGAACTTTCGGTTTTAAGCACGACGTTACGTAAAAGGGTGTTTTTTAGGTAGATCTCCTTTGAAGAAGCACTCAGAAAGACCTCAGGCTTTTCCAACTTGCCGCTGATGACGATATCAGTATGTACAGTTCCATCAACCGGAAGGTCCAAACCGGTAATTCGGGACAGTTCCTTCATAGGCAGCGCTTCAATAACTGCATGAAGATCAAGGGAGTTGGCCTTATGGGGATCAAGTAATATTTTTCCGCTCAATTTCAGGGGAGATTCGCTGATGTCGGCCTTAAAGCCCTTTATGAAAAGGGTGTTGTCCCTTATTTTGAGGGAGGTTTTGATATTCTCAAGGGCTGTTTTTCCAGAGACAAGCTTCTTTGAACCAATTATAAGTTCCACCTGTGGATCGGATAGAGAGCCTTCTATGGCCACTTCTCCCTTTAGAGAGCTCTTGACAGGTAATTTAATGTCAAGAGATTCCGAGAGGTCCCCGCAGTTTATGTCCCTGAAAGCACCGTTAAGGGTCAAAGCTGTAGTTGCAGGACTTGTGAAATTAACTCTCCCGGTAAGATCGAAGTTTCCCTCTGCGTAAGATCCCCTGAAGGAAGTAACATTGAAAATACCTTCTGAATAGTTGCCTTTGATCTCATTTTCTAACAGTTTACCGGGAAAAATCTCTGCCAGAGAGGGTGAAGCTATAACAAGGTCAGCCTCTGGATCTTCGGAAAGAAGGTCTTCAGCTTTTCCTGTTATATTAAGGGAATTTCCTCTCCATTTTACATTTAGTTTATTTAAGGTTGTGGTATTTCCAGAAGATGAAAAGTCTACTTCTACTTCTTCGAAAAGATCTTCCCTGGTTCTTACCTTCTGTGACTGTAAAACCCCTTTGACTCTGCTTGACTTTGCATCCTTCTGAATGTTGACTTTTCCCGTTATGTTGCCCTGTAAATCCAGGGATTTTATCTTGCTGTATTTTTTTGACAACACGGAAAGATCCACATTATCTGCAGTAAAGGTCATATCACTTTTTGGGTCATTGCCCAGCTCGATCAGGCCGTTTCCTGTTATTCTGGCATTATTCCAGATTCCTTTGCCAGTAAAATCGACGGTCCTTCCCTTTTCAACATGGACAGACGCAGAACAATGTCTCAGATCCTGGTCTTTGAAGGTCAACATCTTTTCGGTACTGAAGGAAACTTCTCCGGATAATTCTTTTACAGGTCCCCTGAGGTTAACTTTCATAGTAGTTATGATTCCATGCACAAAATCCAGCCATGGAAGGGCCTGTGTCCATTTTTCCGGTTCAACTTCAGAACCCTTAAGTACCAGTTCCGTTGGCAGCCCACTTTTTGCGAGTTCAAAGGACATCTTCCCCTCCACTGAGGAACCGAAAACCTTTATTCTGGCTTCTGGTATCTCGAGTTTCCCCTTGTTGAAATGCCAGGTGGCAAAACCATCATTAAAAAGGAAACTGGAGATCTTGAGATCGTCCGGTCTCATTTTTCCTTCAACCTGAAGTTCAGGCCACACTCCTTTTACTGTTACTGAAGAACTAAGCCCTCCGGTAAAACTTGTTCCACCTGTATGGGGAAAAATGTCTGATATGATCCCTGCCCTTGCTGTTTCAAAAGTTCCAGTCAGAAGGACCTTGTCGTTGATCTCCCCAGAAAGAGCAATAGATGTTTCGGAAGAGTTTATTTTCAGATCCTTTATTTTAAAACATCCTTTATCTGCAAGGATCTTTCCCTTTGCAGAAACATGTATTCCGTTGACAGAACCGTCAACGATCATCTCCATAAACTCCTGGGGAGAATCTGTGATAAGTAAACCCTTTTCCAGCATTACAGAGCCTTTTTTAGAGAAAAGGAGTGAATCGGAAATAGATATCCTTTGAACCATTGTCTTATCGGGGCCAGAAACAGTGACAAGCCTTTCGAGAAGGGATATGAAAATATCCATGTCTGTGGTACTTTTCTGGATTTTCAGGTTTGCGATCACTATCTTCCCTTTAAGAAGGGAGAAGATATCTGGCTGAAGTTCGATTCTTTCAGCTATTATGAATTGTTTTTCATCTGCAGTGACGTTAACGTTCTCAGCATAGTATCCTGTAATAGGATTACCTTTTATGACATCAGCTGTGAAACAGCACCCGAGTTTCTCCTGGAGGATCCGGCTGATCTCTGTGTCAAGATGATCTATGCCAATATCGCTGTTCTTTGTCCATAATAATGCTCCTGAAAATATCAGTATCAAAAAGATCAGGATAAATGCAAAATACTTTAATTTTTTCATTTTCCACCTCTTGTAACAAGTTTCCCGGACAGAATTCTGTCGAAAGGAGGTAATAATTACCACGGATAATCTTAGAACAGAACCGGATGAATTCAACCGGGGTAATTACGTATAAAAATATATGTTGATGTTATTAACAATATGTGGATATGTGGAAAAACATGTGGATAAAGAGCAGAAAAAGCTCTCTCAACTCCCTTTATAACAGAAAATGTGGACAAATTGCAGGTATGTGCATTATTTTTTCAGGGACCAGTAATTATCTGACATGGATCTGTAAGAAGAATCTCTCCTCCGTGAAACCCTGTCTCCGCTTTGCCCGCTATTTTCAGGGATTCCCCCTTTTGCGGAATAATGGGGCTGCATTCTTCCCAGTCTGCATCATAGATAACTACGGAGAAATTTCCCTTTGAAGGTAGTATAATGTGCCGTGAACCATTCTGGATTATACTTTGGACTTCGAGGTCCAGAATAATGAATTTCCCATCGATATAGGGCATCTCCCACCAGGCCTGCTCGGCTGTGAAAATTCTTCCTTTGACACTTTCCCAGAGACCTGTAGAATTTTTTCTGGCCTTTCTGAAAGCCCTGCTTATCCTTTCGTCGTACCTGGTGTTAGGGGGTATTGTCATTGGAAGGGCGAAACCCTTGAGAACCATAACTTCGTTAACAAGAACCTCCCTGTCTTTTTCCTTAAGCCATACATATGCAAGGATTCTACCGTACCTGTCCCTTGTAACAGTGTCAGTTTCAAGGGTAACGATTCTTTCTTTGACCAGTTCTTCATTTGCAATTCTCGCATCTTCTGCAAGTTCTTCAACAGGTCTTTCCGGATGGTGTAGTTCAGGTGTATCAATAAGTAGATATCTGACTGTAACGATGTCCCTTTCTATCCTGACCCTTATGGTGTCTCCATCGATGACTTCAACAACCTCACCAGTAAATTTCCCGGCCGAGGAAGTTGGTGGATACATTAGAATTGAGATAAGGAACATGGATAAAAACAGAAGCAGTGCAGTTTTTAAAGGGAAAGCCCTTTTAAAGGAGTTCATTTCTTAACCTCCAGGAAAATTTAAATGCTAAACATCTGACGTGATAGAATGTTTAATGCCAGGTAATTGACTCAGCGAAAATATCATGCTCAGTCCTTTCATTTGCCTGATCTTCATTATAATAGCCTTTACTCCTTCCTGGTGAACAAAAAACGATCCAAAAGAAAGGTTCTATAAAAATGATAAAGTTTTTCCCTGTAAATTTTACCAATAAGAAGGTATCATTTATGTTTATACAGGTGTATTCGCCCACTCATCTGGAGGGACAGTTCGAATTGGATAAAACAACCTTCAATAAAGGCTTTGTTCAGACTTACACAGATGAATATGGATTTACCCTGAGAAAGTATACAGAAATACTTGCAGGATATTCCGGAAATATTCGGCTCACTGGACCAGGAGATGCCGAAACTTTATGGTCAGATCATGTTATTGATTGCCTTTATTCACTACCCTTTCTTCCCGGGAAAGGAGAAGTTATTGATGTCGGAACGGGAGGAGGTTTTCCGGGTATAGTATGGGCAATTTGCAGACCTGACCTGAATGTCTTTCTTCTTGATAGTGTCAGGAAAAAATGTACGGCTTTGAAGGATATTGCAAAGGAACTCAGTCTTTCCAATATTACGGTTATCTGGAGCAGATCGGAAGATTATGCAGCGACAGAAAAGGAATCTTTTGATGTTGCCTGTGCAAGGGCTTTATCCGATACAGGAACTCTTGCTGAATATCTTGCCCCCCTTGTGAGAACAGGAGGAATTGTTCTGGCTTTTAAAGGTCCCAGAGTTCACGAAGAACTTGCTCATTTAAAGAATAAATGGCAGATCATTGGATTGGATGACCCCTCAATCTATCCTTACGTAATTAATGAAAAAAAACATTTTATAGTTCGCTGGAATAAAAATAAGCCTTGTTCTTCACGTTTTCCCAGGAGACCTGGCGTTGCAGAGAGAAAACCCTGGTGGAGGTGAGCCTTTGAAAATCATAGCGATAACAAATCAAAAAGGTGGAGTCGGAAAGACAACAAGCTGTATAAACCTTGCAGCGGAGCTTGGATGTATGGGTTATAGTGTCCTTGTGGTGGATATCGATCCACAGGGGAACTGTACAAGCGGATTGGGAGTTGATCCCTCCACTCTTGACTACACCCTTTATGATCTCCTCATTGATGGAGTTTCACCAGCCGAAGTTGTAGCAGATACTCAATGGGAAGGAGTTAGTATCCTTCCAGCCAATATAGACCTCGCCGGGGCTGAAGTGGAACTTGCTGGTGCCATTAGCAGGGAGACCAGGCTTCAACGGGGACTCGCAGGAATTGAAGGTTACGACCTTACAATTATCGATTGTCCACCATCTCTGGGTATTCTCACAATAAATGCCCTTGTAGCGGCTAACAAACTACTCATTCCTATCCAGTGTGAATACTACGCACTCGAGGGAGTTGGCCAGTTAACCAGGACAATACAGCTTCTCAGAAATTATCTAAACCCCGTGCTTTCCATTGATGGAGTTCTGCTGACCATGTACGATACAAGGACCAGATTATCTTCTGAAGTCGCTGAAGAAGTTCGCAACCAGTTCAAAAAGTGTGTCTTTGAAACCACTATTCCAAGAAATATAAAGCTTGCAGAGGCACCAAGTTACGCAATGCCTATCGGATATTATGAGACGCAAAGTTCCGGAGCGGCTGCTTACAGATCTTTTGCCAGGGAGGTTGCTGTGAAATGGCTAAACAAAGATCTTTAGGAAAAGGACTTGGTGCCCTCATCCCGGATAATTCCTCCTACCCTGTCGTAGAGACCGGGTCAGATGATATGGGCAAAGAAACAGTATACAATCTGCCCATTGATCTGATACAGCCAAATCCCTCCCAACCCAGGAAAGATATAAAAGAAGAAGGAATAGAGGCTCTTGCATCGTCGATCAGAGAACATGGAATAGTTCAACCCCTTGTTGTAAGAAAAAGGGATAATGACTCAGGATTGTACCAGATAGTAGCAGGTGAACGCAGATGGAGGGCCGCCAGATTAGCTGAGTTAGATGAAATTCCAGTACGAGTTTTCACCGGTTCTGACAGTGAAGTTATGGAAGTTTCCCTTATAGAGAATATACAGAGGGAAGATTTGACGCCACTGGAAGTAGCAGAAGCTATAAAGCAACTAATCGACCATTTTTCTTTAACTCAGGAAATGGTGGGCAAAAGACTTGGATGGAGTCGGACTGCAATCGCCAATAAGTTGCGTCTCTTAAATCTCCCTAACCCTGTAAAGGAAATGTTGAACATGTCATCTTTGTCAGAAGGACATGCCAGGACCCTCTTGTCACTTCCCGATGATGAACTAAGAATCGAATTTGCCCGTCAATGTGTTAATAATGGTTGGTCCGTAAGACAGCTTGAAGAAAAAATAAAGTTGTATCAAAGCAGAAGTAATACAAAAGATTATGAAGTAGATTACGATCTTTATGTTATACCACCTTCAATAAGATCTTTATCCCGTGCCACTGGTATTAAAGTAAAAGTTTCCGGTAAGCACGGTCAAAGAAAGGTTTCTTTGAATGGCCTTACAGAAGAACAGGTTGAAAATATGTTTAAGATACTTGAATCAAAAATGGAACAATTATTTCCCGGGAAATAATTATCCCTATAAGATTGGAGAATTATAAATGAATAGATCCTTGTCTGATCTAATGACATTTGGGAAAGTTGTTTCTTCAGCACTTTTGATATGTGGTTATATTGTATTAGGTTTTATTATTGGGAAAAAGCTTGTTGCATACGGCTTTGCGGACTATTTTATATTTATAATCGCTTTTCTCGGGGCGTTGATAGGATTGTGGCAAAGCTGGAACTGGTTGAAACCTCTTTGGAAGAAATAATGGAAAAAAATAGAATAGTAATTATCCATCAGTTGTACTACCACAATTCATAAGAAAACCCTAGTAAAGAATGTAGCTAATTCTTAAAATTAATCATACTTTCATGGTATTTTAACTCAACTTCACATTTATTAAATGAACATAACCTTTGCAAAGGTTATGGGAGAAGATATGTGAATAAAATAAGCAGTTCATTCAGCTTTTCTTAAGAAATTACCGGAACATTTCGTACAACATGCTGAAGAACAGATATTACTAAAGACTGGTATGTGATAAAATTGCCGTTCTTTATTTCCCGATAACATAATAAAAGCATTACAGTACTACGCTTGACCGATCATCTTTGTTTTGTATTGTGTGCTGGGACAGCAATATGTAACGGTTAAAGACAAAGCACGTATGATCTATATGAAGATCATAAGATCGTCTTTAAAATCCTCTTGAAAGGTGCAATATGGATTATGTGGTCTTGAAAAAGACTTGAATGTTTTAAAGGTCTTGAAAGTTAAAGATTTAATTGTTTATCTTAAAAAGAAGTTTAATATTTCTAATAAAATATTAAGAAAAATATTAATAAATTATAATTGTAATTTATAATGGAATTTTATGCTTTAAAATATGGATACTATATATAGTATAATGTGTAATAAGAACTTATCCACTCATTATCCACAATATATTTATAAATGCAGAAAAAATACGTTATTTTATTCCTACTTCTCCACTAAAGTTACACACAATTGTTGATAACTTGAAAAAAAAGGGAATTTTTTTTTGCAAGGTAGTGTTTCACGTGAAACACTACCTGGTAATCTGTTATGATATTTAAGAAGCATTATATAGGAGGATAATAATGGAAAATATATTTGCGCCTTGGAGAATGGAATATATTCTCGATGATAATAAAGAGAATGGTTGTATATTTTGTAATTTACCATTAGAAAAAAATGATAAAAAACGATTAATTGTAGCCAGGAGTAAAAAATGTTTTGTTATGCTCAATGCATACCCTTATAATAACGGACATTTAATGGTGTCTCCTTATCGCCATATTGCAGATTATGAAAATCTAAGCTTTGATGAATTAGTAGACATACATATAAATGTTCAAAAGGTAATAAAAATGTTGAAGCGAGTACAAAATCCACAAGGATTTAATATAGGTCTAAATCTGGGGAAAACTGCCGGTGCTGGTTTTGACGAACATCTTCATGTACATATAGTTCCTCGTTGGAATGGTGATACTAACTTTATGCCTGTTCTGAATGATACTCGAGTTATTCCTCAATCATTGTTGGAAACATATAAATTATTTAAAGAAGATTGGGATAAGCATGAATGTTAGATACTTCTATAAACCTAAAAAAGAATGTATAACAGAAATGAAGATAAAAAAATCATTATTCATTTCATATATTACAGATATTTCAACAGAGAATATTATTCGAGATCTTTTAAAT
>Ga0102929_1002057_pt1 | contig 11957 bp, 9 predicted proteins | sample SalPonR1_B_D2_MG_FD_78510 | JGI IMG/M metagenome (GOLD analysis project Ga0102929, IMG submission 78510) | Salt pond soil microbial communities from South San Francisco under conditions of wetland restoration - Salt Pond MetaG R1_B_D2_MG | ecosystem: Environmental > Aquatic > Marine > Intertidal... | reverse complement strand
GGGGGTTGCCGCGCGGCTCGAAGGCTGACAACACTCCGCCACGACAGGACCGACTTTCATCCCGGTTTCAGGAGGTGCCGCCATGATCCGTCTTGCAATTCTCGGTTTTTGCCTTGCTGCCACGCCTGCGCTGGCCGAAACGGACGCCGAGCGCGAGGAGCGTTGCGCGGCGCAGGCCGGTATCGTGGAACAGGCGGTTGCGCTGCGTGGCAAGGGGACAGCCAAGGCCGCTGTCACCGAGGCCCTCACTGACGGAGAAACGGCGGTGCCGGCGCGTTTCAGGCCTTCGGTCAAGCCACTTGTGGACTGGGTTTTCGCGTTGGAGGGGGCTCAGCTCACACCTGAGGTGGCCAGCGTGTTCGAGGCATCCTGCCGCGACTACGAGCAGTAAACCCGCACCACAGTCCCTGGCCCTGCTTGCGGCGTTCCGGGCTTGGCGCGGACGCCGCGATGCCCCATATTACCGTTATGAGCTTGCCCGCTGGTTTCCTGGACGATTTACGCACCCGAACCTCGCTTTCGCAGGTGGTCGGGCGCAAGGTGATCTGGGACACGCGAAAATCCAACCAGGCCAAGGGCGACATGTGGGCGCCATGCCCGTTCCACCAGGAAAAGACCGCCTCTTTCCACGTCGATGATCGCAAGGGTTTCTATTACTGTTTCGGCTGTCATGCCAAGGGTGACGCCATCAGCTTCGTCCGCGAGACGGAAAATGTGGATTTCATGGAGGCGGTTCGAATCCTGGCACATGAAGCTGGCATGCCGATGCCCGAACGCGATCCACAGGCGCAAGCGAAGGCCGACCATCGCGATGAATTGGCAGAGGTCATGGAGATGGCTGTGCGCCATTTCCGGCTGCGCCTGCAAAGCGCGGCAGGTGGCGCAGCGCGCGATTACCTGGAGGGCCGGGGGCTGAACGCCGAATCCCGCGACCGATTCGAGATCGGTTTTGCCCCGGCGGCCTGGCAGGATCTGTGGGATCACCTGACCGGGCGTGGCGTGACCGAAAAGCGGATACTCGCCTGTGGTCTGGCCAAGCCCGGCCGCAAGAACGGCCGGCCATACGACACCTTTCGGGGCCGGATCATGTTCCCGATAAGGGATCCGCGCGGACGTTGCATCGCCTTCGGTGGCCGGGCGCTCGATCCCGAGGAAGACGCCAAGTATCTGAATTCGCCCGAGACCGAGCTGTTCGACAAGTCGCGAACTCTCTACAATCACGGGCCGGCAAGGGAGGCGGCGGGCAAGGGTCAGCCTCTGATCGTTGCCGAGGGGTACATGGATGTCATCACCCTTGGCGCGGCGGGTTTCGATGCTGCCGTGGCCCCGCTCGGAACCGCCTTGACCGAAGCGCAGCTTGCGCATCTATGGCGTATCTCGGACGAACCGGTGATCGCGCTCGACGGGGACGAGGCCGGCCTGCGGGCCGCGCATCGGGTGATCGACACGGCTTTGCCGCTTCTGGAGGCGGGCAAGAGCCTGCGTTTCGCGATCCTGCCCGAGAATACCGATCCCGATGACCTGATCCGCGCCGAGGGACCCGCGGCGGTGAGGGCGCTTGTCGGGTCCGCGCTGCCGATGGTGCAGTTGCTTTGGCAACGCGAGACCGCCGGGCGCAGCTTTGACAGCCCCGAACGGCGGGCTGCGCTCGACCAGAAGCTGCGCGCCAAGATCGGGCTGATTCGCGATCCCTCGATCCGCAGCCATTACGGACAGGCGATCAAGGATCTCAGATGGAAGCTCTTCAATCCGCGGCAGGGTTCTGCGGCGAAGGCGCGGGGCGGCCGCTGGCAACCGATCCCGGGTGCACGCGCCGGAACCAAATCTTCCTTGCTTGTCACGGCAGGGGATGGGGTGCGCGACCATCTGCGCGAGGCGGTGATCCTGGCCACGCTCGCAGGGACGCCCGAGGCCTGCGGCGGTTTCGAATCCGGGCTCGAGACACTGGAATGCCGCGACGCGACCCATGCCCGCCTGCGTGATCTGCTGTTGCTGCATGCGAACGAGGGAAAGGAAGTGCTGGAAGCGGCGATCAGTGCGGCGCTCGGGACACAAGCCCTTGAAAAGCTCAGGGCTTTGCCCCATGTCGCCATAACGCCCGCAATCCGGCGTCCGGGTGACGCGGAGCTGGCGCGCAAGACAGTTGCCGAGGAGCTGGAGAAGATCGCTGCGGATCGCGGCCTCAAGGCCGAGGTTTCGGAGGCAGCCGAGGATCTTTCGGGGGTTGCGGACGAAGCGGTAACCTGGCGTTTGAGCGAGGCGGCCAGGGTCCGAGACAATGCTCTGCGCAGCATCGGGGAGGACCGGATCGAGTATGAAACGGGCGACAACGGGGCGCGGATGAACCGCCGGGAACGCGAAGCCTTCGAAAATCTGCTGGGGCGGATCGGCTTCGACAAGCCGGGAAGTTGAAGAAATTGGTGAGGAACCAACAAAGAAATCAGGGTAGACGGGTGTGCGAATCACTGTGACGCGTTATTGATTCGCCTTGGGCGAATCGCCCGACCCGACCATTGCTCAGGAGCACTACATGGCCGCCAAGGATGCCGACGACCAGAAGCCCGAGGAACAGGAGGCCGAGCTTTCGCTGGACATGAGCCAGGCCGCGGTCAAGAAGATGATCAGCGAGGCCCGTGAGAAGGGTTTCATAACCTACGACCAGCTCAACAAGGCGCTGCCGCCTGATCAGGTATCCTCCGAACAGATCGAGGACGTGATGTCGATGCTTTCGGAAATGGGCATCAACATCATCGAGTCCGAGGAGGCCGAGGAAGAGGACGGCAAATCCACCGCCGTTGCCGAAATCGGCAAGAAAGGCGAGGTTGCTCTCGGGTCCGGCAAGGAGGAAAAGCTCGATCGTACCGACGATCCGGTGCGCATGTACCTGCGCGAGATGGGCAGTGTCGAACTCCTGAGCCGTGAGGGCGAGATCGCCATCGCCAAGCGGATCGAGGCAGGGCGGAACACGATGATCGCCGGGCTGTGCGAAAGCCCGCTGACATTCCAGGCCATCACCATCTGGCGTGACGAACTTCTGGGCGAGGACATCCTGCTCAGGGACGTGATCGACCTCGAAACGACATTCGGCGACCAGATTGGTGACGAGGAGGTGGCAGGCACCGATCCGGTGGTGGAGGCGGCCAACGTAGCTGCGGCACCGGGCGCGGCCGAAACCACCGGAGAGTCGCGGGATGCGAAGACCGCCAAGGACGATGACGGACCGGAACTTGATGCCGACGGCAACCCGATCGCCAAGGAGGAGGACGACGAGGAGGAAGAACAGGCCAACATGAGCCTCGCGGCGATGGAAGCGGCGCTCAAACCGAAGGTCCTGGAGACGCTGGACCGGATCGCCCAGGATTACGAGAAACTCAGCGAGATGCAGGACAGCCGCATCTCGGCGACCCTGAACGAGGACGGATCGTTTTCCTCCAAGCAGGAAGAGACGTATCAGCAACTGCGCTCTGAAATCGTGGAACTGGTCAACTCCCTTCACCTGCACAACAATCGTATCGAGGCGTTGATCGACCAGCTTTACGGGATCAACAAGCGGATCATGTCGATCGACAGCGCAATGGTGAAGCTGGCAGATCAGGCCCGGATCAACCGCAAGGACTTCGTCGAAGCCTATCGCGGCCGCGAGCTTGATCCCACATGGCTGGATGACATGGCGCAGAAGCCCGGGCGCGGCTGGCAGATGTTCATGGAACGCTCTCCCGAAAAGGTTGCGGAACTGCGCGCCGACATGGCCCAGGTGGGGCAGTATGTGGGACTCGACATCCCCGAATTCCGCCGCATCGTTGCCCAGGTGCAGAAAGGCGAGAAGGAAGCCCGCCAGGCCAAGAAGGAAATGGTCGAGGCCAACCTGCGCCTCGTGATCTCCATCGCCAAGAAATACACCAACCGGGGCCTGCAATTCCTTGATCTCATCCAGGAAGGCAATATCGGCCTGATGAAGGCCGTCGACAAGTTCGAATACCGCCGCGGCTACAAGTTCTCGACCTACGCCACATGGTGGATCCGGCAGGCGATCACGCGGAGCATCGCCGACCAGGCGCGCACCATCCGCATCCCCGTCCACATGATAGAGACGATCAACAAGCTGGTCAGGACGGGCCGCCAGATGCTGCACGAGATCGGCCGCGAACCCACGCCCGAGGAACTGGCCGAGAAGCTCCAGATGCCGCTGGAAAAGGTCCGCAAGGTGATGAAGATCGCCAAGGAACCGATCAGCCTGGAGACCCCCATCGGCGACGAGGAGGACAGCCAGCTCGGCGATTTCATCGAGGACAAGAACGCGGTCCTGCCACTGGACAGCGCGATCCAGGACAACCTCAAGGAAACCACCACGCGTGTGCTCAGCTCTCTCACCCCGCGCGAGGAACGGGTGCTGCGGATGCGCTTCGGCATCGGCATGAACACCGACCACACGCTCGAGGAGGTGGGCCAGCAGTTCTCAGTCACCCGCGAACGCATCCGCCAGATCGAGGCCAAGGCGCTCAGGAAGCTGAAGCATCCCTCAAGGTCGAGAAAGTTGCGGAGTTTCCTGGATCAGTGATGACGGGTCAGCGATGTGATCTCGAAGAAGCCGGGTTTTCCGGCTTCTTTTCGTTTGAAGACTTAAGGCGCCGAGACATTCAGATACCCGAAGGTCCGGGCTGTTATGCTGTATTGAAGCCACCGGGCTTTGTTCCGTGTTTCCTGGAGCAGAGCGCAGGCGGTCGGTTAAAAAAGAAAGATCCGTCAGTTGCTCAGGACATTCTGGAACGCAACTGGGTTGAGGCAGCAGACGTTCTTTACACTGGTAAGGCCGACAGCGGTGTACGAGGCCGTCGGGGGTTGCGAAAGCGGCTCGAAGAGTTGAGCAATTTCGGTGACGGTCGGCCGGTCGGCCATTGGGGCGGGCGATTCCTGTTGCAATTGCATGATGCGCAAAGCCTTCTGGTCTGTTGGAAGCTCTGCGAAATGCCGAAAGAGATAGAAGCAGAAATGTTAAGAGACTTCGTCTCCCGCTTTGGGCAGCGCCCCTTTGCAAACCTAACAGGCGGCATGACATAGGCACCACGCCCGGCGGCAACGCCGGGCAGCGCCCGACCCGCCCCCCACGGGGCGGGCGCTGCCCTTGAGCATTGGAAGCCCCACTGGTTCTGCTCGAAAATTCACCTGGGTTTGAACAGAAAGCCCGTGGTGATGATCTCGCTCGAGGATTATATGAAAGCGAGTAGCATGGGTGCTCGTACCCATCATCGTGTGGTGCGCGAATTCACGCCCCCCACGGTCATGCCCGGGGCGGCGTGAGCATCAGGCGTGTCTCGCACGGCAAGCCCCGGCACGTCACGGCCGCGAAGGGCGCGCGCGTCCTGCCCCGTTGCCGCCGCCGCCGACGGCGCGTAGGCTGCCGCCCGTGCAGACCACCTTCAGCCTCCCCACGCGCGGCCCCGGGCTTTACGAGTTCACCGGCGAGGTGAGCGCATGGCTCCGCGCGGCGGGCGCGGGCGAGGGGCTTCTGACGCTCTTCATCCGCCATACCTCGGCAAGCCTGCTGATCCAGGAAAACGCCGATCCGCGGGTGCAGCACGACCTGCAGGCCTTCTTCCACCGGCTCGTGCCGCCCACGTCGGACCCCGCGATGGGCTGGATCACCCATACCCAGGAAGGCCCCGACGACATGCCCGCCCATATCAAGGCGGCGATGATGCCGGTCAGCCTTCAGGTCCCAGTTGCGGGTGGGCGCATGGCCCTCGGCACATGGCAGGGCATCTACTTGGTCGAGCACAGAAATGCGCCGCACACCCGGCAGGTGGCGGCGCATATCGGACCATGAGACGGCATTCCTGCTCAAAAGCGTCTCGTCATTCCATGTCGTGATCCGGGCGGATTTTGCCAAGGGGCGCTGGAAGACGGCATCAACCCGTATCTGGTGGCACGGATTTTGGGCTACCCAAAACCTTGCGGCTGGCCTATAGTGACTGTGGATAAATGGGCATCAGACCCATGAGCCGAGGCAGAGAAGAAGAGGGGAAGGCCGATGCGCTGCCCGTTTTGCGGAAATATCGAAACACAGGTGAAAGACTCGCGACCGGCAGAGGAGCATGTCTCGATCCGCAGGCGGCGGTTCTGTCCGGCCTGCGCCGGTCGGTTCACCACTTATGAACGGGTGCAGTTGCGCGATCTGGTGGTCGTGAAGACCAACGGGCGGCGCGAGGATTTCGACCGTGACAAGCTGGAACGCTCGATCCGCATCGCGCTGCAGAAGCGCCCGGTGGAGCCCGAGCGCGTGGAGCAGATGATCAGCGGCATCGTGCGCCGGCTGGAAAGCATGGGCGACACCGACATTCCCTCCAAGACGGTGGGCGAGATCGTGATGGAAAGCCTCGCGCGGATCGACACGGTGGCCTATGTCCGCTTTGCCAGCGTTTACAAGAATTTCCAGGCGGCGGATGATTTCGACAGGTTCGTGAGCGAGCTGCGCCCGGAGGTGGCGGCGGCCGAAGACAAGCCGGACGCGTGAGCGCCCAAGATGCCCGTTTCATGGCACTGGCGCTGTCATTGGGACGGCGCGGCCAGGGCCAGTGCTGGCCCAACCCGGCGGTCGGATGTGTCCTCGTGCGGGAGGGCCGGATCGTGGGGCGCGGGTGCACCGCGGCCGGTGGCCGGCCCCATGCCGAAACGGTGGCCCTGGCACAAGCGGGTGTGGCGGCCCATGGCGCAACGGCTTATGTAAGCCTCGAACCCTGCGCGCATCACGGACAGACCCCGCCATGTGCCGAAGCCCTGGTGGCCGCCGGGGTGGCTCGGGTCGTCGCCCCGTTCCGTGACAGCGACAGCCGGGTGGACGGGCGCGGCTTCGACATCCTGCGCGCCTCGGGTGTGGCAGTCCAGACCGGCGTGATGGAAGCGGAGGCGGCGCTTGATCTGGCCGGGTTCCGCCTCCGCGTGGCCGAGGGGCGTCCCCGGATCACGCTGAAGCTGGCAACATCTTTCGACGGGCGGATCGCCACCGCATCAGGGCAGAGCCAGTGGATCACCGGGCCACAGGCGCGGCGGACAGTACATGCCTTGCGGGCGCGGCATGATGCCGTGATGGTGGGGGCGGGCACGGCGCGTGCCGACGATCCGATGCTCACCGCCCGTGGCATGGGAGTGGAGCGCCAGCCGGTGCGTGTCGTGGTGTCGCGGCGGCTGGACCTTCCGCTGGACTCGAATCTCGCACGGAGCGCGCATGACGTGCCGTTGTGGCTGTGTCACGGCCCGGAGATCGATACCGCGACCGCTGCCACCTGGAAGGCGGCGGGTGCAACGCTCTTGCCGTGTGAGGTGCGCGCCGGGCAACTGAACCCGGTCTCGGTCCTGAAAATGCTGGGCGCACGCGGCCTGACCAGCGTTCTGTGCGAGGGGGGCGGGGCCCTGGCCGCGTCTTTGCTGGCGCATGATGCCGTGGACGAACTGGTGGGCTTTTCGGCCGGTCTGGCGATCGGTGCGGAGGGTTTGCCGGCGATCGGTGCGTTGGGGCTTGGTGCGCTAGAGGCGGCGCCGCGGTTCGATCTTCAGGAGGTCCGCCCGTTGGCCGGTGACGTGATGCATCGCTGGACAAGGGCCTGACTTCCCTTAGGATGCTGCGCCGGCAAGCGGCCGCCGGTGATGTCTTGATCAGGCGGGTCGCGGCTCAGCGCCAGAGCGCGGCGTAGGAGGCAAATGCGCCCTGGACCTTGGACAGCAAGCGATTGGCCCGGCCCGGATGCGGGATCGGGCCGGTGGCAAGGCGTTCCGCGGCAAGTTCGGCAGGGCAGGGCAGGCCGGTCACCGGGTCGCGGTAGCGCGGATAGTCGATCAGGGCGGCGTGGACCAACCCCGCGAGGGTGGGGCGCGCATTGCGTCGTGCCGGTACGCGGCCAAGATCGCGGCTCAGGCCCCAGCCGGCATAGAAGGGTGCGCCGGTGGTGGTCACGGGCACGCCGCGCAGCAGCGCCTCGAACCCCATCAGCGATGTCATGGTCCAGACTTCGTCCACCGCGGTGAGGAGGGCCGCCGGATCGGCATGGCGCAGCACTGCGTCGGCGAGGCTTTCAAGGGCTTCCGGCGCAACCTTTCCGGTGCGCAGGCCGGCCTCGACGTCCGGGTGCGGCTTGTAGAGAATCGTTGCCTCCGGGTTTTCCGCGCGGACCCGTTCCAGAAGCGCGCGGTTGGTCGCGATGTCGCCCGCACCCAGGCGGATCGAGGCGTCATCCTCAACCTGGCCGGGCACGAGGATGCGGTGGCCGCCGGGCAGGTCAGGCACCGCATGGCCCAGATTGTATTTCGACAACCCGTCACGAAGCAGCCTCGCGGTCAGCGCCTCGGCCCGGTCGCGCTGATCCGGGCGCAGGCTGCTGCGCGCGGCGATAAGGTGTTCCAGGCGGCTGGGTCGCGCGGGATCGTAGTAAATTCCCAGGTCGTCACAGACCAGCGACAGGGGCGGCACCAGCTCGGCGCCAAGACCGCGCGAACGCAGGAAGCCGTCCTCGATCCGGACCGCGTCGTCGGGCGCGTCGGACGCCCGGCCCGCCCAGACCATCGCGCGGCGGCCCTTGGTCCGTCCGGCCGTGAAGGTGACGCGCCGATGCCGCCCGAAGAAACGTTGCAAGGGTGCGCGTTTCCACAGACGCATGCCATGCGCGTTCCAGCCGTTGCGATCCTCGCGCCATTCGCGGGCATGGGCTTCGAGCGTGGCGATCGTCTCTTCCAGGGTGCAGAGCCGGTCGGTGTAAGGATCGTACCAACGCGGGTACAGGATCATCGCCGCCGCGAAAAGCTGTGCAGCACTGAGCCTGCGGCCCCGGCGCGGCAGCGGTGACGGGTGACGGTCTTCGGTCAGGTTCCAGCCAGCATAGAAGGGTTGCCCGAAGACCTGCGGGCGGTGACCGGCGAAGATCGACTCAAAGCCGAGTTGCGAGCTGACGGTGTAGACGCCGACCGCCCCGTCAAGCAGCGACCAGGGGCTGACCGGATCGGAGAAGAGCCGGACGCGGCCGGTGGCATCGGCCGGGCCGAAATGGCCGCGGCGGTGGCCGGCCTGGGTCTCGGGATGCGTCTTGATCAGAACCGGCGCGCCGGGATGGTCCGTCTGGGCCTGAACCAGCATTTCCCGGAACGTGTCCGGCCCGGCTCCGCCGTGACGGATACTGGCATCGCCGCGGGTCTGGTCGATCACCAGGACATAGCCTGGCGCGGGGCAGGGCGTGGCGGGATCGAAGGCATTGTACTTGCTCAGATGCGCTTCGCGCAGGCGCGCGATTCCGGCGCGGGCGCGATTCATCAGCACGGTGTCGTCAAGCGGGTGTGTGGCCAGAAGGGTTTCGAGGTCGGATGGCGCGGCGGCGTCGAAATGCACTCCGGTGCCGTCGATCACGAGGCCAAGGGGCGGCCCGCCCGCGCGGCCGGGCCGGATGGAGCGCAGGAAGGCGTCCTCGATCCTGAGAAGGGGCGCGCCCCGGCGGGCGGCGGCGGCTTCTCCCCTGGCGGCGTAGGGGCTGCGGCCCCAGACGGCGACCGGTGCATCAGGCCCCGCACGCCCGGGAACGAGGCGGTAGCCGGCCAGATCGAGTATGCGCCGAATGCGGCGCTGATACGCGAAACCGGCGTTGAAATACCGGGTGGCGACGGGCCGTGTGCTGTCCGGAGGCAAGCCCGTTTTGGTCTGCCGGGTCACGGCGGGTCAGTTCCCGGAGAGGCTGCTGACAGTATCGACCGTGCTGAGCGTTCCGGTAAGGGCGGATATGACCTTGTTCCACTGGGTGAACGGCGCCTCGGTGACATAGAGCGTATCAGCATCGCGTACCGAGAAGTCGCGCGCCATGAACATGCCGTTGGGCTGGGTCAGGTCAAGCACGTAGACCATGCGCTGTGCGCCGACCAGATCGTTGCGGCCCAGCACCTGGTTGGCGATGGCCGCCGGTTCGTTGCGCATGATGAAAACGCCGGTAGGATCGGAGGCATTGGCCACAAGGCCGCCAACCTGCGCGATCGCCTCGACGGCGCTGAGGGTCTGGGTTTCGAAGGGGATGCGGGCCTGGGCGCCGGTGGCGCCAAGCGCGGTGAAGGCCCGGGTGTCCTGTTCCACGAGAACCCGGTCGCCGCCACGCAGGGCGATGTCGAAATCGGAATTCTTGTAGAGGTCCTGGAACCAGACCTTGCTGCGCTCCTCGCCCCGGATCACGGTGATCTGCGCCACCTCGGCGGGAATGGTGATGCCCCCCGCGGCGGCCAGCATTGCCGAAAGCGTCCGCGTCGGCCGCTCGATCGGATAAACCCCCTGAGCGCCGATGGAGCCGACCACGGACACGGTGGAACCGTCGCCGGCCACGCGGCGGACCTGGACCTGGGGATCGGGGGTCTGTTCATCGAGCTTCGAGGTGATGATCCGGCGGATTGCCTCGGGTGAATTGCCGGCAGCGCGGATGCGCCCGGCATAGGGCACGAAGATGAAACCGGCCCCGTCGACCTGCACCTCCTCGAGCACCGTCTGGTTGCCCATTTCCCCGGCCAGCAGCCCGTCATCGACATTTTCCCAGATCGTCAGGCCGAGTGTATCGCCGGGGCGGATCGTATCGGACCCCAGGCGGCCAGCGTTGCGGAACTCGTCGGTGAAACCCAGGGCGGGCTGCACGGCGGTGGCGCGGGTCACACGATCGTTCACCGAAACGACGAAGGCATCGCCCTGGCGCTGTACCGACCCCGCATAGATTTCACGCTTGTTGGGTCCCATGCGTGGAAGGATGTTGCCGCAGGATGAGATCATCGCAGCAATCAGCACAAGGGCGACGGAACGCGCCCAACGGGAGGAACGGGGTTTCACTGCTCGGTCTCCTCGACCTGTTTTATTCTGCCTCGGCTTTTTGAGGAAGGGTAATGGATTGGTGGGAAAAAATCCAGCGCCGAGATTGACCCGGTTCAGGTGACCACCTTCAACTGTTGCCGCGGCGCCGCGGTGCCACGGCGCAGGGCATCGTAGGGATCATCGGGGGAAAGCATCATGTCCACCGCCTGGCGCAGAAGTTGCCGGCGCCCCTTGGCGGAATAGAACCCGCCGGCGATCTGGCTGGTTTCCAGAAGATAACGCCGGTAATCGGCGTAGGCGCGCCGGTCGGGCCGTTCGGCCGCCGCGAAAAATTCCGCCAGCGGCCGGTTCGAGACGAATTCCGGCTTGGCATAGACCGCTGCGCCGAAAGTCCGAAGCGGAATTCCACGCCACAACACCTGTTGTGCAGCGGTCGAATTCACGGTGACGGCGGTGCGCGCCTCGTCAAGGAGTTTCGCCAGCTTGCCGCCGCGCAGGTAATGCACGCGGTCGCTGACACCGTGTTCGCGTGCCAGACGCCGCAGGTCGCGGCGGATCGGTACACGCCCGTCTTCCAGTGGATGGGCCTTGACCACGAGGTGATGATGCAGTGGCGCACCCCTTGCGAATCCGGAAATCACGGTTTCAAGGAAGTCCGACATCGTTTCGAAGGGGGAGTGCATACGGAACGACGCGTCATGTTCCAGCTGCAGCAACGCAAGGTGATAGGGAAAGCCGCCGCGCGTGACACGCAGCGTGGCGATGCGCCGCTCCACCGCCTGAAAGGGCATGAAAAGCAATCGCTGCAGGTAAAGACGGAATTCCTTTCCCACGCCAAGGGCCCGGTGCGGCCGGAAGTTGCGGTAGCTGCGGTTCAGCAGCAAGACGACACCGTGATACGCCGCGCCCCAGAAGATATGCTGGCGCATGTCGCCCCAGCTTGCCGGGGGCAGGGCGCTGTCCATGTCCGAACGCGCCAGATCGGAACGCATCTGCGCCACGTCCATGTCCATGAGCCGGGAATTTCCATTGCTGCCGCCGCGTTCATAGGTGACCCAGTAGGGCCGCAGATACCCTTCCTCGAAGACGTGAATACGCAACCCGGCGGCCCGTGCGCAGGTCACCGCCTCGGCATGGATGG
>Ga0102929_1002055_pt1 | contig 11960 bp, 9 predicted proteins | sample SalPonR1_B_D2_MG_FD_78510 | JGI IMG/M metagenome (GOLD analysis project Ga0102929, IMG submission 78510) | Salt pond soil microbial communities from South San Francisco under conditions of wetland restoration - Salt Pond MetaG R1_B_D2_MG | ecosystem: Environmental > Aquatic > Marine > Intertidal... | reverse complement strand
GGGCCAACCGCCGGGCAAACCTGCGGTCGGCAAAGCCGCCATTTTCCAGAGCCTTGGCACCGCGGCGCAACCCCTTGATCAACCCTTCCAGGAGGCCCCAGAGCAGAGTAACCGCCAGCAGGAACAGAAAGCCCAGATGAGGCGATGGGAGCCAGAACAGGGTAGCGCCGATGTAGACAGCCAGCAGTAGATAGCTGGCAATCCGCCAGCTGCGAGGCTCGTTGGGAGCCGCCTCGACCTGCCCCCGGAAAAGCCCGGCCGGCGCAGCAGCGAGGGCTCGAGCGAGTGCCGGCAGTGCAAACACGTAAGCAGTAAGAACAGCGAACAGCCAGCTCAGCAGCAAGGGAACCAACCACAAGGACAACCAGCCGCCGGCCCCATCGGGCCCCGCCAAAGCAAAGGCATCGCCCGCCAGGCTGATCGCCAGGGCGGAAAGCCCCAGCCCGATACCCCCGCCAATAAGCCCCGCAAGGCTGCCCAATACACCAATCTGCAGGAGGTATATGCCAACAAGCGGTTTGCGACGCAGGCCAAGTGTTTGCAGGGTGGCAATCGTGCCCAGCTTTTCATCGAGGTAGGCGTGGATGCTGTTGGCAACGCCGAGGCCACCGATGAACAATGTAGTGAAAGCGATAAGGATGAGTGCTGTAGCAATCTGGTCCAGACGCTCGGAAATCCGTTCGCTGCGCTCGGCAAAAGTAGTGATTTCCCATCGCGCATCCGGGAATGCCTGCTCGAAATCCTCAAGCCAGGTGTCGAGATTCTGTTCGGTTTGTACCCGGTATTCGTAATCCACGCGGCTACCCGGGCGAATCAATCCGGTTGCCTCTACCGCCCGCTCAGAAATCATGATCGGCAGGCCTCGCCAATTGGCGTTCAGGCTCCGATCCGGTTGCTTTTCAATAAGGCCGCTGATTCGAAAGGAAGCTGCGCCAATCTCAATCTGGTCGCCAATCGACTGGCCCAGGCGTTCTGCCAGCAAAGGATCGATGATAGCGCCCCACTGCCCTGCTTTCTGGTCTGCAAGCGCACTTAGGGGTTCATCCGGCGTTAGCTCAAGCTCGCCGTAGAGGGGATAGAGGGCATCCGGAACCAGTATCTCGGCCCGGAAGAAACCGTCGCCGCCGCTTCCGCTGACGATGGTATCGAATTCCCGAACCAGTGAAATCTTGCCGGTAGCCCGAATCCACTCGAGCGCATCATCGGGCAGCGGCTCGCTGGTATCCAGCTCCACATCGCCACCGAGCAGCGCGCGGGTATCCGCCAGCAAGCTTTGCTCGATCACCCGGTAGAGGCTGGCTGTAGCAGCCACGAGGGTAACGCCGAGAATCAGGCAGGCCAGGAAAATCTTCAATGCAGAGATACGTGACCGCAGATCGGTGATCGCGAATCGGAGCATCCAGAGCGGGTTTGCGGAGCGTTCAGGAGGCATAGAGACGCCCACCGTCCATCCGGACCCTGTGCTGACAACGCTCGGCAACGCGCTCGTCGTGGGTCACCAGCACCAGCGTGGATTTGCTGTCCTTGTGCAAGTCGAACAGCAGGGAGAGTACTTTCTCACCGGTTTCGTGGTCCAGATTGCCTGTGGGCTCATCCCCCAACAACAGGCTTGGCTGATGAACCAGAGCCCGCGCGATCGCAACCCGTTGCTGCTCGCCGCCAGAGAGCTGCCCCGGATAGTGCTGAAGCCGATGGCTGAGACCAACTGCCTCCAACATGGCGAGAGCTCGTTCCCGCGGCCTGGCCTCGCCGGCAATCTCAAGCGGCAGACTGACGTTTCCCAGGGCCGTGAGGCCAGGCAGCAGGTGAAAGGATTGGAAAATAATGCCAAGGTGCTCACTTCGCCAGTCGGCCAGAGCATTGGCGTCCATGTCGCCCAGGCGTTGATCGCCGACCAGAATTTCTCCACTGGTCGGTCGCTGCAGGCCAGAGAGCAACAAAAGCAGGGACGTTTTCCCGCTGCCAGAGGGGCCTGTGATTGCCAGTGTTTCTCCCGGGGGCACCATGAGGGAGGCATTTTTGAGTACGGCGACCGTGCCGGACTCTGTGGGGTACTCGAGAAAAATGTCGGTCATTTCAACACTGGTGGACACTGGCGCTCCTCTGGTTTGATGAATTTCCTGCTCTGTTGCGTACTAGTAAATGATCGGCATCCGCATAAAGTTTAGAGTACGAACCCTTTTTAAGAGTGGCGCACTCACGGTTTTTAGCGCCTCCACGGAAAAACAGGAGTCCTGACCATGACCGGACCGCTTGATGGCATCCGCATTATCGATCTGACAGCCATGATTTCCGGGCCGCTGGCCACCATGATGTTGGCGGATCAGGGTGCCGAGGTTATCAAGGTCGAAAACCCGGCCGGTGGCGACTTCACTCGCGCTGCGGCAAACCGGCAGGGGGATATGTCGGCGCTGTATCTCAACAACAACCGTAACAAGAAGTCGGTGGCATTGAACCTGAAAAAGCAGGAGGGGCGCGATGCGCTGCTGAGGCTGGTGGCAACCGCCGACGTATTCGTGCAGAACTTTCGTCCGGGTGTCATCGAGAGGATGGGGCTTGGCGAAGAACAACTGCGCAAGGTTGCTCCGAACCTGATCATGGTGTCGATCAGTGGCTTTGGTGACACCGGCCCCTATGCCCAGCGACCGGTATACGACCCTCTGATCCAGGGCTTATCCGGTTTGGCAACGGTGCAGGCCGGCGCCGATGAACTGCGCCCTCAACTGGTGAGAACCATCCTGCCCGACAAGCTCACAGGAATTACAGCAGCCCAGGCAATCACGGCCGCTCTGTTCGCCCGCGAACGCACCGGGGAGACCCAGCATGTCCGGTTATCCATGCTGGACGCGATCATCGCGTTTTTATGGAGCTCGGACATGGGCAGCCAGACCTTCGTGCACACTGAGGTGCCACAGCAGGAAGCCGCAAGTCTTCAGGACCTGATCTACGAGACCACGACGAGCTACATCACCATTGCTGTTCAGAGCGACCGGGAATGGCAAGCACTCATTCGCGCCGTGAATCGGCCGGAGTGGGCGGAGGATCCTCGCTTCCTGACCGCCGAGTTGCGACAGGAGAATATTGACGCCCGGCTCGAGCTGATTCAGTCGGTCATCAAAACCGATTCTGCGGAGCACTGGCTGGCGAAACTTGAAGCCGAGCAGGTCCCATGCGCCCCGGTTCTTACCCGAACTCAGGTGCTCGACCATCCCCAGGTTGAGGCAAACGGCCTGCTGTCGCACTACGATCATCCCCAGGCTGGTCGGCTCCGCCAGGCCCGTGCACCCTCGCGATTCTCGGCAACACCAGAGCAGCCGTGGCAAGGCGCTCCACACCTCGGCGAGCAAACCAGTGAACTGCTGGCTGAATGTGGGTATACCGCGGAAGAGATCCAGTCGATGTGTGATTCGGGAATAGCATCCGTAGCCACCGGCTAACATTCTGACGCTGCAAACCCACTGCAACCGGAACGCCTATGCCCGTACCCGTCGTTCATCATCCAGACTACAGCTTCCCATTCCCGGCCAAGCATCGCTTTCCGATGGAAAAGTTCGGGCTGCTTGCCGACTACGCTCGCTCGAAAGGCCTTCTGACTCAAGCCAACAGCTTTCGCCCTGCCCCCTGCCGGCAGGCCTGGCTGACCCAGACCCATTGCCCGGATTATCTTGCCCGCTTCGCCGGCGATCAGCTTTCGGCACGCGAAAAACGACAGATGAACCTGCCCTGGAGCACGGGGCTGGTCCGACGGACCTTCCTGGCCCCCTCCGGTACCGTGCTGACAGCCCAGCTCGCTCTGCAACATGGCGTGGGCTGCCACCTCGCTGGTGGCACCCATCACGCCCATTACAATCACGCCGCCGGGTTCTGCATCCTCAATGATCTGGCCATCGCTGCGAACGTGCTATTACGTCAGGAGGGTATCAATCGCGTACTCATTTTTGATGTAGATGTGCACCAGGGCGATGGCACCGCAGCGTTATTGGCTAACGAGCCAAATGCCTTCACCTGCTCCATACACTGTGAGCGCAATTACCCGTTCGAGAAACAGATGAGTGATCTGGATGTAGCCCTGCCTGATGGCCTCGAAGATGAGGCATATCTGGAAGCTGTCAGCAACGCGCTTGGGAAAGCTTTGGCGTTATCCAGACCGGATATCGTGCTGTATGACGCAGGGGTGGATGTGTTCAGGGATGATCCCCTGGGCCGTCTGAACATTTCCGAAGACGGAATCTTCCAACGGGACTGTCAGGTGCTCAGTGAATTGAAACGTCGGGACATTCCGGTGGCGACGGTTATTGGCGGCGGCTACGATGATGACCGGGTGAAATTGGCAAAGCGCCATGGGATTATTGTCGAAGCAGCCAGCCGGGTATTTGCGTCCGCCTGATATAAACAGCCCCGGGAAATGGGTAGCGTACGGAAGCAAATTACCATAGAGATTTAAACGTCCAGATGAGAGAAATTTTCGTAAGGATCTCGTAGGTTATAGGCAAAAAGTTGGTTTGGAACTAAGCTGAGTGTGCAAGATTTTCAGCCACGAGCCGAGTTTTAGCGCAGCGTCTGACGTTAAAAAGGCCTCGCGCCCGCTCAAGGAGGAGTAAAGAGTATGCCGTGCGAAGAGACTTTGCGATTTAGTGCTTATGCGGCGACAGGCAGGCCTGGAATTTACCAAGACATTGTAAACCGCATCGGTTGGCTGATAATCGCACTCTCTGCAATCGTTTTGTTGTCTTGGGTTTTTGATATCGAAGCCGGCAAGCGCATCCTCCCCGGCTTTCAGTCGATGAAATTCAACACGGCCTTGTGCTTTCTCGTTAGCGGCCTGCTCCTCCGCCATAAATCTCTAAGCCACACGCCTCGCATAGACTGTCCGGTTACGTTCATAACCGCAACTTTCCTCTTAGCCGTATCGGGCCTTACATTGCTGGAATACGGCACCGGCTGGCAGCTGGGAATCGACAACCTGTTCGTCCAGGACACAGCAACACCCGTAAGCAAATCGCCTGGTCGGATGTCGATCGGTACTGCCATGTGTTTCGGAATTATCGGTGCCGCATGGATGGCCACAGTATTGCCAATTCGCCAAGCAACTATTGCACTGCAGCTTCTCGCTCTATCGGTTTTCACGATCAGCGGCTCAGCGCTGATCGGTTATGTATTCGGCGTTCAGCAGTTTGAACTAACGATTTTTTCAACCATGGCGCTGCACACGTCATTCCTTTTTGTGCTCTGCAGTACAGCCATGCTTTTAATTAGACCGAACGAAGGGATCATGGCTTCCGCCACGAGCCCATACATCGGTGGTCGCTCGATACGAAAACTTCTCCCGTTTATAGTCGTTACGCCAATTGTAATGTGCTGGCTGAGTCTTCAAGGCCTTCAGGCCGGCTACTACAGTGAAGCGTTTGGGTTTGCGATCAGTACCGTGTCCAGCATTCTGGTACTCAGCTTCGTTGGTTGGTTCGGCGCCGATGCGCTGAACCGAGAAGAAGAACGATTCCGCTCGACCATAGATTCTTCGCCGGTCGCCACCGTAATGGTTGATCAGGCTGGCATTATTCAAATGGCCAACCAGATAGCCCACTCCCTGTTTCTTTACCCCCGGAATCATCTGATCGGGAAGCCGTTGGACAGCCTCATACCGCATCGTTTCCGCCCGGAACACAGCGTGTTCGTTAATGCGTTCATAAATGCTCCCGAGCAACGAATGATGGGCCAGGGTCGGGAGCTTTACGCCCTGCGCCAAGATGGTACCGAGTTCCCTGCCGAAATAGCCCTCAACCCTGTGCATACGGTCGAGGGTCGCTATATCATGGCTTCAGTAATGGATATTACCGAACGACTGAAGGCCGAGGAGAAAATCCTGCGACTCAACCGTATCCACAAGGTGTTGAGCGGCATTAATACCTTGATCGTCAGAGTTCAGACCCGGGAAGCTCTGTTTGATGAAGCCACGCGACTCACGGTCGAGGAAGGCGAATTACTTTCGGCAATGGTCGTCGAGTACAACCAGGAGTCAAAGCAGGGAATCGTTCTAAATCAACACGCTTCCAATGAGAGGCTTGGAAATAGATCGCTGTCAATCGCTGAAACAACCATTTTAGGCGAATGCCTGCAAAACCATCGCATTGTGATCAAAAATGAACTCGCGGAGTCTGAGAATAGTGAAGACTTCCGAGACCTGGTCAGTCTCGGTGTGGGGGCATTGGTAGCGTTTCCATTGACGCACCAGGATCAGGATCTACAAGCCGCCTTGATGCTATATCGCCCAGACGCATTCTCTTTTGACCACGCAGAGATGAGTTTGTTGAACGAAGTTGCGGGTGATATCTCTTTTGCAATCGCCAACTTGGCAAAAAGCCACCAGTTGGAATATCTGACTCATTTTGACAGTGTTACCGATCTGCCGAACAGGTTGCTGCTTACGGACCGGCTGCAGCAGGCGATTCTTCAGGCTGAAAGGCAACACACTGTATTCAGTATTCTCTATGTGGACATAGACCGTTTTCGGCAGGTGAATGACAGTCTCGGACACACGGTAGGAGACGATGTGCTCCGCAAAGTAGCTCAACGTATTCTTGCCTGTGTTGGAGAGGCAGACACGGTTGCGCGCTGGGGTGGCGACGAGTTTATTGTTTTGCTTCCTGGCCAGACCGGGGCCGACGTCTCTGCCATCGCCAACTGCATCAACGGCCAATTGCACTCGGTGATTTCGCTGGAAGACGGACGACAATTATTCGTGTCCTGCAGTATGGGAATCGCAGAATATGACGGAAGTGGCATAAACGTCGATGTATTGATCAATCGCGCCAGAACCGCGATGGCCGCGATAAAAGAACATGGTGGCAATGATTACCGGCATTTCGTTCCTTCGGATCATGGCAGACTGAACGACGCGCTTGAACTGGAAACTTCGCTCAGGCATGCGCTGGAGGAGAACCAGCTCGAGCTGTATTATCAGCCCCAGATCGATATCGCTTCTCGTCAGGTTTTGGGTCTCGAGGCTCTCTTGCGCTGGAGGCATCCTGGCGAGGGACTGATCCCACCGGACCGTTTCATCCCTCTTGCAGAAAAGACGGGCTTGATCATACCAATCGGAAAATGGGTACTGTATGAAGCTTGCCGTCAGGCTGCAGCGGTTCCGGGACTGAGAGTGGCCGTAAATCTCTCGGCCAGACAGTTCCATCAGGAAAACCTTGTTGCTGTCGTCAAGGAAGTCCTGGACGAAACCGGCATGCCGCCGGATAACTTGGAGCTGGAAATAACGGAAAGCGCTCTTATCTACGAGGTTGAATCGGCAATCGCCACAATGCATCTCTTAAGCGGTTTGGGCGTAAGCATCTCACTCGACGATTTTGGTACCGGTTATTCAAGCTTGAGCTATCTGAAGCGCTTCCCTATCGACACGTTAAAGATCGACAAGTCGTTTATTAGCGAGGTGACTACCGATCCAGGCAGTGAAGTGATTGCAAACACAATCATTGCTATGGCTCACAGCCTGAACCTCAAGGTGATCGCAGAAGGCGTAGAGACCGAAGAGCAACTCGCAATGCTGCGAGAACGAGAATGTGATCAAGCTCAGGGCTACCTGATCTCCCGACCTGTGCCATTTTCGGAAGCTATTGCCAAACTGCAGCGCTGAAACGGCTTGGATCACTCCTCATCATCACTAAAAGCTGACCGATGGAACTCCGCCGCCTCCTCGGCCTCCTGGACACCGACCTCATGAACCTCGGGCACTTCACCTCCTGCCAGCACTTCAAGCACGGCGTGCACCCCCTTGGATAAAGAAGTCAGGCTGTAACCACCCTCCAGAACGAGCGCTAACCTGCCCTCACAGTGTTTGTCGGCAATAGCCTGGACAATGCTGGTGATCACTTTGAAGCCATCGTAGGTCAGGTTCATAGCCATATCGTTTCGGTGCGGATCAAAACCGGCCGAGACCAGCACCAGATCCGGTTTGAAGTAATCGGCCGCCGGCATCAGGATCTCACGAAAGACCTTTTCGAAGGCAACGTCGCCGGCGGTCTCCGGCAGCGGTACGTTGATGGTGTAGCCTTCTCCAAGCCCGTCTCCGACCTCCTCAAGATGGCCGGAACCGGGATAAAAGGGAGCTGCGCAGTGGGTATCAAAGAACAACACGTCCGGGTCTGCCCAGAAGATGTCCTGGGTTCCGTTGCCGTGGTGTGCGTCCCAGTCAATGATCAGGATCTTTTCACACCCGAGTTTGGCCTGGGCGTGGGCCGCTGCGATGGCAACGTTGTTGAGCAGGCAGAACCCTCGGGCCCGGACCGGTTCGGCATGATGGCCGGGGGGACGGATCAGGGCGAACGCGCTTTCACATTCCCCTTTAACAACACTTTCCACGGCGGCAATCGCATTGCCGGCCGCAGCGGTGGCGGCTTTAATGCTGTCTGGCGACACCGCGGTTGTGTCTTTATCGAGCCAGGCCCGCTTCCCGTCCAGTGAAAAGATGTGGTCAAGATAGGATGTGGTGTGTACCCGTGCCAACTGATCGTATGTCGCGGCAGCAGCGCCGGATTTGAACTGAATACCCGCCACCGGGTTTTCATCAAGATACTCCTTGATGGCGCTAATCCGCCCCGGATGCTCCGGATAGCTCCATTTGAAATCCAGCCCCTGAAGAATGGATCGAACACGCTTTTCCACCCGGCTGGGCATGAACGGAAGATCGACCTCCGGGTTATGTCCCAGCATGATTTCATCGTAAAACACATTCACACTGCGATCGCCCATCATGACCTGTTTCCTTTTCTTATCCTTGTGATTCTGTCAGCGCCTGCTTCACTACGGAGGTGAACGCTGCTGCCCGCACACCGGTCGGTTTGAAACCCAGTTTGGTCCAGGCGGCCTTGGCTTCCTTGTTTGAAGCGGAATATTCGAGGATCAGCTCCGAGGCGTGATGCTCCTCCGCGAAGGTCACCAGGTCCCGCAACAACGCCTTGAGGATTCCGAGCCCCCGAAATTCCGGCTCTACCCAGATATCATCAATAACACCAGACTTGAACTCTGTGGACTCCGACTGCTCCCAGATGCCCTGGCTTCGCCAGATGTAGACATAACCCATGCCCACAAGCTCCCCATTTTTGCTTTGAGCCACAACCAGGCGCTTATTGGGATCATCCAGCGATGCGTGCAACGTGCGGAGCAGCCGCTTGTATTCGCTTTCCTTCAAATCATGGGGAGGTGCGCCCGAAACATGCAGAGCCAGTTTGGCAAGGAATCCCACCAATTCGGGCAGATCCTCTTCTCGGGCCTCTCGAATAACGAATCCACGCTTCGTGTGCTTTCCAGCCAAGTGCAACTCCCGTTGGACCGCCGTGTAGAGCAAACCGGGCAAAACCAGGAGTGATCTGCATTTTCGGGTCGTATACATATGAGCTAACCTTTAAAGCTTAGTCGCTGGTTGATCCCGCTACAAAAGCAAAGTCCTTGAAACTGTTCTTGGAATTATCTTTGCCAGGGGATAATTTCGATGTTGCACTCAGGTTTCACTTTTCGAAGAGAGTTATATGAGCAAGGAAAAGAATCCTCAGCAATCAGAGGGAAACAACACCGAAAAACGTTTCGAACTCGTCCTTTGGAACTCACGATTGCTGGTCATGCTTGCCGTCGTGCCTAGCCTGCTGGGCGCTACGGTCCTCTTTTTGATTGGCACCGCAGATATGATTCGCGTCGCGGCGGATGCCGCGGTTTACTATTTTGGCGGGGGTACCGAAGACATACACGACACCGTGGTTCCCAAAATCATTATTGCTGTCGATATCTACCTGATTGCCATTGTTTTGCTGATTTTTGGCTCTGGCGTATATCGACTGTTTGTCTCCCCGATTGACCAGGCCGAGGAAAAGTCACCAAGCCATCCGTTTAACGTAAGCTCCTTCGATCAACTGAAAGACAAAATCGCCCGAGTGGTCATCCTCGCGGTCATTATCGAATTCTTCCGGGCTGTGGTGGATATCCGGTTCCAGACACCACTGGATGCCATCTATCTTGCAGTATCGGTTCTGGCGTTGGCCGGCGCGCTTTATTTGATGAGCCACGCACACCGCAAGGACTCACATTAGTGTTGAGGCCCGGTTCTTCGCGCTGCTGCGAACTCAAAGGCGTTCGACGATGAGGAAGCTACTCCTGATTCTTGGGCTCGCGACGATCATTGCATTGTTATCGACGGTCACGTCTCAGCCAATGCTGATTGAGGAACGGCTGATCCGGATTCAGGCGGAGGAGACCCTCCGGGAGTTCCCTCGCATTGAATCGGAGCCACTGGAAGTTCAGGCCGCATTGCTCGATATGGCGGACGACGAGCTTCTCCTGCTGAAGGCCCGTGCGGCCTATCTGCGATACCCAACAATGACCCGTGAAATCTTTCCGGTTTACGGGCCTGAACCCGAGTTCCGGGAAATTCTCCGGCTGTATGGCGAAAACATTCTTCCGCCCATTCACTATTTCCTGAGCAATCCCGTTGACTCTATCGAACTGATGAACGATCTGGCCACTCAATACCAGGCGGCCGTGGAGTTCTTTACCGGGAGCGGAAAAACAGACACCGATGCAGCCACCCAGAAAAGCACGCCCAGCAAGGAGAAGCTGACTCGGGAAGAGCGCGGGTGGTACGCGGTACGCTTCATCCAGGAAGAGGGTCATGATTTCCTGGGCCAGTTTGTGGTGAACGATCAGGGCGACATTATCTGGGTTCGAACGGAACGTGTACTGGAGAATATCAATCAGTTTTTCGCCAGTGGCATCCGCAACCTGGAGATTCAGCACCGCACGGGTGAGGACGTGTCCGCCGCTGACGTTGGCTGGGCATCGGTGGATGTACTGGTTTTTGCCAGCGCACTGAAGGTGCTTCGGGCCGGACGGGCAGTTGCGGTTTCTTCAAGAAGTGCCGCTGCGGGTACCCGGTCTGCAGCGCTTGGCGCTCGCCTGGCCAATAGCGGGCGCATGTTGATGACGACAGCCCGGTACGCAAAGTGGCCCGCCGTGGTTGGCGTCGGGTACATGGTGGTCACGCACCCGGGTATCATCAACGACGTTCTGGCCGAGGTGTCCGAAATCCTGGGTTACCCGGCAAAACTGGTGCAGTTTCTCGGATGGATGTTGATACTGCTGCCTGTGTTGTACATCGGCAGCTGGGTATTCCGATTCATCGTGCGGCCTGCTCTTGCATTGCTGGGTGCCTCGATCGCCGGCCTGTCGCGCATAGGCCGGCGGAAATCGCTTAACAGACTCGACTGATTCAGAGAGTACTATGTCCTTTTCCCGCATTTACGAACAGGCCGTCCTCCAGAAAGGCGGCGAGAATGAGGTTCGCGCACGGTTGCCGGCAGTCGCCAAACCAGCTGAGCTGGAAGCACTCGGTGATGATCGCTATCTCTCGGAAATCACCCGGTGCATCTTCAAGGCCGGGTTCGTCTGGCGGGTGATCGAAAACAAATGGCCGAAGTTTGAAGAGGCTTTTGAGGGCTTCGTGCCGCTTTACTGGCAACAGGTTTCGCCGGAAGTGCTTGAAAAGTTGGCAAGCGATGAACGCATCGTTCGGAACGCCCAGAAGATTCAGACCGTGCCCGAGAATGCCCGGATGATTGTGGACGCCGCCCGGGAACACGGCAGCTTCGGCAAGTTTCTGGCTCATTGGCCGAGTAGTGACCAGGCCGGTTTACTGCTGTGGCTCAAACGCAACGGTGCCCGGCTCGGCGGCAACAGTGCCCAGTATTTTCTGCGCCGTGTGGGCTGGGATGGCTTTATCCTCTCCCGCGATGTGATTGCTGCGCTGCACCGTGAGGAGCTACTCGACGCCTCTCCCACCAGCAAGAAGGGGCTCATGCAGGCCCAGGAAGCCTTCAACCGCTGGCATAAGGAGAGCGGCCTGCCCTACAGCCACCTCTCAAGAATTCTTTCGTTTACTGTGGACTGAACCTCTCTGGCGATTCTCG
>Ga0102929_1002053_pt1 | contig 11978 bp, 9 predicted proteins | sample SalPonR1_B_D2_MG_FD_78510 | JGI IMG/M metagenome (GOLD analysis project Ga0102929, IMG submission 78510) | Salt pond soil microbial communities from South San Francisco under conditions of wetland restoration - Salt Pond MetaG R1_B_D2_MG | ecosystem: Environmental > Aquatic > Marine > Intertidal... | reverse complement strand
GGCAATGTATAGGTTAATTCAGGATTCATTAATGTAAATTCAGGTCTACCAAAATCAGTACCTACCCCTATCTTTTCTCCAGTATCTTCATTAGTTATAACTGAACTAGCACTGGTTTCGCTTCCAGTTGCAGCTAAAGTTATAATATTACCATGGGCCAATGCACCATTTACTCTAGCTTTTCCAATGTAAAAATCCCAAACGTCACCTTCATACACAGCACCATATGCTATAGCTTTAGCGGAGTCTAATACAGAACCGCCTCCAACTGCTAATATAAAGTCTACATTTTTTTCTTTACAAATGTCAATTCCTTCGTAAACCTTTGAAAGCCTAGGATTAGGTACTACTCCTCCAAGCATTATATATTCTATTTTTGCTTCTTCAATTGAAGCTATAACCTTATCCATTAATCCGCTTTCTATAACGCTACCACTTCCATAGTGTATTAGTACCTTAGTTGCGTCAGATTTTATTAATTCTTTTCCGACTTTTTCTTCTACATTTTTACCAAAAATTATCTCCGTTGGTGCGTAATATTTAAATTTATTCATACTATTCCCCTTTCTCTAGTAAACCTTATAAAATTGTATCATATATAGTTGAAATATGTAATCAAAAAATAAAAATATTGGGGAGAAAAAATCTACCCCAACATTTATTATCTTTATTTATGGTTTTCCATATATTCCATCATACCAGCTGCTGCTTTTTTACCAGCACCCATGGCAAGTATAACAGTTGCAGCACCTGTTACAGCATCTCCACCTGCAAATACTGCGGGATTAGTAGTAACGCCATTTTCTTCAGTTGCACCTATACCACCTTTTTTATTAGGCTCTAAATTTTCAGTAGTTTCCAATATAAGCTTATTTAAACTAGTACCAATTGAAACTATTACAGCGTCTACTTCCAGTACGAAGTTAGAACCTTTCTTTTCAATAGGACGTCTTCTACCTGAATCGTCAGGTTCGCCAAGTTCCATTTCAACACATTCCAGTCCAGTTACGTATCGTTTTTCATCACCAATTACTTTTACTGGATTATTAAGAAGTTTGAAATTTATTCCTTCTTCAATGGCATGTTCTATTTCTTCTTTACGAGCAGGAATTTCATCCATGGAACGACGGTAAACAATATAAACATTTTCAGCTCCCATACGTTTAGCACATCTAGCAGCGTCCATGGCCACATTGCCTCCACCAATTACAGCAACATTTTTATTGCTTTTAATTGGTGTGTCATATTCATTCTTATATGCTTTCATAAGATTAATTCTAGTAAGATATTCGTTTGCGGAATATACTCCTAATAAATTTTCGCCTGGCATGTCCATGAATCTAGGAAGCCCTGCACCAGTTCCTATGAAAACTGTTTCATAACCTTCATCAAGAAGTTCATCAACAGACATCAATTTACCTACTACGGCATTTTTTATGAATTTAACGCCTTTTTCAGCAAGTTTATCAACTTCAGCTTGAACTATATCTTTTGGAAGTCTGAATTCTGGAATTCCGTATGCAAGTACTCCACCTTCTTTATGAAGGCTTTCATATACTGTCACATCGTATCCTTTAGATATTAAATCCCCAGCGCATGCAAGTCCTGCAGGTCCCGAACCAACTACTGCAGCTTTATGGTTATTACTTTTTACAGTTTCTAACTTTTCATCGCCATAGTGTTCTCTATGCCAATCAGCTACAAATCTTTCTAATCTTCCTATTGCAACTGGGTCTCCGTCTTTACCTCTAACGCATTTACCTTCACATTGACTTTCTTGGGGGCAAACACGTCCACATATAGCAGGTAATGAACTAGTTGTATTAATAATCTTAAATGCTTCTTCAAATTCACCACGTGCAACACAATTAACGAATTTTGGGATATCAATCAATACTGGACATCCGTCAGTACAAGGATGATCTCTGCACTGCAGGCATCTCATAGCTTCATTTATAGCCATTTCCTTTGTATATCCACTGGTAACCTCTACGAAATTCTTATTACGAATTTCAGGATCCTGTGAAGGCATTGGGTTTTTGTTTTCTACAAAATTAATCATATTGACGAACACCTCCAGTTATTTTGCAGACATGTTGTCTTGCATCTTCTTCTTCCTTGAAATAGAATGCATTTCTAGCAATGATGCCATCCCAGTCAACATCTTGACCATCAAATTCCGGACCATCAACACATACGTATTTGTTTTCTCCGCCGACTGTAATACGACAACCTCCACACATACCTGTACCATCAATCATTAATGCTGTCAACGAAACGACTGTTTTAATATCATAATCTTTAGTAACTGCACAAATAAATTTCATCATAATAGGTGGGCCTACTGCAATTACCTCATCGTATTTATTACCGTCTTCTATAAGTTGTTTTAATTTATCAGTTGTAAATCCTTTTTCGCCATAACTACCATCATCAGTAGTAATATATAGGTTATCAACACCTGCTCTAAATTCATCTTCTAAAAAAACTAAATCCTTATTTTTAAAGCCCATTACCATATCCACTTCTATACCAGCATCATGCATACCAGTAGCTATAGGATAAGCTAAAGCGTTACCTGTTCCACCACCTACTACGCAGACTCTTTTAATTCCTTCAGTTTCAGTTGGTTTACCAAGTGGCCCTACTACATCTTCAAAAGCATCGCCTTCTTCAAGCTGAGCCATTAACATTGTTGATTGACCTACTGCTTGAAATACTATAGTTATAGTTCCCTTTTTTTCATCATGACCAGCCATAGTAAGGGGAATTCTCTCTGCGTACTCATCAGTACGAAGTATTACGAATTGACCTGGCTGTGCCTTTTTAGCAATAAGGGGAGCCTCAATGTCAAACCATACCATGTCATGACTTAATTGTCTTTTATTTACAATTTTATACATAACTAATCTCCTTCCTATTTAGGTTCAAAACTCTGTTGTTGCCTTACTAAAGCATCATATCTATCCATAGCAGCCTGTTCAGACTCTTCAAATAGTTTTTTTGCTCTATCAGGGAATTTCAGAGATAATGAATTGTATCTAACTTCACCCATTATGAAATCTTTATAAGAGTCTGTAGGAGCTTGGCTATCAAGACTCAATGGATTTTTCTTCTCTGATACAAGTAATGGATTATATCTCATTAAATTCCAATATCCAGATCTAACAGCTCTCTTCATTTCTAACATAGATTTATCCATTCCTATAGTTAATCCATGGTTAATACAAGGTGCATATGCAATAATTAATGAAGGACCGTCATAAGCTTCTGCTTCTCTTAAAGCCTGTAAAGTTTGGTTAGGGTTAGTGCCCATAGCAATTTGTGCCACATATACATATCCATATGTCATGGCCATTTGTGCTAGGTTCTTTTTATTTATCGGTTTACCATTTGCAGCAAATTTAGCAACTGCTCCGATAGGCGTTGCCTTAGAAGCCTGTCCGCCTGTATTTGAGTATACTTCAGTATCAAATACCATAATGTTTATATTTTCACCAGAAGCAAGAGCGTGGTCAACACCGCCGTAACCTATATCATAAGCCCAGCCGTCTCCACCAAATATCCATACAGAAGGCTTTGGTAAAAGATCAGTATTTTCCAAAACATATTTAGCATCCGCGTTATTTTTATCTGCCTTGCATAATTCAATTAAAGCTTTTCCTGATTCTTCTGCTTCATTGACAACTTCCATGCCTTCTAACCATCTATTGGCAATTTCCTTATATCTTACGTCAGCAGCTAATCTTTCTACCACTGATTTCATTTCTTCTCTACGGGTTTTCATTGATATAGCCATACCAAGTCCGAATTCTGCATTATCTTCAAATAGAGAATTTGCCCAAGCAGGACCTCTACCTTCTTTGTTTACTGTATAAGGTGTTGAAGGTGCCGAACATCCCCAAATTGATGAACAACCAGTAGCATTAGCTATAAACATTCTATCACCAAACAACTGAGTTATTAGCTTAGCATAAGGAGTTTCTCCGCATCCAGGGCAAGCTCCAGAGAATTCAAGTAAAGGTTTTTTGAATTGTGCACCTTTAACTGTAGACTCATCAAATGGTAATTCTTTGTCTTTAACATTTTTAACTGCATAATCAAATTTAGGTTGTAGTGATTCTGCAACTTCTCCAATCGGCTTAGGTTCTAGAGCTTTCTTTCTTGATGGACATACATCAATACAAGAACCACATCCAGTACAATCCATGGCAGAAACTGTAATTATGAATTTCTTAGTTTTATCTCCTTTAAGTGGAACAGTATCTGCTCCCATTTCAGCTGCTTCTTTGTCGTCAAGAGCAAAAGGTCTGATGGCTGCATGAGGACAAACTGTTGAACACCAATTACATTGTATACAATTATCAGGAATCCAATTAGGAACTTCTATTGCAACCCCACGTTTTTCAAATGCAGCTGTACCAGATGGCAATAAACCGTCAGGGGTATCCATAAATGAAGATACAGGAACACTATCACCATTCATTGAATTTGTTGGGTTCATAACTTCCTTTATATATTTTTCTTGTAAGTCATTTAAATATTCAACTTGATCTTCTTTAACATTATCTATTGCATTAGCCCATTCTTTAGGAATTTCTACCTTATGTATATTATTAATACCTGCATCAACTGCTGCACAATTCATATTAACAATTTTATCGCCTTTTCTACCATAGGTCTTCTTTATGGCTTCTTTCATGTATTCTGCGGCTTTTTCAATAGGTATTATTTTAGCTAAGGTAAAGAATGCTGCCTGAAGTACTGTATTAGTTCTTCTTGCTCCTAAGCCTATTTCAACAGCATGTTTTACAGCATCACATGTATAAAATTTAATATCATTTTCAGCAATATACTTCTTTGCGGCTGCAGGTAAATGATTACCAATTTCTTCATCATTCCAAATGCAATTCAGTAAGAATATTCCACCAGGGTTAACATCTTGAACTATATCAAATTTCTTCATATATGCCGGATTATGACATGCAATGAAGTCTGCATTATTAACATAATATGTTGATTTGATCGGTTTGTCTCCAAATCTTAAATGGGATACAGTTACACCACCAGACTTTTTAGAGTCATACTGGAAATATGCCTGTACAAATTTTTCTGTATAGTCACCAATAATCTTAACGCTATTTTTATTAGCTCCAACCGTACCATCTGCTCCAAGCCCCCAAAACTTACATGCAACTGTTCCTTTAGGTGAAACCACAGGGTTTTCTGTAACAGGTAATGATAAATTTGTAACATCATCAATTATGGATAATGTAAATTCTTTTTTTGAGTCTTCTTTCCATAAATTTTCAAAGGCAGCAATTATATCACCGGGTTGTGTATCTTTAGAGCCTAGACCATAACGTCCACCGGCTACAAATGCATCATTAAACTCAGTTCCTCTTAGAGCATTAACCACATCTAAATATAGAGGTTCACCCAAAGAACCCGGTTCTTTAGTTCTATCAAGTACTGCAACTTTTTTAACAGTTTTAGGCAATACATTTATTAAATATTTTACTGAAAAAGGTCTGAATAATCTAACTTTGATTAAACCTACTTTTTTACCCTTGGATAATAAATAATCTATTACTTCCTCAGCACAATCATTTACTGATCCCATTGCAACTATTACATCAGTGGCATCTTCTGCACCGTAATAATTAAATGGTTTATAGTCAGTACCGATTTTTTCGTTTACCTTTTCCATATATTCGTTAACTACATCGGGTACTACATCATACAGTGAATTCACAGCTTCAGAATGTTGAAAAAATGTTTCAGGTTGCTCTGCCGACCCCATAGAATGCGGGTGACAAGGATTGTTAGCATGTTCTTTGAATGCTTTAATTTTATCCCAATCAACCATGTCGTTTAAATCTTCATAATCCCAAATTTCTATCTTTTGATTTTCATGGGAAGTTCTGAAACCATCAAAAAAATGTAAAAACGGAATAGAAGATTTAATAGAAGCTAAATGAGCCACTGCAGCCAAATCCATTACTTCCTGAACACCACCTGCTGAAAGCATAGCAAAGCCAGTAGCACGAGTACCCATAACATCTGAATGATCTCCAAATATAGAAAGCGCATGGGTCGCAATTGCTCTCGCAGCTACATGAAATACACCTGGTAATTGCTCACCAGCTATTTTATACATATTAGGAATCATAAGTAAAAGGCCTTGTGAAGCGGTAAATGTACTAGTTAAGGAACCAGCATTTAATGCCCCGTGTACTGCACCTGATGCGCCAGCCTCCGATTGCATTTCCACAACTTTAACTCTTTCTCCAAAAATATTTCTTCTGTCATCCGCAGCCCAAGCATCAATGTTTTCAGCCATAGGTGAAGAAGGCGTAATAGGATAAATACACGATACTTCGGAAAAGGCGTATGCAACATGTGCTGCTGCAGTATTTCCGTCCATTGTTTTTAGTTTTCTCATATCCTACTCCTTTCCTAGTTCCATCGCTGCTTTTTGCAAGTAATTATATTCAGGAACCCACTGTTCTCTTATAACATCTCTTGTGCAGACATATAAGCAAATTCCACAATTCTCGCAAATCTCAGGGTCTATAACGGCTAATGAACCATCAAGGCTTATTGCACCATTAGGGCAATTATCTATACAATCTCCGCAACCTACACAACAGAAATCACATACTGATCTCTTGAAAGTAGCATCGAATGTATTGGAGCAAGCAACTTGTTTTGCTCCCATATATGGAGCTTCAATTATTAAGTCATTTGGGCATTCGTGTACACAATCAAAACATCCTACACATTTATCCGGATCCACCTTAGCAGTTCCGTCAACTATATTTATAGCATCAAATCTGCATACATCTACACAATTTCCACAGCCAACGCATCCTACTTGGCATAATTCAGGAAATTCTATTCTTTTTTCAGATGCTTCTTTGCAATCCTTGATACCTAATTCTTCAAACTTAGCGTGAGCTTTTGAGCCACCAGAGCATTTAACAAACGCAACCTGATTTTTCACCTCAGTCAAATCGTGGATTTCATCAATTATTATTTTCTTTTTGCAAGCTACAGTACAAGCTACGCAACCTACACATTTCTCATAATCTATAACTGCACAGTTATCTATTACTTTTACCGCACCTTCAGGGCAAACTTCTTCACATTCACCACAACCAATACAGCCAAATCCGCATATTTCTCTAGTTTTCTCTTCTTCGTCTTTGTTTGCACATGGTATAAAATTAGTAGCGTTTCTTGGAACTAGTGTTATAATCTTTTGTACACAAGCATCTAAACAGTCACCGCAACCATCACATTTCTCATTATCGATAATTACTTTACCATCTACTAGTTTCATGGCATCACGGTCACATTTTTCGATACATGAACCTAAACCAAGACATCCATACTGACATTCGCTGTCCAAAAAGCCTTTTTCTTTTGCTTCATCGCAAGTTTTAAGGCCTAATTTAGCAAATCTCTCTTTGCCAGCAGCATCGCCACTACATCGAATAAAAGCAACTAAATCTTCTGTTGCTTTTTGAAGATCGTTCTTGTTACAATCTTCCTTTTGAGTGTTCCCCATTTGCATTACCTCCTCTTTTATCTGTTCAAAACTGAATGCAAGTTTTGAGGTTAATTGCACTTTCAATTAACTAATTAATTCTATCATCAACAAATTGATAATTCAAGGAATTGAAGTGTTTTTTTGCACGTACAAATTGTTTAAATTTGTGTACACAGTTATATAATTTTTGCTATTTTATAGATAAATTGACAATTGGTGTATTTCATGTCCATGAAACCCTTGGAATATGAAATTTTAAGTGCATGTCTAATTGCATGTTCAACACAACTGTTGTTTGTATCATACTTTTTTGCGACCAAAGGATAAACCTGCTTTGTTATTGCGTTTGCACTAAACGAATTTTCCTTAACTGTAATAATGGATTCTTTTAAATATTCATAACCACAATAATTGCTTTGAATACCATATTCGTCCAATAGCATGCTTATTCTAACATCTAGAATTTTTCTATTAATAATTTCGTTAATATACTCTTCTTTTAAATAATCTAAACTATCTTCGCTAAATAATAAATAAACTTCATTTAAATTCATACTGTAATTTCTTTCTTAATTTTATTATAGGTTGCAGTACCAATACCATTGATTTTTAATATATCTTCTATTGAATCAAAACCATTATTTTCATTTCTATAATTAATTATCATCTGTGCAGTAACAGGGCCTATACCCGTTAATTCCTCTAATTTATTAGCATCTGCAAGATTTAAATTTATTAATCCATTTTCAGTATAACTTTCCCCAATTTTAGGTATTATAATTTTTTCTCCATCTTTAACTTCCTTTGCGCGATTTATATTAGTTACATTTCCATCGGAAGTTGCACCTCCAGCCATTTCTATTATCTCATACAATCTAGTTCCATGCTCTACTTTATAAACTCCTGGGCTAGCAACACAACCGTCTATATCCACATATATTTCATTTGTAACTACTTCTGAAACATTATCTTTTTCTCCTTGGTCAGTTATAACGTACCCTTCATTTTCTTTATTCCCATTTATAATACAAAAAAAGATAGCTAATAACACCACAAATATGGTAATTGCTATCTTTTTTATTATAGGGTTTGATAAATAATCTCTTAATTTATCTAAATTTATACCAATCATTTAAAACTCCTTCCTTCGCACACTTTTAATAATATATTATTACTAAAGTTAGCCAAAATCAAGGTTTTTTCATTTATTGGCATATAAGTGTTAAAAGGATGCAATATTTATTTTAATAAGCTTTCGCTCTCATCGTTAAAATAATCGATTTCGTCATTTAGGAATTCTTTTAATCTAAAACCCGAACTATTATCCCCCACAAATAAGATTTCATCTTTTTCCTTAAATGTCTCATATGGTCCTGGTGATATCTGTATGCTGTTATTTCTTTTAACTGCTACTATAGTAACACCTGTATTTTGCCATACCATTAATTCCTTAAAACATTTGCCTATTACCCAAGAGTCTTCAGGAACTGATTCTTGGTAAATAGGAATATGTTCATTGTTTTTAAACCTAACCGAATATTCAATTATTGTGTTAGTCGCATCATATAATTCTTGGTCTAAAGATTCTCTTTCATTTATTATCTGATTAATCCTATTTCTCAAATCTTTAATGTTTTCTTTGGTTTTATAGTTGTCTATAAATTTACTTGCTTGTTCTTTTGAATTAACATAAATTCCTTTTCCATGCTTTACTTCTACAATGTCCATATCTGAAAGTAATGTATTTGCTTTTCTAATTGTTTCCGGGGATACATTATATTCGCTAGCTAAAGTTGATCTTCCACTAATCTTAGTACCAATTTTAATTTCACTTTTAGATATTTTACTAGCCATATCTATGGCTATCTTCATGTATATAGGTAAACTACTAATTTTTTTCATTAAATACACCTCGTTAGTTTTTATAACGCTATTCTAATATATCTGTTAACATTTATCAATAGTTTAAGATAAAGCTTTTACAACATCCTCATGATTTATAACTCCTCTTATGCGATTTCGCTTATCTGTTACAGCAACGTCGTAATCACTTTCTTCTAATCTGCTCCAAATTTCTGACAAGAAAGAACTTCTATTTATTTTCTGATAGTCTTCATATATTAGCTTATCAATTACTAAATTATTTGATTTTTCTAGGCATTCTAAATCCACATAACCTAATAATTTATTATCATAATCAACGACATAACAAAATTCTAATTCATTGTTTTTAAAATGCTCTAATACATTTTCTCTCAACTCACCTATCTTTGCAATACAATTCGGCTCCCTCATTATATTCCTTACCCTCATTATTCTTGATTTATCAACATCTTCAATGAAATTTTCCACATATTCATTTGCAGGATTTTTGAAAAACTCATTTGGCTTACCCATTTGAACTATTTCACCATCTTTCATAAGTGCTACTCTGTCGCCTAATCTAAAAGCTTCGTTCATATCATGGGTTATAAATATTACAGTTTTATCCATATAGTCTTCAATACTTAATAGATCATTTTGCATTTCTTTTCTAATAAGAGGGTCCAGTGCTGAAAAAGGCTCATCCATTAATAATATTTCTGAATCATTGGCTAAAGCTCTAGCCAAACCAACTCTTTGTTTCATACCTCCACTAAGCTGTCTAGGAAAATATTTTTCCCAACCTTTAAGACCAACAAGTTCAATTGCATTTAATGCTTTTTCGCTTATTTCTTTTTCATCCAGTCTTTTTACTTCCAATCCATATTCAACATTTTTTATTACATTTCTGTGATTAAGTAATCCAAAATGTTGAAAAACCATAGAAATCTTATTTCTTCTTAAATTAATTAATTGCTCTTTATTATACTCACAAATATCTTCACCATCTATTAATACTTGACCTCTAGTTGGTATGTTTAGCTTGTTTAAACATCTTATTAATGACGATTTACCACTACCGGATAACCCAACTATTACGAACATTTCCCCTTCTTCTATTTCTAAGCTAATATTGTTTACCCCTACAGCTAAACCAGTTTTCTCACGAACCTCTTTTATACTCAAGCCATCATCTAACATTGATAAAGCCTTTTCACTTTTTTCCCCAAATATTAAGGTGAGATCCTTAACTTTGATTTTATTACTCAACTTAATCACTCCGTTTCCTTTAGTTTTTTTGCCACGCCTTGCAACACTCTATCAAGAACTATTGCTAAAAATACTATTGAGAGTCCAGATTGAAACCCATTACCTACTTCCATTCTTCTAATAGATATTAAAACCTGTTCACCAATACCTTCAGCACCTATCATAGAAGATATAACTACCATGGCCATAGCCATCATTGTAGTTTGATTAATGCCTGTCATCATAGTTGACAAAGCCTGTGGAAATTCGATTTTTAATAGCATTTGTTTGCTAGTTGAACCAAATGATTTACCTGCTTCAAGAATTTCTTTATTAACATTGGATATACCTAAATATGTTAATCTAATCAACGGCGGAATGGCGTAAGTTGTAGTTGCTATAACTGCGGGCACTTTCCCAAACCCAAAAAACATAACTGCTGGTATTAGATATACAAAACTAGGCATAGTTTGCATTGCGTCTAAAATCGGCAAATTTATTTTTTTAATTATTTCAAACTTAGCCATTAATATGCCAATTGGAATGCCCAAAACTATAGATACTAGAACCGATATTACTACAATAACTAACGTATATATCATAAGATCCCATAGCCCAAATAAACCTATGAGAAACATCATAATGGAAAAGGTTATAGCAGTTTTTAAACTATATAACTTATAGCTAACTAAAAACAACCCTGCTATAATTAACCACCATGGTAATATATTAAATGAATTTTCTACTACATTAAAAATCATCAATACAAAATTACTAATGCCATCAAATAAACCGTCTCAATTTATTAATAACCAATTAACCGCTTTATCTATCGGTTCACTTATTGTAAACCTAAGATTTTCTGGAAAATTTAACAAAATATCACTCCTTTTTTAAAGGATAGGGAATCTTTGATTCCCTATCACACTATTTATAGATTTTCTATTATCTTACTGTATGCTTCATCAGATACCATGGGTTTCCATACTTCTTCATGATCGTTTAAAAACCAAATTGCAGCTTCATCAGCTTCAACTTCACTTTCCATCATATAGCCTAAAGCTTCACTTGTTAATGCTGATGATGTAGAATAATTTTTTAAGAAATCAGCAATTTCAGGATATTCTTCTACAAATTCAGTTGTTGAATTTACCATGAAATTTACAGACGGGAAAGAACCAATACCATTTTTATAATCCTCGGCATTGTATTCACTATCACCTAATAAAGTCATGTCATACATACCCATAATCCATGTTGGTTCCCAGTTATATCCAACCCAAGGTTCTCCTTTTTGATAAGCAGCAGAAAG
>Ga0102929_1002052_pt1 | contig 11978 bp, 10 predicted proteins | sample SalPonR1_B_D2_MG_FD_78510 | JGI IMG/M metagenome (GOLD analysis project Ga0102929, IMG submission 78510) | Salt pond soil microbial communities from South San Francisco under conditions of wetland restoration - Salt Pond MetaG R1_B_D2_MG | ecosystem: Environmental > Aquatic > Marine > Intertidal... | reverse complement strand
GTATGCTGGCGCGAAGATCTGGTGCCCCGTTTCCAGTACCGCGGCGAGGCGTGATGCGGTGACATATTGCGCCAGGACCGAACTGGGGGCGAAAACACTCAGGATGAGGATGTCCACGTGGATAAAGGCCGTTGCGGAGAACCGCGAAACGAAAAACTGCAACCCGTCACCAACCTCGCGCCACCCCAGACCATCAGGCTCCCGCGTGGTTCGGCCCACGGCACGTGACGTCAGGATAACAGCGGGCAAGATCGCGGCAGCGATGGCCGAAAACGCCACGGCCGATGCCCCCAGACCCAGCGCGAATGTGGCGGCGAACGCAGCGCAGCGCATGACATCCGCAAGGCCCCAGAGGGACTGGGGAAACCCGAATACGTGATTTGCCTGGTACCACGTCACCAGTGCCAAGGTCAGAGCGATCGCCGGAACGACCGGCCAGAGGCGGAGCATCCATTCAGCCACCGGAGCTTCGCCGGAGAGCCCGGGCACCCGGAACCACAGCGCCACCGCGACAAGCCCCACGGCGCTTCCAGTCAGGAGAACAAGGCCCCCGATCCGGCGCATCATCGCCGCCCCCTGCAATGTCGCATCGCGCGTGGGCAGGGCCGCAATCTTGATCAGCATCGCTCGCTCGATACCAAAGCCTGCGCCAAGCCCGAGAAGGAAAAGCGCTGACATTGCAGTGGTGTAGCCGGCGAACTCCGCCGGCGGCAGCAACTCCGACAGCAGCCACAGGGACAGGGCGCCGGCGACCAAGCTCAACGCGCGTGTCACCAAGACGCCAGAGGCCGCCGAAAGGTAGGCCGACCCCGCGCTGGGCCTTGGCGGAGACGACCCGTCGTTGCCCATTATTCAGACGGATCGAGTTGCAGGTCGACCTCCGAGGGGCGCACGTGTTGCCAACGGGAATACTCAAGTTCCGCCAGTTCCCGCTCCCGGTCTCCGGTGCCAAACAGATAGCCCATTGCCTCGCCCGCCGCGCTGACGGCCAGGTAAAGACCAAGCGGTGGAATGGACCGGGGAAGATCGCCGCGCGTCTCGGGGCCGAGGCCTTCGCAGACCGTTTGCACGAAGCGCTTGGCAAAGATCAGCGGCGCCGCCAGGGCAAAGGCCACCCGCCGCGGCGTAGTCCAGCCCGTCCGGCGGCTTGCCGCGAACATGCGACCGGCAAGATGGTGGAGTTTCAGCGAGGGCGCGACGCGCGAGTAATTCATGTGCGCCACCTGAACCGCCGGATCGACGAGGAACCGGTGGCCCTGCGCGTGCAATTCGTTCTGAAGGCGCCATTCGGATTCCAGCATTTCGCCCAGGCGATCACCATACGCGGTCAGCAACACCGTCCGGTAGGCGCAATTATGGCCTGCGATGTAGCGCGCCGGCCCGGGTGCACGGCGTCCCAGAAACGGCCCGTATTCCAGGAGAAGTGTCGCACAGCTTGCACCCGTGGACGGGTTTGCGTTGCGGACCACAGGGCCCACGCCCGCCCACGCATCATCGAAATGCCGCACGATCCGTTCGGCCCAGTCGTCATGAACTGGAAACGAATGATCCTCCGCAAGGATCGTGATCGGGGCGGTGGCGGCGTGTACACCCATCGCGCGGCCTCGCGCCGAGGTCGAAAGATCGCCCGCAAACACCTTGAAACTGCCAAATTCGTTGGGCTTGAGCGCGGCGATGCCCTCAAGGTGTTCTTCCCGGGTCACGAAGATCACCTCGAGCTTGTGGGCAATGGTCTGGTGGCGAAGACGCGCCAGAATGCCGGCAAGATGATCTGCGCCGTCTCCGGTCACCAGGACCACGCTTGCGGCGATATCGGACATCATCGGGTACCGGAGGGTAAAGGGTATTGCAACGCAACCCGACAATCGGTCAGTTTCGCCCCGGCGGTCAAGAGACGCCTCCTTTCTGGTGGAATGCATGTCCGGCCCTGTCGAGACCAGCGTCATCATCCCTTCTTACAACAGGCCCCAGCAACTGGCGGCATGTCTCGAAGCCGTGGTGGCGCAGCAGGACGAGCGCCCGTTTGAGGTTGTCGTTGTTGACGACGGCTCCCGCGTGCCGCTCTTTGACGTGTGTGCGCGCTTCGGGGACCGCGTCCGCGTTGTCCGGCAGGAAAATGCGGGCCCCGCCGCCGCGCGCAACCGTGCAGTAAAAGAAGCGCGTGGTGTGTTTCTCGCCTTCACCGATGACGATTGTCGCCCCCGTCCCGGTTGGCTTTCGGCCCTGCGCATGGCCCATACGGGCCAGCCAAATCGCATCGTGGGCGGGGTCATCGTGAATGGCCGTCCGCGCGATCCTTACGCCACGGCCAGCCAGGACCTCGCAGATTACCTTTACGACTATTATGGCGCGGCCGATGGCACGGCACCGTTTTTCACGACCAACAACATGGGTTGCACACGAACGGCCTTCCTGGACCTCGGCGGTTTCGATGAGAGCTTCGGGCGCAACGGGGCGGAGGACCGCGATTTCGGCATGCGCTGGCGGGAGGCGGGTCGCGAATTGATCCTTTCCCCCGAAGCCATCGTCGATCATCACCACGAGATGACCCTGCGGGAGTTCTTTCGCCAACATGCGAACTACGGGCGCGGCGCGTTCCATCTTCACGGCGTCATGCGCGCGCGGGGCTCATCGCTGCCGAAGGTCGAACCGCTCCGCTTTTATCTGGAACTCGTGGCGTGGCCGGTGCGGCGGAACGGGGTGCGGCGTCTGCCGTCAACGGTGCTTATGGGGCTGACGCAGGTCGCCATGGTGGCAGGTTACACTCAGGCGCGTTTCCGCGCGCGGCGCATGGCAACCGGATTGTGAACCCGATCGATGACGACACCGGTTAGCCCCGCCAGGTAGTGGGCCGCATGAAACGGCAATGCCCGGATGGCGAAACCGATCCCGCCGACCCGCGCAAGGCAGCGCAGGAAACCGAAATTGGCGACCACGAACGCCGCAAGCGCCACAGGCAAGAGCAGTAGCGCCGGGGTGCAGGCCATCCCGAAGAGCGGAGCAAACAGGCCGGCGGCGACACTCGCGGCGGATACCCGGTGCGACCAGCCGCCATTGAGCAGCGTCGGAGACATGCGTCCGCTGCGCATCAGCTGCAGCCAGGGGATCGCACGCCCCCAGAGATCGGTGCGCATCATCGATGCAAAGGTCCATCTCTTCAGATGTTTCCCCTGGATTGCAGAATCCAGCCGGAGCAGGCCGCCCTTATCGTGCAGGCGAAGGCCAAGTTCCACGTCCTCAAGGAAGTCGAATGCCGGATCGAAGCCGCCCACATCTTCGAACGCCTGTCTCCGCACGGCGCCCAATCCGGTCCAGAATGTCTGGGCCTCCGCCATGGCGGTTTGATGGACATGATGATGCAGGAGGTTGCGATACCGGCTGACCACGGAGACATCAGGCGGCGCGTCATCGTAGGAACCGAACACCGCCACGATTTCCTTCGGGGAGAACGCCGCGCGCATTCGGTCTATCGCATCGGGATGCACCGCGACATCGGCGTCGACGAAAAGAAGCAGATCAGCCTCGGTCGCCGCGGCCCCGACATTGCGCGCAGCCGCGGCACCCAGGGGTCCTTCTGTCGGGATGACGTTAACCCCGGCGTCCCTGGCGATCTGCGCCGTTGCATCCTCGGAGCCATCGTCCACCACTATGATGCTCCGCGCGTCCATGCCGGCGGCGCGCAACGCGTCGAGGCACGGCCCCAGAGTCGTCCCGGCGTTGCAGGCCGGGATAATCGTGGCCATGCTCAAGCATGTGTGCCCCGCTTCGGCGTCTTCTGTCGGCATATGACCCTGCGACCCTCCGTCTTGATCGAGAACTAGCATCTGGGCGGTTTCATGACGACACTCACCGCAGGTGATACTCGGATGGTGGTCGCGTGTTCGTCGAGGCACATGAACTTCTGGACAATACCGGTTCGGCGGCGTGGGACATCGTGGTCGTCGGTGCGGGCATCGCGGGCCTTTCGGTCGCACAAGGCCTGTCAAACGGCCGGTTGCGCGTCCTCGTTTTGGAGAGCGGTGGTTTCGATGGCCGGGACGATGCCGCGGAGTTGTTGAGCGGGGCATCCAACCGCGAGGATTATCCGCTGATCGGGTCGCGCGCGCGCGTCTTTGGCGGGACAAGCACGCTCTGGTCGGGGGCCTGCATCCCGCTGGATGCCGCCGATTTCCAGAAGCGAGCGTGGGTGCCGCTCAGCGGCTGGCCGATTTCGGCTGATGAGTTGCAGCCCTACTACGCTCCCGCTGCGCGCGTTTTCGGCCACGCCGGATGGACCGGGGATGCGCCTCGCCTTTCTGCGTCCCCCCTCAACCAAGGCGGGCTGCACGCAAGGCCGGTCTTCACCAGCGCACCGTTGAACGTGGGCGAAAGGCAACGCGAGTGGATCGCACGCAGTGACAGGATGGCCTGCTGTCTTGGCGCCAATGTCACCGGCCTTGATGTCGACGAGACCGGTCGTAACGTCCGTGGGGTTGTGTTTCATGATCGCATGGGCCGGCAACACACCGTGGCGGCACAGGCCGTGGTACTGGCCACCGGAGGGATCGAGGCGCCGCGACTGCTTCTGGCCGTTGACCGCGCCGCGCCCGGAGGTCTCGGCAACGTGCGAAGGTTCACCGGCCGGTGCTACATGGACCACCCGCTGCTATCGGTCGGCATTCTTCCGATCGGATCACAGTGGCGAGCGTTTCTTCCCTACACCAACGGTTGGACAGAATGCGATGTCCGGACCGTCGGAACCATCGGCCTGTGTGCCGAAACACGACAGAAGCACGGTCTTCTTGACCTGCATTTGCGGAGTTACCGCTACAGCCATCTGGAAGATCGGGCCGACATCATCGCCTGGAAGGAAGCTGCCAGTGAAGCCGGCGCTCTGCGGGGGCTGGGCCCGGTCCTTCGCCACCACGGGATGTCCTCGCTGCCGACCGTCATGTCCTATGCCTCATGGCATCTGTGGAACAAGACGATCGCCCGCTCGCGATTCGAGCATGTCCGGTTCCTGGCCTTCGCGGAACAGGAGCCGGACCCCGACAACCGAATTACCCTGGGACAGAAGCGCGACCGCTATGGTCTTCCTCTTCCCCATCTGCACCTGACCGAAAGCGCGCAGTTCCACGACAGTGTCAGCCGCTCCTGCGCGGTACTGGCCGGGGTTTTCGCCGCCAGCGGGTTTCCGGGCGCCCGTATGGGGCCCGAACAGGTGCGCCACATCGCCCATTATGGCGGCCATGGGCTCCATCACATGGGCGCGACGCGCATGTCGGAGGATGCCGGTACGGGCACGGTCGACCGCAATTGCCGCGTGCACGGCACGGCCAATCTCTTTGTGGCCGGAAGCTCGGTCTTTCCAACTGGCGGGGCCGCCAATCCGACACTGGCGATCTCGGCACTCGCGTTCCGTCTCGCGGATCACCTGGAGTTGCAGCTTCGGTCGGTCACCGCCTGAGGGCGTGCGTCAGGCGCGCGTCCCGAAAAAGGCATGGATCGCGTCGCTGATGCGGTCGATATCCGCATCCGACAGCTCGTGATACATCGGCAACCGCAGCAAGCGCGCGCTACGATCCTCGGTCACTGGCAAATCGTCCGACGAGTATCCAAGCGTCTGCCCGAACGGGGATGAGTGCAGCGGGATATAATGAAAAACTGCCTTGATCCCCTGCCCGTTCAGGTGGGCAATCAACGCGTCGCGCACCCCCCGAGATTGCAAGCTGATGAATGTGATGTGGCCGTTCGTCTCTGCGGTGTCGGGGATATGCTGCAGTTCGATGAACTCCTGCGCCGCAAGTGGGGCAAGCCGCTCGCGATAGGCGGCCTGAATGCGCCGTCGGGTCGCCGTGATCTCGTCGGCCTTCTCCAGCTGGCCCAGAAGAAACGCCGCGCTGAGGTCTGAAAGACCATAGGATGCGCCGACGCCGACCCAGGAATAAAACGAGGCAAGACCTTGGAAAAAAGCCCTCCGATTGGTGCCTTTGTCCCGGATCACATGCGCGCGGTCGAGGGCGGCAGGATCGTTGATGACCAGCGCCCCGGCCTCACCGCACCCGACATTTTTCTGCTCATGGAAACTGAACGCCGCCATCGCGCCAAATGTGCCCAGCGGGCGGCCGTCAAAGGTGGCACACAGGCCCTGCGCGGCGTCCTCTACCACGGTCAGTTCATGGCGTGCCGCGATGTCGGTGATCCGGTCGGGCGCGCAACCGATCCCGGCATAGTGCACTGGAAAAATGGCACGCGTCCTCGGCGTGATGGCGGCTTCGACAAGATCGGCATCCATGTTCATGGTCCCGGGTGAAACATCCACGAATTTCGGAATCGCGCCCAACCGGCAAACGGCATTTGCCGTCGAAACGAATGTAAACGACGGCATGATCACTTCGTCTCCCGGCTCCAGCCCCATTGCCGCAGCGGCAAGGTCCAGAGCCGCCGTCCCCGAATTGGTCATCAGCACCGAGGCGCCGCTGAGATTGTCGCTGAGCCACGCTTCGCACCGGCGGCAAAACGCGCCATCGCTCGAGAGGTGGCCCGATTGCAGGACCTCATCGAGATATCTGCGTTCGTTGCCCACGACGGAAATCTTCGAGAACGGGATGTTTTCCATGTGATGCCTTCGACTGAAGCTTCATTCCAACCAACATTCTCCTTCTAGCACCCTAAACACCGGGATAGGCTTTCTCAAAGAGGGAATGGACCCACCTGATTTTCCGGCAAAGAGCACACCGGCCATGAAAAAATCGGATCCCAGAACGCCGCTGCTCTGTATGGGCACGACACCTTACGCCGAGGTCTTTCTCGACACCCATGGTGAACACGGCCGTTTCAAGTTCGCCGGGTTTCTGGAAAACCGCGACCGTGCCAAGATCGGCGCCACGCTCGCGGGGCTTCCTGTTCATTGGTCCGGAGTTGCAGGCCCGTTGGCCGCGACCCATGCCGCGGTGTGCCCTTTGGCGACCACACTTCGCCGCGCGTGGTTGGAGGATGTGACGGACATCGGTTTCGAGTTGGCCACATTGGTCCATGACTGGACGTCCGTTTCAGCAAAAACAACGCTGGGCCCAGGCGTGATCATCGACCCCGGTGTTGTCGTGGCGGCCTTCACCCGCATCGGTATGGGAACCCGGATCGGACGACATGCGGCGATCGGACACCACGCGGAGGTCGGAAACTGCGTCACCATCCATCCTGCCGCCGCAATTTCCAGCGGGTGCAGTATCGGGCATCAGGCGATTGTGGGAAGCGGCGCGGTTATCGTTGAGAACCGTAAGGTTGGCGAAGGCGCGTTTGTCGCCGCGGGAAGCGTAGTGACACGCGACGTTCCGGCGCGGGCCTTGGTCCGTGGCAATCCGGCCCGCGTCATCAAGACGGACTACGGCCCACGTTGAAGCGCGTTGGACCTACTCGGATCGTCGCGCACCGAAACGACCTCGGATATCTGCGCGCACAGGGTGTCGCAGACGATCGGCAGAGACATGGTTGCGGCGATCCGGTCCCGACAATTCGCGACCATCTCGCGCCTACGGTCCTCTTCCGAGAGCAGCGCATCGATTTCATCCGCGAGTTCGGAGACCGGCGCGGACAGGTAGTCGCGACCGGGTCGGAACGGTTCGGGTGACATCAGCGGCTCACTGGCCACGGCGGCGCCGCTCGCGCTGGCAATATGCCAACGCGTCCAGGGGGTGTCGGATGGAAACTGGTGAAGATGCAGCATTATCCGCGCCGCGTTCACGGCCTGCGTGCGATCCGCCCCATAAAGACCCTCGGACACGATCCGAACCGAACGACCGCGCTGTTCCAGGTCAGTTTGCAGTTGGGCAAGCGTTTTCTCGCGTCGCCGCGATTTGAGACGCCCGACAAATAGAACGTCCACGGTCCTGTCCAGCGCGAGGTCCTGGCCAAACCCGTCATGCCTTGGAACTGGCAGGAAGAAGGCGGGAAATCCCCATCGGGAAAGCTGCTGGCGCTTCAGATCGGTTGAGGCCGCGACCCTGTCGAGGGCGCCGCGCGCGAGACAACGGTCAAGCCATGCGAGATTGTCGCAGCAATACCTCACAAGCCGTGCGTCGGTGTCTCCGATCTTGTGGTCTTGCAGCATCAGCATTGCCTTGATCACGGGCCGACTGAAAGCGTGCAGAACGGGTCTCAGGCCGTCGCGGCCCCAGCGCGCAGGGCTCAACCAACGGCAGAACCCCAACATGGACGGGGTTATGCCCAGGGGCGGCAACGGCTCCGTGATCCATGCAATGTGAGGGGCGCGATCAGGTCCCAATCGCTCCAGCGCGCGCGTGAGCCTCGTAAGGGCGATGCCTGTGCCGACGGTGACAATGCACTGCGCGCCGGACAGATCGAAGTCACGGTCCGTCATGACCTGCGCCGACCATCCCCGTCTGCTGAGTTCGTCGCAAACCGCGTGCAGCATGGTGGGACGCTGGATCGAGGTCACAAAGGCGATCTTCAGACCGGCGCGGGTCCCGGTGACTTGGGCCTGGTGTCGGTCGTCGAGTGACATGTCCTATCCGTCATCCTGCAACCCCGCCCCGGTCCGCGCGAGGAGCCGCACCAGGAGGAGCGCAAGAACAGCGAGAGCGAGCCAGGCGACGCGCGCCTGGTAGCGCGGCACGGGGGCCGACAAGCCGCCGAAGATGGCCGCGTTCAACACAAGGCCGGCAAGGACGACGACGACAACGCGGCGCGTAGTGGAATCCCGGGAAAGCAGGGCAAACCCCGCGAGCCCGGCAACGCCCAGAAAATATCCGACCTCGTGCAGCGTCCGGAGCGACGGGCGGAGCGCCTCGAACCCCCCATCATCCACGGCCTGTCGGGATCGTCGCCCGTCGTCGCGGATGACGAATTGCGCGGCATTCGCATAGCGCGGCCAGACAACCAGTGCCTGATCGAAAGTGTTCGACAAAAAGGCCGCCGCCTGTTGCCCCGGGTAACTGCGGGCCGCCTCGAGGAGAAGGGGGATCTCCTCCGCGCGGATGCGCGCATAGAGTTCGGCAGGTGCGGTGTTCATGCCGCCCTCGTCCCATAGCGCGGCGCCCACGTTGGTCGGGATGTCCGTGCCCCAGAATTCGCACAGCGCGTAACGCGGCGTGTCCGAGGCGCAATCGTTTTCCAGCACCCGGCGGGCGGGGCCGTCGGCGATGGATCGGGCCAGGACGATAGGCGCGCGCCCCGGAGCTATGCTGGTGGTGTCGAAGCCCATGATGCCGATTGCCACATTCAGCCCGACAGCCAGAAGGACCGTGCCGCCAGCCACGCCAAAAAGGAGTTGCGCCATTCGCTTGCGGTCGGCCCGCATGAGCGCCGCGACACAGAACAGGCCTACGGCAAGCGGCACGTTGCCGTAGTGGAACGTGATCGCCGTCACCACGATCGCGAAAAGGACAATTCGACTGACGCGGTCGATGCGCTCCAGCCCAAGTGCAATAGACACCGCGAACAGGATGACCACCGATCCGAAGATATCCGGCATCAGGTAACCTGCCATGGTTGCCGCAGGCGTAAGCATCACGATCGCAACAAGAGCCAGCAATACGACGGGCCGGTGCGGCGCGTTGAGGAGGCAGGCCACCACCGCGTAAAGCGACGTCATGACAAGCACTGCCTGGGCATACAGAAGCGCCAATGATCCCAGCGGCAGCAGCGCACCGACGAACGCGGCATAGGGCACTGACCGCACTGTGTCGGTCGCGTCCGTTTCCGCGCGCAATGCCTGCAGGACATCGCCCGAGCTTTGCTCATCCGCGACCGCGCTTCCCTCCGCCAACGGCTCGCCTTGCTGCGACACGGTCGAAAGGAACGACCAGATGCGATCCCCCTGATCAGCATAGACGGACGAGTCCACGCTCAGGAACGCGTGTCCGTCGGTCAGCAGAAGCGGCCAGAGCAGGCATCCGGATCCGAGAAAGATGAACAGACCAGCCTCGGGCGTGAAGATGCTTACGTTTGTCTTCCTCCCGTCCGAGTTCGTTCCGGTCATGCGGTTTCCGTCTCGCCGCCACCGCCCTTCGGTAGTTCGAACTCCTCATGGTAGGAACGCTCGACATTGACCGACCAGACATCGTGATCCGCCCCAAGGACATTGCGCGCCGCGAGCATGGCCGTAAGCATTGAATGATCCTGATTGTTGTACCGATGCTGCCCGTTGCGCCCGACGCATTGGAGGTTCTCGATCGTGTCCACCCAAGCCGAAATCGTGGCGACGGCATCCTGGTACACCGTATCATAAACGGGATACGCCTTGGGTTGGCGGATGATATGGGCATCGACGACGTCCGTCGTTTCGGCAAGACCCAGAGCGGCGAGTTCATCAGTGGCAAGCTTGCGCAATTCGTCATCGCTCCAGGTCCAGATCCCCTCGTCCTTTTGGCAAAAGTACTCCATTCCGATCGAGGCTTGATGATCATTGGGCAGCATGTCTGCCGACCAGGCCCTGAAATTCTGGATACGGCCGACCTTGACCTCGCCGGCGTGCACGTAGATCCAGTTGTCGGGAAACGGATCGGGCCGGTTCAGGATCAGCGTCACGATCAAGAAATCACGATACTTCAACTGGTCCGCTGCGGCGATAACTTCAGGGGGTGGTGGCGGAACCATGGCGTGGACAAGCTCTCGCAGGGCCATCGAACTGATGAAGTGGCGCGCAGGCACCTGATAAGTTGATCCGGTCCGATCCACGACTTCAAGCGCCCGTATGCGATTCCCTTCCAAGTGGATACGCGTGACCGGAGATTGCGTTCGCACCTCGCCGCCGCGCTCCGTGATCCGTTCGGCCACCTTCTCCCACATCTGGCCTGGTCCGAGCCGAGGATACCAGAATTCTTCGATCAGGCTCGCCGTGTCGTTGGCGCCCGAAATCGCGTTCCAGACCGCCTTGGCCAAGGACAGATTCTTGATCCGCTGCGCCGCCCAGTCGGCCTGAATGTTGCGCGGATGGATTCCCCACACCTTTTCGGTGTAGCTCTTGAAAAAATGCATGTAGAGCCGACCGCCGAAGCGTTTCATGACCCAGTCTTCAAAGGACACTTCCGGCACGTCGCGCTTGAGCTGCCACTTGATGTAGCTCAGCAAGATGCGAACGGACTCATAGGGGCCGATATTGCTGAGCGCGTTGAACAGGTTCAGCGGGTAGTCATAAAATTTTCCACGATAGTAGATGCGGCTGGAACGCGGCACGCGGATCATCTCCTCGCCCATCACGTCGTGCCACATGAATTCGACCTCGGCCACCTTGGTGAAAAACCTGTGACCGCCGATGTCGAACCGAAAACCGTTGTGGCTTTCGGTGCGCGCGATTCCGCCGAGATGCTCCGAGGCCTCGAACACAATCGGCGCTGTGGCATCGGCGCCGTTTTGATACTCGTAGGCTGCCGTCAGACCGGCCGGTCCGCCGCCGACAATCGCGAGGTCCGTGGTGACCGGTTCAGGCGCGCGGGAAGACATGTTTTTTGTGGGTCTTGCGCGCGCTTTCAACGGGGAAATCAGGTACCGTTGTCACCGCCGAAATGTTTCGACCGACGCCATCCGCAGCGCAGTGACCCGTCTCGGGCAGAAAACGTTTCATTGTTCTATATACCAATAGAATGAAAACCTTGGACCGTGCAGAATAGGTCGACACCCTGCGCCATGACACGCAGTAGATCAAGCGCCGTGCAACACGGCACTGCCGGTGTTCGGCACGACGCGCAGGTTCGTCTTTGCTTCTGACAGCAGCTTTTCGGCTTCACCTTCGGCGGTGTCGCGCGTGATCGACGTGATCGAGGTCGATGCGCAGATCGCCCAACAGATCGGCTTGAAGGCCCCAAGGCCGTCGCTCTCTTCGTGACGTGTCCGTTGCCCGTGCCGTTTTCCGTTCACACGCCCTTGGGTTTGCGGTCGCCGGTGGTGTTACGATGGTGACGCGGTGGCATCAGGGTTGGGTGGCCTTCGACCCGGAAGAAAGTGCAAGTTGGCATGTAACGGAAGTGGCGGGCACGGGT
>Ga0102929_1002050_pt1 | contig 11989 bp, 13 predicted proteins | sample SalPonR1_B_D2_MG_FD_78510 | JGI IMG/M metagenome (GOLD analysis project Ga0102929, IMG submission 78510) | Salt pond soil microbial communities from South San Francisco under conditions of wetland restoration - Salt Pond MetaG R1_B_D2_MG | ecosystem: Environmental > Aquatic > Marine > Intertidal... | reverse complement strand
TTTGGGCTCCGAGCCGCCTTGCGGCGACGCAGCGCAAAACCCGTTTTCGTTGCCATCTGAATGTCAGCTCCCGCTGAAACAGCTCGGTCGCATAAAGGTCGCAGAGAAAGTCCGCACTCCGCCCCCATTTGCAGATGCGGCCGGCAAGAAAAGGCAGACCCCGGTCCTCACCATTCATCGCCTGGCCATGCGGGGCTTGATGGTCGGCGGCGGGAAAGCCGGCCTCCGCGCCAACACCCACGAAAAAGGCGCCATCCTTTCGGGTGGGCGCCTTTGAGGTCTGCGGACTCGTAATGTGTCCGACTATCCGGTCGTTTGGTGGATGATATCGAAAACACCACACGCCACCAGTGACTTTATTAAGTCACTGGTGGCGTGTAGAATCCCATCATGAAACAGAGTGTGGGATTCTGCACATCAGCAGACGGCGTTCGGATCGCGCTTGCCAAGTCGGGCGAGGGACCGCCCTTGGTCCGGGTGGCGAACTGGTTCACGCATCTCGATTTCGACCGTCAAAGCGCTGTATGGCAGCACTGGTTCGACTTTCTGTCCGACGGGCATTCCCTCATCCGCTACGATCCGCGCGGTTCCGGCCTGTCGGACCGGAACGTCGACGATTTCTCGCTGGACCGGTGGATCGAAGACCTAGACGCGGTCGTACAATGCGCTGGCCTGACACGTTTTCCTCTGGTCGGCTTGTGCCAGGGAGGGGCCGTCGCGGCCGCCTATGCCGCCCGGCACCCAGAAAGGATCAGCCGCCTCGTGCTCTATGACAGCTACCCGTTCGGCGCCTATGCGGATGGCGTGCCGGATCGGCTCGCCCAGGAGGCACGCGCCCTGTCGCAGATGATCGAGGTTGGTTGGGGCAAAAAGACCGGCGCCTTCCGCGAGGTCTTTGCCAACCTGCTGATGCCCCAAGCCGGCAAGGACGCCCTGCGATGGATTGGCGAAATGCAGCAGCGCAGCGCCTCGGCGCGCAATGCGCGGCTGATGTGGGACGCGTTCAACGGTTTCGATATCCGTGACGTCGTCGGCGACATAACGGCACCCACGCTGGTGTTCCACGGTCGCCGGGACTCCATGGTGCCATTCGAGGCCGGCCGCCAGCTCGCTGCGCTTATACCAAACGCACGGTTCGTTGCGCTGGAGACCAACAATCACATTCTTCTTCCAGAAGAGGACGCGTGGCAGACGTTCTGCCACGAGCTCGATGAATTTCTAGAACCCGAGGCCAACGCTGGCCGGGCCGGCGATACTGCGATCGATGCGCTGACACCGCGCGAAGCCGAGGTGCTCGACGGTGTCGCGCGCGGTCTCGGAAACCAAGAACTGGCTGACTTGCTGAGGATATCCGAGAAAACCGTGCGCAATCATGTGAGCACGGTCTTCTCCAAGCTCGACGTCGAGAGCCGAGCACAGGCGATCGTGGCGGCACGCGATGCCGGCCTCGGCCGCGACTGATCCCGGCATGCCTGGGACGAAAGTCCCGAATTCGGCGTCTCTGCTCAAAATCTCCTTGTGAAGGTGGGACCCGCGCCTCATGCGCGCGGGCATTCGCTGCTCCATGCTTGCTTCATCGACATTCCGGAAGAGCAATGCGCCTCGCCGCATGATCCTTCCAACACCGATGGCAAGAAAGGATAGCTTATGAAGACCCTGATAACTGCCGCTGCCGTTGCCGCTTTTGCCGCTGCAACGCCTTCCCTCGCCCTGATCGGCGCCAGCATGAACAGCAACCCAGCACTGACCACGGCGGATTTTGACATGCTGGGCGAAGCGAATGAGCTTGCAATGTGCGGTGTCTACAGTGGCCTCTTCGGTAATTGCAGCCGTGTCGCTGACGAACTTGGCCTGACTTCGGACGAGGCCCGCGCCTTGGCCCTTGAATACTGGAACACTGCGCCCGCTGAACGGGCAGGTTTCCTCGCTGACTTGGGCCTGTGATGCCCGCTAGAAAGTCGGCCTATTCGGGGCGAGGTCCCCGTCTCCGCAGCATTGCGGAGGCCGTCGCAAGAAACAGCCGCTTAATAAAGGTCGCAGATGATTGCGCCGCTCTTAAACGCCTGCCTGAGAGATGAGCAGCACCATGCTTTTTATCACTTTCAGCCCGACGACCAGCACTTTCAACGGAGGAAACCATGACACATACAACCGACACTCTCGACACGCCCATTCGCAGTCACAACGCGACACCATCCGCCACTTGGTCCAGCCCGGGCGGGGCCTATGACGAGATCAGCCGTGGCATTCTGGATGCCATCGAGCACTGCACAAACCGTCTGACGCCGCCGAAGGACGGGCGCGTTCTCGATGTGGCGACCGGCACCGGCTGGGCCGCACGGCGGCTCTCCGAGCGCGGGTTCCGGGTAACGGGTGTGGATTTCGCACCCGACATTCTGGCTGCGGCCACGGAAATGGCCGACGCGCGCGGACTCGACCTCAGGTTCGATCTAGGTGATGCCGAGGCGCTACCCTACCCGGACGCGTCTTTCGACGCGGTCATGTCGAGCTTCGGGGTGATGTTCGTCCAGCGCCCGGAGGATGCCGCGGCCGAAATCGCCCGTGTCTGCAAGCCCGGCGGGCGCATCGCGCTGGCCACCTGGACACCCGACGGCAACGTATTCGAGATGTTCAAGATCATGAAGGCCTACATGCCGGGCCCCACCGGGACACCGCCGCCATCGCCCTTCGAATGGGGCAGCCCGGAGCGGATGACGGCGCTGCTGGGCCACCATTTCGACCTGACCTTCGAGCGAGGCACATCCTTTTACCGGGAACCCGACGGCCAAGCTGCCTGGCGAAACTTCGTCGAGGGCTACGGCCCGCTGCGCACGCTTGCCAGCAAGCTGGACGAGACGGACGCCCGGGCGCTCGAGCGGGACTTCGTTGCCTTCCACGACGGCTTCGCCACCGATCTCGGGATCTGTGTGCCACGCGACTACATCGTCGCCGCCGGAACCCGCCGCTGAAAAGATCGACAGTCCCGAAACCTCACCAACCGAAAGGAGACTACCATGAAACCTGCATCGAAAAACCTGCTGGCCCCCGCGGGTCTTGCCGGTGCCACGCTGGCCATCGCTGCGGCGGCATCCGCTCAGGAGCCAGACCCGATCGCCGCAGAGCCACTGACAGAACGGCACGCCTTCCCCAACGAGACCTCCATGCAGATCACGCAGAATCTTGAGGGCCTGCCGCCCCAGAGTGTCGAGATCGAGGACGCCTCGCATATGGTTGTGGTCGAGTTCACCATTCAGCCCGGCGCCGTCTTCCCTTGGCACACGCATCCGGGGACAGTGCTGATTAAGGTGGCGGAAGGCGATTTCTCATTCGTCTTCGCCGAGGACTGCGTTGGACGCGACTTCGCCCCCGGCTCGGCCCTCGTCGACCCCGGGGATACTGTCCACACCGCCTTCAATCCGAGCGCGGACAAGGAGACAAAAGTCGTCGCGACCCTGTTCGGCGTCCCCGCCGAGGGGCCTCTCACTCTCCCCGTCGACGCTGACCAAGGCGCGGCACTGGACAAGCAATGCGGAATCGAGCGCCTTAGCGGATAGCGCCAGGCTTTGATCCGCCGCCTGCGTAATGTTTTGCAGCAACATGCATTGTGCGGGGATATCGCGGGAACAAAAGGGTCGAATTCCCTCATGGAGACTTGCGAGGGAATTCCTGTCACACAACCGTCACCGGCTCGGGATCGTCCCGCTTGACGGCGGTGCCGCGAGCCGGTCGGATATCTTCGCTCGGTGCGCCGATGCGCTGTCCGTGTTCGCGGATCGCGTCGCGGTCGCTGGCCTCGTAGATGCAGACCGATCCGATGCGGCCATCTTCCTCGGTCACCGCATAACTGCGGATCCAGCGCAGTCGGTCTTTCATTTCCTCACCGACCTGGAGTGATTTCGCGTTGGTCGCCGCGAGTTCGTTTTCGTCCGACCAGATGCCGTGACGGCGGATGATGTAGAGATCCATCTTTGCCTCCTCTCGGTTTCGTTAATGATCAGAGAATGGCCCCGGATCGGGCGAAATAACACCGGGTGATGCTGACGGAAAGCGGGGGCTATCGTGCCAAATGCGCGTGCTACGGGTGAAATACATGCGCGGAAATGGCAGTATCGCAGAAATGACGGAGTGCAACGACAAGCTGGACGTCGCGGTCGTTCTCGTCAACGACGGCTACGCGTCGACGGCCGTCGGCCCGATTGAGGTCTTCTCGGCCGCGGGAACGATGTGGAACGAGATGTGCGGCGATGACCCTGAACCGCAGTTCCGGGTTACAACGGCGTCAATCGACGGCGCGCCGGTGCGAAGTGCCTATGGACTTAACATCACGCCCGATTGTGCGATAACGGATCTGGGACCGGTCGACCTGATCATGGTCTCGGCCTCGGGCACGGTGCCGGATGAATGGATGGCGCGCCACGCCACGATACCGCCCTGGCTGGCGGCTCGGTATCGAGGCGGCACGCGGATCGCGGGGGTCTGTTCCGGCGTCGCCTTCCTGGCCGAGGCAGGACTGCTCGCAGGTCGCAGGGCCACAACGCATTGGGGCGTCGCACATGGCTTTCGGGAGCGATACCCCGATGTCAACTGGCAGACCGACCTGCTCATCACCGAGGATGCGGGTCTCTACTGCGGCGGTGGTGTCAATGCCGCGAGCGATTTGAGCCTGCACCTCGTCGAGCGCCTCTGCAGTCGCGACGTGGCGATTGAGTGCTCAAAGGCGCTACTCCTCGAAATGCCGCGGCCGAGCCAGTCCGGTTATGCCCTGCTGCCGCTGGCGCGGCCGCACGGTGACGAAAAGGTCCGCGACGCCGAGCATCACCTCACTGGACACTTTGCCCGCGAGATACCTGTCGAGGAGCTCGCGGATGTCACAAGCATGAGCCGACGCAACCTCGTGCGCCGGTTCAAGGAGGCCACAGGCCACATGCCGGGAGTCTACCAGCAGATGCTCCGTGTTGCCGCGGCGCGAAAGATGCTTGAGGATGGCGCGCCGTCGATTGAGCAGGTCGGGCTCTCCGTGGGCTACGAGGATGTCGCTTTCTTTCGCCGTATCTTCAAGCGCCATTGTGGCATTACGCCTTCGGCCTATCGCGATCGTTTTCGCTCAGACAGGGAGTAGACCCGGCAATTGGACGCGCAGGGCGAGCTCGGCCCGAGGAGGAGCCCACGGTCTCTTTCGTCCTGCAATCGAGGATCGGGTGGGCATCAGGGATGCGCCCCAGGTGCTTCAAAGAGGATCATCTCGACGCGTTCGTCGCCTTCGACATAGGCGTCGTGACCCGGCGGAATCTCGAAGAAATCACCCTTCGTGATCGGCGTCTCCTCGCCGCTCTCGACCATCCGGACCACAAGCTGGCCGGAAAGGCAGTAGCCGGTGTGGTGCATCGGGCAGGTATCGGGAGACCCAAGAAGCGGCTTCTCGTCTGCCTCCCACGTCCAGCCAGGTTCGAACACGGCGTGCATGCCGGTTGATCCATGTTCTGTCTTCACAATGTCGATGCCGCCGCGTTCCTTCATGTCAAGCCGGTCATCGGGGTTTTCGAAGCGGCGTGTTTCAATCTTGTTCGTCATGTCTGTCCTGCCTTTCACCAGGCCGGTCCCGCAGAACCGGGCCTTTCATACGTGAATGATTTCGGGTTTCAGAGACCGGAGGATGTCTCCGACCTCGCTACGGGTTCGCGCATTTCTGCTGAGGGCCTTCAGGCGCGTTCTGACTGCGCCGTCTTGATGGCCTCTGCCGTGATTGGCTTTCCTCCGATCGCCCATTCACCACTGGCGACCTCCTGCACCCGGACCCAGGTAACGCCGCGCATGGCCTCGCCTTCTACGCCGATCATGGCTTCGGTCACGTCCCGGATCATCCTTTGTTTCTGGTCTTCATCGAAGACGCCTTCGATCAGCTCGATATCGACAAGGGGCATTGCCTTTCTCCTTTCATATCCGTCGCTTCTCGTTCTGCCGGTGCCAACCGGCATGAGCGCAAAATGCCAGTCAGCGCCACGATCACGCCAGTTCACGAACTGAATCGTGGCCGGTACAGGATCTGAACTGGCCAGGGCCAGGTGGAATCTGTCATGGTGCGGACCCGAGACCGAAAGGAGGCTTGTCATGACCAACGCGAGTTACAAGCAATTCTGCCCGGTTGCGATGGCGGCCGAGGTGCTTTGCACCCGCTGGACTGTCGTCTTGTTGCGAGAGCTGGTCGCCGGATCGACCCGGTTCAACGAGTTGCGGCGCGGTGTGCCGCGCATGTCGCCTTCCCTGTTGTCGAAGCGCCTGAGCGAGTTGGAGGCGGCGGGCGTCGTGGAGCGAACACGGCTAACCGATCCGCCGGATGTGGATGCCTACCGCCTGACCCAAGCCGGGCGGGATTTGCAGCCGGTGATCGAGGCCATCGGCATGTGGGGCCAGAAATGGGTCGAATCCGAGCCATCGCTGGAAAACCTCGATCCCGAACTCCTGATGTGGGACATGCGTCGTAATCTCGATACGACGCCGGTGCCCGATCAGCGTGTGGTGATCCAGTTCGTCTACCCGGAACTTCCCGAGGCGCAACGCAAGTGGTGGCTGATCGTGGAGGCGGACCAGGCCGTGGACCTATGCCACATCGACCCCGGCTTCGACGTCGATCTCTACGCGACAACGGATCTGCGCACGATGACGGAGATCTGGATGGGCCTGGGTTCGGTGGCCGATGCCGTGGACCGGGATGCGCTGCTGCTGGTCGGATCGTCGGATATGATCCGTTCCATGCAGACCTGGCTGGGTCTCAGCCCCTTTGCGCAGCAGGAAAAGCTGGCAAGCTGATCTCGTTGAAAGGGGTTCTGGACGCCTGCCATATCGAGATCGTGGCTTGGGGCGGATCAATGCCGCCGCGCGATTGCCGTCACGAACGGATTGAAACCGTAGAGCGTTCCGGCGCCGATACGGCGCTGGCATTCTTCAACGAGTGCGTCTGCGAGTGGCTGGCCTATGATCCCGTCCGCCACGAGGTGATCGGTTGCGAACCGCGTCCACACAGGACCGCCGTGGCCCTCCAGGTCGAGCCTGGTTTCGCTGCGGAAGATTTCGGTCTCGAAGCCCGTCTCGGCAAGGAGCGGCCTGAGGCGTGCTGCAAGCCACGGATCGGTCACGAAGTTCCGTGTGAACCCTATGGCACAGGCTTCGAGCGGATCGTCAGGGCATAGCGCCAGCGAGAGGCGCGAGAAGTCGGCGTCGCACACCACCAGTTGGCCGCCGGGGCGCAGCACGCGAAATGCCTCGGCAAGCAAGTTCCCAGGGATTGTGACGTGGCTCAAAACCGTGTGCAGGATCACTGCGTCCACCGATGCCGCATCCAACGGTTGCCGTGCGCCGTCGCAGGTCTCGAAGCGCAGGTTCGGTATGGCCTTCGCGCGGGTGCGCGCGTCCGCGACGAGTTCCACGGCCGGATCGGTTCCGATCACACTTGTTCCGGGACTATGGCGCGCCGCAGTCCGTGCCACGGGGCCGGTGCCGCAGCCGATCTCCAGCAGCGTGCCCCCGTCGGGCCAGTCGAGTTCGGCGAAGTAGCGCGCGATGATCTCGGCCATCGCGGGATCGTTGGCCCGATCTTCGAGCGCGTCGATGATCTGAACGATCATCGCGTCGCCCGCGGCGGAAACATCCTGAAACGGGTCTGGCATCACAAACCTCCTTTTTGGCAGAGTTTGGTTTCGTGGATTGAAGTCGTGGTGGCGGACAGACGTCAGCCGACCGTCGCCCAAGATTTGCAGGTGATCTGCCAGCCGTCGGGCGACCGCACGAGCGTGAAGAACTCGCGCGCGTTGCCGCCGAAAAAGTCCCGTTCGTGCACGCGGGCCAAGGCTACGTCGCCGGCAATCTCCACGTCCTCGATCTCGACGTGGTGATCGGCACCGGTCGCGCCAGGCTCCAGGTCCGCAGCGGCCCAGTCGAACAGCGTCTGGATCGGAGCGGCCATCAGGTCATCGCCAAAGTCACCGAACATGTTGGCGTGTTCGTGGAACGCGGATCTGAGCAGCGCGACATCGGCGGTGCGCATGCCCTCCACGTAGCGGTCGATGGTATCGCGGATCGAGGTCTCGTCGTTGGTCTGCATCGTGATGCCCTCCTGTTTTCGATCTTTCGACAAACAAGAGGGAAACCGATTCGCGTCGGAAAACCGTTGGTCAGCCTGCGAGCCCGGCCGCGCGCAGGGTGTCGGCAAGCGCCTCGGATACATGTTGATCGCGGATCCCGAGCGGCGTAACAAGCTCCTCCACCTGGGCATCGGGGGCCAGGTCGTAGAGTGCGCGAACCTCCACGCCCGCCCGTTCCGTCTCGCCAAGGCGCATGAGCGCGGCAATTTCGAAGGCCTTGCTCTGACCATTGGGCTGTGACATCCGGCTGAGCGTCACGCGTGCCTCGCGAAAGTTTCCTTGAAGATATCGCGCCATCCCGAGGCCCCAGAGATACCAGTCGGGGTAGAACGGGTTCAGCCGCATAGCGCGCTCCAGTCGCGCAACCGCCTCTTCCGTCCGGCCCTCGAACATCAGTGGCCAGGCGCAGTTGGCCAAGGCATCTGAGTTGTTGGGATTGAGCGCCAGCGACCGGTCGAAACAGTCGAGCGCAGCGCCATTCTCGCCTGCGGCAAGATAGGCGGCGCCGAGCGCCCAGTGGGCGAAATCGAGATCCGGGTCGAGTTGCACGGATCTCCTGGCACTCTGTTCGGTCCGGGCCAGGGCCTCCGCAGGATCGTCAGCCCAGCCCAGATACACCTCGAAGAACCAGGTCCAGGCAAGCCAGCCATGCGCTGGCGCCGAGTTCGGGGACAGCGCCAACGCCTGTTCGAAGTGACCGCGTGCGGCCCGCATGTCGTCCTTCAGGAACTTTTCTTTGAGCATCATGCCGCGCATGAGGTGATCGTGGGCATTTAGGTCGGTTTCCGACTTCGCCTGGGCGATCCGTGCCTCGTTGCGCTGCACGATGCCCTTGTAACCGCGCAGGGTGGCCACGATCTCTGCCACCACCTCGTCCTGAACGCTCAGGATCGAACCGCGTGGTCGATCATACCGCCCGCTCCAGACCACGGTGTCGCGCAGCCCGTCCGTCAGTTCGACATCAAGCCGCAGCCTCTCGTCGTCCATCCGGACACGGCCACACAGGAGGTAACGAACGCCCAGTTCACCGGCGATCTCAGCCGCACCGAGCATCGTTTCGCGATAGGCATCAGCCGAATCGCCGGCTACGACGAAGAGCGCCCGGTCCCGCGCCAGTGCGGTGCGCACGTCTGCGACGAGGCCGTCAACAAGATGCGCCTTCCTGCCGCTGGTCAGGTCCGCGAACGGCATCACGACGAGGGAGGGCATGTCCGGCCTCCTGTGCGCGACGTGCGGCAGGCGGTCGTCTGCCCGACGGATGTGATCCGCCAAACGCTCGGTCACCGCTTCCGGCTTGGCGCCAAGGTTCTCCGACAGCTCGTCGCGGAACGCCGCGTAGCGCCGCAGCGCATCCGCGCGCCGGCCGATCCCGCTCAGCGCGCGCATCGCGCCTCGGCAGCCCAGTTCGCTCAGGGGATCGAGGGCCATGACCTGTTCGGCCGCGCCAAGCGCCGCGGCGAAGCGACCCTCCGTGAGTCCCGCCTCCATGGACACGACCGCCCTGGTCACCGCCGCATCGCACAGCCGCGCCCGCTCTTCTGCGCACCACTGGTCGAAGCCAGGCGTGCCGATCTCCAGCCCGATAAGGAATTCGCCGGCGACATGAGCAGGACCGCCATCACCGCCTCTGAACTCGGTAGCGATCGCCTTCGGATTCACCGAAACCCGGTCACGCGACTGCCGCACGATCTCATTGGCATTCGACCGGATCGCGCTGCGCATCTCATGCAGCGTTCCTCGCAAAGCCCGGCGCGCATCTCGATCCGGTCTGCCCGGCCAGAACAGCTCCGACAAATGCCCGCGGGCTGCGCCATCTTCTCCGGCTCGGGCAAGGTAGACGAACAGCGCACGTGCCTTCCGCGTTGGGAACCGAACCGGCGCTCCTTCCGCATCGAACACCTCCGGCCGGTCCCACAGCCGGAGCAGGAGTGAAGCTTGGTCATCGGAAGTGCGACCCGACATGGCTCAAAATTGTAACAAATCCACTGGCCGTGGGCCACCGGCGGTTCGGTTTGGCCGAAAGTTTGCGCGGCAAGGCCGCTGCAGTCCACGGTTATGGCCCGTATTGCAATTTGAGCGCCCGATTCAAGGAATTCGCCAATTCTAACGGTAACGCAGCAAAGGTCCGTATTCCGCCCTCCTGACGGCGGCAGGGAAGTGTAAAGCATTGCGATGACTGTCCGCTCCGGGCTTATTCCGTTGAAAAACTCGGAGTGTCAGCCGCGGTGATGTGACCTCTTCACTGGGCGCGCGTTCTGTCGATCAGACTGTGCGGCCGATTGGTGGTGTCGGGAAGAGCTTTGCGAGCTTCCTGAGGTTCTGGGCGGTAGCGGCGAGGTGGAATTCGTTGTGTGCGCCGCAGGGGCCGCGTAATCGGAGCCGGTTCAGACCAAGGATCCGCTTCAGGTGCGCAAACAGCATCTCCACCTTTTTCCGGAGTTTGCAAGAGATCGCGTATTGCGTTTTGCAAGCGATCGCGCGGGCCACATCGCGGGATAGCTCTTAAATCGACCTGGTCACTTTACGCGACAGTTCTTTCGGACAGCATTGCGATTTCAAGGCGCAACCATCGCAACCGGCCTTGCTGACCCGGTAGCAGAGCATGCCATCTTCATCCGGGTTCTTCTCTCTAGACTTTGTAAAAGTCCGGTGGCTTTGCTTCAGCTCCTTGCCGCCCGGACAGGTATAGATGTCATTGTCAGGATCATAGGTAACGTCGGCCCTCTCGAATGTGCCGTCTTTGCGCCCCGATTTGTCGATGACCGGAATATGCGGCGTGATCCCGCGCTTCTGAACCAGCCAGTCGATCATCTCGCCCTTGCCGTATGCCGTGTCCGCAATCAGGCGTTCCGGTTTGATGCCGAAATTGTCGCTCACGTGGTCAATCATCGCCGTCCACCTCCGCCAAACCTGACGAACGTGAATCAGCGATCAGCAGGCCAATCAAGCAGAGTTTTTCTACAGAAAAGGCTGACCGCCGTCCCCACCATGAACCGTCCGCCATGCGGAGCTTGATGGCCGACGCCCTTGAAAACCGGCCTGCCCGCCAACCCCTGCGAAAAAGGCGCCATCCTTTCGGGTGGCGCCTTTGAGGTCTGCGGTCTGACGAAGGGCCTCAGCCGGCCTCCATCAGCCCTTGTGCTTTCAAGTCGGCGTGCGTCTTGTCGAGCGCGGCCCACGCGCGTTCGACCAACGTATCAACCTCGTCCTTGGTGATGACGAGCGGCGGCGAGATCACCATCCGGTCGCCGACATGGCGCATGACGACGCCACTTGCGAAGCAATGTTCGCGACAGATGAGGCCCGCGGTTCCGGTGTCAGCCTTGAAGGGCGCGCGGTTGGCGGGATCGGGGCTGAGCGCGATAGAGCCCATGAGGCCGATGATACGGGCCTCGCCCACCAGAGGGTGATCGGCCAGCGCCTCCCACTTCTCCTTGATGTAGGGGGCGGTTTCGCTCCCCGCGCGCTCAACGATGCCTTCCTCCTCGAGGATGCGCAGGTTTTCGAGCGCGACGGCACAGGACACGGGGTGCCCGGAATAGGTATAGCCGTGGGCAAAATCGCAATCGTTCATGACTTGCGCCACCTCGTCACACAGGAGCGAGCCGCCGATGGGCGCATAGCCCGACGAAAGACCCTTGGCGATGGTCATGATATGCGGCTTGATCCCCATGGTTTCGGAGCCGAACCATTTGCCGGTGCGGCCAAACCCGGTGATCACTTCGTCGGCGATAAGCAGGATGCCGTGCTTGTCGCAGATGCGCTGAATCTCGGGCCAGTAGGTTTCGGGCGGGATGATCACGCCGCCAGCGCCCTGCACGGGCTCTCCGATGAACGCGGCGACCCGGTGG
>Ga0102929_1002040_pt1 | contig 12006 bp, 12 predicted proteins | sample SalPonR1_B_D2_MG_FD_78510 | JGI IMG/M metagenome (GOLD analysis project Ga0102929, IMG submission 78510) | Salt pond soil microbial communities from South San Francisco under conditions of wetland restoration - Salt Pond MetaG R1_B_D2_MG | ecosystem: Environmental > Aquatic > Marine > Intertidal... | reverse complement strand
TGCTTGAGGATGAACGCCTAAGGAACCTCCTGGATATAAAAATTTTCGTAGATACGGACCCCGATGTCAGAATTCTAAGAAGAATAAAAAGGGATATTAGGGACAGGGGTCGAACTTTAGAATCAGTGGTAAAACAGTACCTTTCTACTGTAAAGCCGGCGCACAATCAATTCATAGAACCCACCAAGAAATACGCCGACATAATTATTCCCGAGGGAGGCTACAACAAGGTTGCTATAGACATAATGGCGGCAAAGGTCCGCTCGGTTGTATCAGACGCAGAAAACAGTTGACTTTAATTCAATTATTTTGAAATTATATCTTATTTATGGCATAATCTATTTATTCAACATCGAATCGGAGGATTTGCAATGATAAGGAAAAATGTCCGTTTGGGAGATTTGCTTCTGCAAATCGGTAAAATAACCGAGGAGCAATTAACCGAAGCAATCGAACTTCAAAGAACAAGCAAAAAGAGGATTGGTGAAATCCTTGTGGATATGGGCTACCTGAAAGGCAAGGAAATGAACGAGGTTCTCGAGTACCAGCTGGGAATCCCCCACATCGACCTCGAAAGGCATTACATAGAGCCCGAAATCCCCCACATGCTTGACGAGTCTTTCGCAAGGGAAAACATACTCATTCCCGTAAAAATAGAGGACGATGAACTAACAGTCGCAATGGACGACCCTTTCAACATAATTGCCATAAACGACATGCAAAAGATGACATCCCTTAAAGTCAAGCCTGTGATTAGCACGAGGCAGGACATTTTAAACGCAATAGGAAAACACTACGGCGAAAAGGATGTCGAAAAAGCCGTCGAGGAATTCAAGCGCGAATACGAAATAAACCAGGATGATGTGGACAGCAATCTTATCAATGAAATAAACAACGCTCCAATAGTTAGGCTTGTCAATTCCATAATACTTCAGGCGGTTCAGCAAAAGGCAAGCGACATACATATAGAGCCCGGAGACGGCATCCTAAGGATAAGATACCGAGTAGACGGAGACCTCCGCGAAGTCATGAAGCCCTCCAAGCAAACCCACGGAGCAATAGTGGCCCGGATAAAGATAATGGCCAACATGAACATAGCCGAGAGGCGAATCCCCCAGGACGGAAGAATAGAGTTCAAACTTGACAATTTTGAATACGATCTTCGAATATCGTCGACTCCTACCATTTACGGAGAAAAGATTGTAATAAGGATACTCGACAGGACAAATTTCCTAAAGGACAAAACAGAGCTGGGCTTTACCGAAAGCAACATGAAACTTTTTGAAAAAATAATCCGCTCAAACAACGGAATAATTCTTTTGACTGGACCTACCGGAAGCGGAAAAAGCACAACCCTTTACACCATGCTAGCTGAAATAAACGACATCAAGAGAAACATACTCACAATAGAGGACCCTGTGGAATACAAGGTGAACGGCATAAACCAGATGCAGGTTAACACAAAAGCAGGCCTTTCCTTCGCAACGGGATTGCGCTCAATGCTCAGGCAGGACCCGGACATAATTATGGTAGGTGAAATACGAGACTCAGAAACAGCCGAAATAGCAATAAGGGCGGCAATAACAGGACACCTTGTCCTTTCAACCCTTCACACAAACAGCGCTTCAGCTACAATCGACAGGCTGATTGACATGGGAATAGCCCCCTATCTTGTTTCTTCCTCACTATCGGGCATAATAGCGCAGCGCCTGGTCAAGGTGATTTGCCCCATGTGCAAGGAAGAATACACCCCCGACGAGGTGGAGCTTGACATTCTTGGCTTGCCTAAGGACAGAGAAACAGTATTGTACCGGGGAAAAGGATGTTCATACTGTTCCGAAACGGGATACAGGGGAAGAACCGCCATACACGAGATACTCATTCTTGACAGGAGGATACGAAACATGGTCAACCGCTCTTCCGGAACAGAAGATATAAAGGACTACGCTCTATCTTCCGGAATGACTGCTCTAAAGGACAACGCGCTTGAGCTTGTTCTCTCAGGGACAACAACAGTGGACGAATACACCAAAGTAGCTTATTCGATTGGGGGATGATTAAATGATTGATTTGGGAAGACTCTTCGACGAGGCGTATGGAATAAACGCCTCCGACATACATATAACTGTCGGTGTCAAACCAATACTCAGAGTCAACGGAGAACTTGTTCCTGCGGATTCTTTCGATGTTCTAGCTCCAAAGGACACGGAGGAAATTGCCATGCACCTGATGGATGAATACGAAAAAAATGTTCTGGATGAAATGGGAGAAGTAGATTTCTCATACTCGCTTCTAAAGAAGGGACGTTTCCGAATAAACGCTTACAGGCAGAGGGGAAGCATTTCTATAGCAATAAGGCCAATTCCTTTTGAAACACCAAGCCTGGACACTCTAATGCTGCCCGAGGTGCTTAAGAAAATGGCCATGAAGGACAGGGGCCTCTTCCTTGTTACGGGCCCGACCGGTTCGGGAAAATCATCCACTCTTGCCTCAATGATAAACTACATAAACAACAATAAGACTGCACACATAATAACTCTCGAGGATCCTATCGAGTTTCTACACAAGCACAGCCGCAGCATAATAGACCAGCGGGAAATAGGGAACGACAGCCGAACATTCGCGGGCGCTCTCAGGGGGGCGCTAAGGCAGGATCCCGACATAATACTAGTCGGAGAGATGCGTGACCTCGAAACAATCCAAATAGCAATAACCGCGGCCGAAACAGGCCACCTTGTGCTTTCAAGCCTTCACACAAACGGAGCTGCCGCAACGGTGGAACGGATAATAGACGTTTTTCCTCCTTCGCAGCAGCAGCAGATAAAGGTCCAGCTTTCAAATGTTTTAAACGGGGTAATGTCCCAGCAGCTCCTGAGGCGGTCGGACAACCATGGAAGGGTGGCCGCATGTGAAATAATGGTTGGAAACAAGGCTGTCCACAACAACATAAGAGAAGGAAAGACCCACCAGATAATGAGCAGCATACAGACCGGAAGCGCAGACGGAATGATAAGCATGGACAACTACATAGTGAATCTTTACAAAAAAAGGCTCATTTCATACGATGAGGCATTGGCTCGCTGCATAGACAAGAGGGCACTGAACATTTATACATAAGGGGGTCCCCATGCCAAACTACACTTACACCGGAAGAACATTGTCGGGAGAAGCCGCAAAAGGAACAATTGCCGCAACTTCTATCGACAACGCATCCAATCTTTTAAGAAAAAAGAACATATACCCTATAAAGATACTGCCCGAAAAAAAAGGTTCTATGAATCTGGACTCTTTTTTCTCTCCAAGGGTAAAATCAAAGGACCTTTCACTCTTCTGCAGACAGTTCTTCGCCATGCTCGACGCGGGAATACCCCTGGTTGAATCCATCGACCTGCTTAAGAGGCAGACAGGCAACAAGCGGCTCAAGGCCGCGATTGAAAACCTTTTCGAGGATGTGCAAAAGGGAAGCCTGCTTTCACATTCAATGAAAAAGGAGCCGGAAGTATTCCCAGAGATACTCGTGTACATGGTCGAGACCGGGGAGATATCCGGTCAGCTTGACATTGTAATGGGAAGGATGGCGGATCATTTCGACAAGGAGACAAAGCTTAGGACCAAAGTCCACAATGCCATGCTTTATCCTGTCATAGTCAGCTTTGTTGCCCTTTGCGTAATATGGTTTCTGCTTACCTATGTGCTGCCAAGCTTCATTGACATGTTTTCGGGCTTCGGAGCCACGCTGCCCCTACCCACCAGGATTCTTTTGGCGGTTAGCTCGGCATTTCGGCATTACTGGTACATTTTATTCGGCTCGATAGCAGCAGCGATTTTCCTTTTCAAAAGATACTACGCAACCGAAAATGGCCGCTACAAGATAGACGAATTAAAGCTCAAAATCCCCGTTTTCGGAGATGTCAACAGGAAGGTTGCAACAAGCCGTTTCTCGCGGACCCTCTCAAGCCTTCTTGCAAGCGGAATAAACATAATAGAGGCTATGGACATAGTCCACAAGGTCATAGGAAACGCTGTAATATCTAAGGGAATAAACCGCTCCATGGACAACATCAGAAAAGGGGGCGGAATCACAGGACCGCTAAGCGAACTCAATGTTTTCCCTCTTGTTTTAATATCCATGATGAAAGTGGGGGAGGAGTCGGGCTCAATGGATGCCATGCTTTCAAAGACAGCCGACTTTTACGACGACGAGGTGGACTCGGCAGTTGAAAAAATGACCACCATGATTGAACCCATTATAATTGTCGTGCTTGCTGTGGTTGTCGGCATGATAATTCTTTCAGTCGTTCTTCCAATGTTCGACATGTTCCAGTATGTAGGATAGTTATTTTCAATAATTGCATAAGATTGATAGAAATGGTTTATATGCATTATTTTCAATAATGTGTTATAATAGCTTATCATTGTTAACTTTAATAAAATATATTAAGAGGAGGAAATAATTATGTTAAAAATGTTTTACAGAGCACTAAACAATGAAAAAGGCTTCACGCTTATCGAACTAATAGTGGTAATTGCGGTACTTGGTATACTGGCGGCGGTCGCGCTTCCGAGGATTGGCGGTATTTCTGCTTCAGCTAAAATTTCTGCGGACAAATCAACATTTTCGGCTATTCAGAGTGCAATCGCTATTGGAGTGGCGAGCGAAGACATTTCTGACGGTGATATTGTTATCACATCAGTCGCGGATGGAGTAATTTCAGTAGATGAGACTGGCACAGATGCAACATTTAATGATGGAACAACAACAAATAAAATTGTAATAAGTGATATTCTTGAGTCAGGCGCGGCGTTTAAATTCAAAGATAATATAGAAGAAGACTTCACATGGACTATTAGTGATGGAGAAATCACAGATGCGCCAACGATTAATGACGGCGGGACCATATCTAACTAATATCTTGATCCTTAATTAAGAAATTAGTTGCATAAGCTAATCTTTAGAGGAATATATATGCTTTTTATAATATTATTGGGATTATTATTAGGTAGCTTCTTGAATGTATTAATCTATAGGCTGCCCAACAACAAATCAATAGTGTCTCCGCCTTCAAGCTGCGGGAGCTGCGGGAACCGCCTCAGCGCGCTCGACTTGATTCCAGTGCTAAGCTTTGTTTTCCTGGGAGGAAAATGCAGGTACTGCGGCGAAAGAATCTCTGCAAGATACCCCCTGGTAGAACTACTTACCGGGGGGATATTTGCATTGCTGTTTGACCGGTTCGGGTTCTCCTTTGATTTTGTTCGTTTTGCAACGCTTTCCTGTGTCCTTATTTCTGCCGCCTTCATAGACATAGACCACCGCATAATACCCGACAAGCTCAACCTGTTCGGTATCATTTCAGGAGCAATGCTCGTTTTCCTTCCCGATTCCTTGTCTGTAAAGAGCGCACTTTTGGGAATCGCCGCAGGAGGAGGGCTCTTGCTTCTTGTCGCTGTAATAAGCCGCGGCGCAATGGGGGGAGGAGACATAAAGCTTTTTGCAGTAATAGGACTCTTCCTGGGACTTGAAAAAACTCTTCTTGCACTCTTCCTTACATTCCTATTAGGCGGAATCGCCGGAGTGCTTCTTATAGCAACAAAGATAAAATCGCGCAAGGACTACATACCCTTCGGCCCCTTCATAGGAATTGGTGCATTTATTGCCATAATGTGGTATAATGAAGTGATAATGTATTATTTGAAATTTCTGAATTGAGGAGATGGCCTTGAAAAACAATTGCAAGGGCTTCACCATTTTGGAACTTGTTGCAATTATGTTTGTTCTGTCGATAATTGCGGCAATTGCCGTACCGAATGTCCTAAGCTCTGTCAATAGCTACAGGCTAAGCTGCTTCGAGCGGATAATAATGACCGACATACGCTACGCCCAACAGCAGTCAAGCGTCAATTGGCGGCAAAACAGGGTTTATTTTAGTAATACAAATAGGAAAATTTATGTTAAACAGGGCACACATATAATAAAAAGTGACTCTTATCCCGCTTATGTAAAAATAAACCGCACTAATTTTCCCAACAACCAAATCGAATTCAATGAATTCGGAAACCCCTCAAGAGGCGGGAGCATACATATATCATGCGGAAACATCAAACATACAATAACTGTTCTTCCGGTTACTGGAAGGGTGAAGCTATATGAATACGAAAAATATCAATAAACAGTTAAAAAACACCAAAGGGCTTACTCTGATTGAGCTTGTGGCTGCAATTGCAATATTTGCAATTATAATTGTTCCTCTCACCATGATGACCGTACGTGGAATAAGCGCCTACTACCACGAGCAGGAAAAAATTGAACTTATGGAATCGGGTCAATTTGCCCTTTTCAAGATATCGAAACAGATAAGGCTTAGCGATGGAGCCGCAGATGCGGGAAGCGACTACGTAACTGCAAGCATAGGCGGCACCGAATACAAATACGAACTCGACAGTTCAACGGAAGAACTGAAAGAATTCATAGACGGCTCTGAAGGGAATGCGATAGCCGACAACATAACGGATTTCAGCACGTTTCTGTTAGATGACCTGCTAACGATAGACCTTAAGCTGACAGGGCCAAAATACGGTGAAATAGTCAATCTTAAAACATCAATTTATTTAAGGAACCAGTAAATATAAAAAGCGGGGTGGGGTTAATACATGTTCAGCAATTCAATGGTTGGAATGGAAATCGGAAAACGCACCATCAAAATTGCCGCAGGAAGCTTTTCTATGGGAAAATTTGTCCTAAAAAAACATTATGTTGTGGATACTCCCGAAAACGCCTTCCTGGCAAACGGCGCTCTGAATCCTGAAATTGCGGGTCCCTACATGAGGGAGATATTCAAGACAAACAAGCTTAAAAGGAACAATGTGCATATCGCCATAAACACAGACAAGGCCATTATCCGAGAAAGGGTTCTTCCCAAGGCCCAATTGGCTGACCTGCGCAACATATCAAAGTTTGAAATAGAGCAGTTCTTGCCTTACGGAGTCGAGGATTTCGTTGTAGACTACAAAATTATGTCAATAGACTCCGAAGAGGGCGAAGACGTTCTTAATGCTCTTGTTGCCGCAGTCCCAAGCGACATAATCAAGAGTTACATAGCAACCTCAAAAAAATCCGGCTTTTCAATTAAATCCATAAACATATATTCAGACTGTTTGGGAAAATTTATTGAAAACTATCTGCCCTACCCGGACGAAAACATATTGGTTGTGGATATTGGCGCAAGCCTTGCCAGGCTCATAATATTCAAAAACAACAAATACTTTGCCAGCTTCAACTCAAAGCTCGGCGGAGACGAAGCTTCAAAAATGCTAGCGAGAGATCAGCGCCTGGGAATTAAGGAGGCGGAGCATAAGAAGGTATCGATGGGGCTTGCAATGGCAAAGGACCTTTACAGCAAGGACAGCCTAAACGGATATGTCTCCGACGAATCCGTCCTCATGACCGATTACTGCGATTCCCTGGGAGCTGAAATTTCAAGGGTTATAAATTATTTCAGAACCAGAAAGATTTCTGGAATAATACACAGGGTTGTCCTTATAGGCGGAGGAACGAGAATAAAGGAAATGGACAAATATCTACAAGGTCTGCTGGGTGTAGATGTCGAATACTTCAGCAAGCTGGAAAGAATGAATTTTTCCGCCAGCGAGGCCAAGACAATACACCAAAACATAGGAAAAATCGCGCCTGCAATTGGAGCAGTGTTGAGGAGGGCGGGAAATGAATAAATTTAAATTCGAAAAGAGAATGCCGTCGAAACGAGAATATTTTAAAAAGGAGATCAATCTTCTTCCGGAAGACCTTGAAAACCGCAAGAAAAAATACACTAGGAATTTCCTTTATTTTTTAGCTTTCGCAATATTCATAGGTTCGATGGTCGGGAGCTACATTTACCTCGACATTGCAACAAAAGATAGAATTGAAGAAAAGGCCCAAATCGAAAACAGCATAATGGAGCTCACAAAAAAAGAAAAGGACCAGGGACTGGTTCTATTACTCAATTCCAGGGTGGAGGCAAAATCGGATGCAATCATGGAATTCGAACTGCTTTCTCCGAAAATAATTCCTGTATTGAATACTCTTGAGAACAATATGCCTGCCAGGCTTAGCTTCACGAGCCTCAGCAAAAGTGAAACCGGTCTTATGATAGAAGGAGAAGCAGCCTCCCAGGAAGCTATAGCAGAACTCCTTCACAACCTCAAGGACGAAGATTTGTTTGAATATGTTGTGGTAGAAACTGTTTCAAAAGATTCTCTTGAAAATGGATCCGATTATTCTTTCACTATGCAGTGCCAATTCAAAAGCATTGGAGGCGATGATGATGTCTCTATCTAAAAGAGAAAAAACCTTGCTGGCTGTGCTTGTAATGGCATTAACGCTTTTTGTTTTCTACAAATTCGTATACCAGCAAAAAGCAGCCACATTGGAAATTTTAAACGCAGAAATAGCTGAAGACAAAGCTGTGCATACGCGCCTTGAAAAAAACATATTGGACAGCAATGACATTGAAGCCTCTATAAGCAGCATGAAGATAAAAGTCAAGGAAATGAACAGGCTTCTTCCCATGAGGATTTATCAGGAAGAAATTATTCTCTATTTGGAGGATTTGATGTTCAACTACGGCATTGCCGCTCAAAACATAAGCTTTTCAACCGATTCTCTGATTGACGACTCAATTAATGAAACCCAAAAGGATGATTCTGTGGAAATCCTTCTTGATGAATATGAGGAAGGCAGAAAACCCAAAACTCTTGATGAATTGAAAAATGTCGGCGATGAAATACCAGAAGCCGACGCTGATGAGGAGCCCATATCGATAAGGCAATTCGAAGCATCACTTGATTTTTCAGGCGAATATTCGGACATAAAAGATTTCATGGATGAAATGGAAAGCAACGACAGGCTCATAGGGATACGTGAACTTAATGTAATGAACGATGAAGAAGATATAAGCGGAAGCATGCTCATAAGTTTTCCTTTCTATGGGGACGGTTCCCTTAACGAGCTAGTATGGGAAATTAGCAACAGCTATGGCAAGCCGGACCTTTTCAAGAAAGCGGACGACAACACATGGGTATATGGTTACACGCCCGACATGACGGAGTTTAACCGTTCGGACTTCTATCTTTTCCTAGATCCAAGTGAAAATGTTTTTCCGACATCAACAATGGGTAAAACACCATATAACTATATGAACATTTACAATAATTCGACGGATAAGGAAACAATAAAACTAATTTTGAAACACGACGGTCCATCTTATTCCTATAGATATGAAAACAGCGCGTCAAGCTATCCGTCTCAAAAGGATTCCTTCACCGAATTCGAACCGTCAAACGACAAAGTATTTCTCAATGTATATGTAAGGTCCGAAGAGATAGGCGAAGAAATTCCAGGGGCAAAATTGCTGGTTGACAACCAGACAGGTCTTCCGCTTAATATTCATGTAATAGGGGACAACCCCGCAGACCCTGCCTTTGAATATGAATCTATAAACGGTGATACACGAGAAACAAGGATACCTTAAGCAAAACCGGGCATTTTGACGACTATGGGACATATGGAGGTGCGTGATGAAAAACGAAAAAGGTTTCACACTTATTGAACTCGTCGTAAGTATTGCCGTGCTTTCAATAATTATTGTGCCTTTCTTTGGCATTTTCACTAACGCCGCAAAGCTCGACATGCGTTCAAAAAAAGACCTTACTGCAAATTACCTTGCCCAGCAGCTTGCTTCGGAAGCTAAGGAAAATCCAATGGTACATACCGGCTGGGTAGAAACCACTAACAGCTCCTCGACAGTTTTTACCAAAAGTTCTCTAGACGGAGAGTATTCCCGGTATTCCGCCGTTCTGACCTATGACGATTTTACCCATTCAGTAGAATCAAATGGATATGAAAATTTTTCATCAGGCAATGACGATTATACAGCTGATTTTCTTTTCATGTGGAATGAAGATGATGACAAAAAACTCGGATTTTCTTTTAGTACTGATATTACCGGAGATGAGGATGGCGGAATAGAAATCACTGACCCTTCCAGTAACGTTGAAGTACATCTTGAAAACTACACAGTGGATGAAGATATAAATACTTTTAGACTTTACTTTAAAATAAGCAATGACCAACCTCTTGCAGAATATATATTCGAACTTGATTCGGACGTAGACTCCATAAATATGAAGTTGAGTCTGGATCCTGATAGCACAATCGACTCGCCAAGTAAAATTAAACTCTTTAATGAAACCACTGATAAACCAAGTAAATTCAAAAGAGAATTGACATTAGGTCTCTATACTAGTAACTTAGCTATTAAAAATCACTACGATGATGATTACAACGACGAACAAAAAGTATCATTAGAATTTACTGGCACTGTTATATTAAATAATTTAGATGAATTCAATGCAATTATTTCGGAAAACAGTCTCAAACTCCTCACTGTTGAAATCAGCGGCTACGATCCAATAACCGGAACAGTTAAAGTGCTTAAAAAACTTGTTACAACTGTGAGAACAGGCAGCTAAAACAAGAAGGTGAATGTATGAAAAAACGGTTTTTCAGTAACGAAAATGGCTCTGCCCTCATTTTTACAATTTTAATACTTTTCATACTGAGCGTTCTCGGTTCGGTGCTTATTTCTGTAGCCATGTCCAATTTCAAATTGATAAGACATGGAAACGACTACGAAACCGCGTTCTTCATAGCGGACGGCGCCGCGGACGAGGTTATCGACGAGATGGAGATAATTTCATCAAATGCCGAATTCTACGCTTTAGCACAAATTAATGAGTATGCAGACGGCATCAAAGATGATTATGTTACAAGCACGACGACCGGAGAGGGAGATGATGCAGTCACCACGTATACACATTATCTTTCATCCTATGAAAGCGAATTGAAAAATGAATACGAAGACATATTCTTAGAAGAGATTGTCGACATACTTGTGGCCCCAATAACTGAAAATATCGAATTCGACCCCGCTCTGGGAAACAACTTTGACGAGGCAAACCCTATAACCGTTGAAATTATTACTCCATCCGCATTTGACACAAGCCATGTCTTGGACGGAGCAAGCATTCAAATTAAAGTTTCTGGCAAATATAACAACTTACGGCGGGATATACTTCTTGAATACGAAATACATGTCCCTCCCTACACCTTCGAAGGCAATGAAGCAGGTCCATATATTTTGTATGAAGGCCACACCGACAGGGCCGATAATACTCCGGGACTGGAACTTGTTTCCTGGAAGGAAACAAACATAAACTGATTTTCCTACAAAAAGCCGAATTAAGGCTTTTTGTTCTTTAAAAAGAATATTATATAATTAATTTTCATCGATCGGAGGCAAATATGAAAAACAGTATAACGAAACTTAAAGGAAATCTTGATCTTTCCAAGCTTGATGGACTACTAATTTTCAAGCCCGTAAACAGAAGATACTACGCCTCATTCACGGGAACTTCGGGATTCATATATTCCGATTCCAACAATGACTATTTTCTCACCGATTCAAGATATGTCGAGCAGGCAAAGAAGCAGTGCAAGGGATTTGAAGTAATTGAGACATCGAATGACCATACCGTATTCGACTTTCTTGCCGAAAGGCAGCCAAATAGGCTTTTTGTCGAAGAAAGTCATGTAACTATGGCATTCCAGGCAAAACTCGAAAAAAGCCTCAAAAATGCCATTCTCGTCGGTCTTGACGACATCATTGCCAGCCAGAGGATTGTAAAAGACAATATTGAAATCGAAAAGATAGCATACGCCGCAAAGATTGCCGACATGGCATTCTCGCATATTATCGAATTCATACGGCCGGGACTATCTGAAAATGAAATATCTCTAGAGCTCGAGTTCTTCATGCGAAGGCATGGAGCATCGGGACTTTCATTCGAAACCATCGTTGCAAGCGGTGCACGGTCTTCAATGCCCCACGGTACAGCCACTGACAAAATTGTCAAAAAGGGCGAATTCATAACAATGGATTTCGGATGCGTTTA
>Ga0102929_1002037_pt1 | contig 12018 bp, 10 predicted proteins | sample SalPonR1_B_D2_MG_FD_78510 | JGI IMG/M metagenome (GOLD analysis project Ga0102929, IMG submission 78510) | Salt pond soil microbial communities from South San Francisco under conditions of wetland restoration - Salt Pond MetaG R1_B_D2_MG | ecosystem: Environmental > Aquatic > Marine > Intertidal... | reverse complement strand
GACCTACACCCGCAGCCGCCGCCTTGCCTCGGCGCTGGCCAGGCACGGGATCGGGCGCGACGACACCGTCGCGATGATGGCGCCGAACATTCCCGAGCATGTCGAGGCGCATTTCGGGATCCCGATGGCGGGCGCGATCCTCAACGCGCTGAACACCCGCCTCGACGCCGCTGCGATCGCCTTCATCCTCGGCCATGGCGAGGCCAAGGTCCTGCTGACCGACACCGAATTCGCGCCGGTCATCGAGGATGCGCTCGCGATGCTCGGAACCCGGCCGCTCGTGATCGATATCGAGGATCCCGAAGGTCCGGGCGGCAAGCGCCTCGGCCAGATGACCTACGAGGAGTTCATCCGGACCGGCGACCCCGATTTCGCCGCCGTGATGCCCGATGACGAATGGCAGGCCATCGCACTCAACTACACCTCCGGCACGACCGGTGACCCGAAGGGTGTCGTCTACCACCACCGTGGCGCCTACCTGAATGCGCTCGGCAACTCGGTGAGCTGGAGCATGGGCCAGTTCCCGGTCTATCTCTGGACGCTGCCGATGTTCCACTGCAACGGCTGGTGCTTTCCCTGGACGGTCACGGCGCTCGCCGGGACGCATGTCTGCCTCCGCCGGGTGGAGGCGCCGGCGATCTTCGACGCTTTCGCCAGCCATGGTGTCACCCACCTCTGCGGCGCACCCATCGTCATGTCGATGCTGGTGAACACGCCGGCTGACCAGCGCCCCGACTGGCCCCAGAAGATCCGCATGATGACGGCCGGCGCGGCGCCGCCGGCCGCGGTCATCGAAGGCATGGAGGGCATGGGCGTGGATGTGACGCACGTCTACGGTCTGACCGAGACCTATGGACCCTGCATGGTCTCAGCGTGGCATCCCGAGTGGGACGATCTCTCCGTCGAAGCGAAGGCCGCGAGGAAGGCGCGCCAGGGCGTCACCTACGAGGTGCAGGAAGCCGTGATGGTGGCCGACCCGGAAACTATGACCCCGGTGCCGCCGGACGGCGAGACCATGGGAGAGATATTCTTCCGCGGCAACATCACCATGAGAGGCTATCTGAAGAACCCGCACACGACCGAGAAGAGCTTCAAGGGCGGCTGGTTTCACACTGGCGATCTCGCCGTGATGCATTCCGACGGGTATCTCGAGATCCGCGACCGCTCCAAGGACATCATCATCTCGGGCGGCGAGAACATCTCGTCGATCGAGGTCGAAGGCGTGCTCTACCGGCATCCGGCCGTGGCCGCCGCGGCCGTCGTCGCAAAGAGCGATGAGAAATGGGGCGAAACCCCCTGCGCCTTCGTCGAACTACGCCCCGGCGCGTCGGCGACGCAGGACGATATCGTCGCCTTCTGCCGGGAGCGCATGGCACACTACAAGTGCCCGCGCCATGTGGTCTTCGAGGATCTCCCGAAGACCTCGACCGGAAAGATCCAGAAGTTCGCCCTCAGAGAACGCGCCAAGGCGCTCTGACGGTCACGCGGCTGGTCGCGCGTCCTGAGCCGGATCGACCAGAGCCTCTTTGCGAGCAGCGGCCGCGAAGGCCTCATGCTGATCGCGGCCCCACGCGGCGATGTCGTATTTCCGCACGCCCCGACGCAATTCGGCCATCCGCTTCTCACGCTCGTCCTTCTCCAAAGAGATCGCCTGAAGGATCGCGCTGTCCATCGACTTGTGCGAATAGGGATTGGCGATGATCGCAGACCCCATCTCGACCGCGGCGCCAGCGAACTCCGACAGCACGAGCGCCCCGTCCCCGTCTGTCCGCGCCGCCACGTACTCCTTGCAGACGAGATTCATGCCGTCGACGAGCGGCGTGATCCACGCGACATCCGCCGCCCGGTAATAGGCGACGAGTTCGTCGAACGGGATCGCGCGTGAGATCAGCGACACCGGCTGCCATTCCAGCGTTCCGAAGCGTCCGTTGATGCGGCCGGCGACCTGCTCGATCTCGTTCTGGATGTTCTGGTAGATCGTCATGTTCCGGTTCGCGCTGACCGAGACGTGCATCAGCCGCACCTGCCCGCGCAGCCAGACGTTCTCCTCGAGCAACCGCTCGTAGCTTTCCAGTTGCTGGACCCCGCCCTTCGTGTAGTCGGTCCGGCCCACGGAAAGGATCAGTTGCGAGTCGCCCAGCCAATCCCTGATCTCGGCCGTGCGCGCCTCGGCCTCCTGGCTCTGCGCGCGGTCTTCGATATAGTCGACGTCCACCCCTACCGGAGACGCGATCACGCGCACGGTTTGTCCCTGGAACTCCAGCTCGAGCGGCATGCTCCGCTCGGTCAGGGCCGTGCCTTCGTTGATGAAGTCGGGGTTCACCTGTTCCCGGCGCGTGACCGACACATCGGTCAACGACCTGACAACCGACACGAAATTCGCCACGTAGCGCGGGATGTGAAATCCGACGACATCGCAGGCGAGAAGGCTCTCGGCGATCTCCTTGCGCCAGGGCAGCGCGTTGAAGACGTCCGCGGAGGGAAACGGCGTGTGATGGAAGAACGAGATGCGCACGTCGGGCCGCATCTTCCGGAGGTAGCCGGGCACGAGCCAGAGGTTGTAGTCGTGCACCCAGACCACCGCGCCCGGTGCCGCCTCGGCGGCGGCGGCCTCGGCGAAGGCCCAGTTGACGCGGCGGAACGTCGGCCAGTCGACCGGATCGTAATTGTACCGCTCCTTGAAGCCATGGAGGATCGGCCAGAACGCCTCCTTGGACGTGACGTGATAGAAGCTCTGCACGTCCTCCTCGGTCATCGGCAGACGCGACACCGTATACTCGCCATAGCTGTCCTCGATCTCGACCACGCGCTCGAAGTCCGGGTTCGACGGATCCTCGGCGAGCTTCCACGCGATCCACGCGCCATGCTCGGCGCGCCCGAAGAAACTCTTGAGCGTCGGCACGATCCCGTTCGGACTCTTGTTCTCGCGGAAGTGCGTCTTGCCGTCGATCTCCACCTCCTCGTAGGGCTGGCGGTGATAGACGATGACGAGATCCGAAGACATGTCAGGCTCCTTTCGGGGTGGGATGCAGGTTGAAGGCCTCGACGGCCTCGAGGATGCCGCCGGCGCCATGAGCGACGGCGCGATAGATCTGATCGTGCGCTGCGATCCGCTCGACGAGCGCCTCCTCGGAGTTGCCGACGGCCACGGCAGGCAGCCCGGAGACGAGCATCGAGAGATCATTGAGCGTATCGCCCGCGGCGAGCACGCGATGCTCCTCGACCTTCAGCCAGTTGACGAGACGACGGAGGGAGGGCCCCTTGCTCACGCCGCGCGGCAGAACGTCGAAGAAGCGGTTATCCGAGATCAGCACGTCAAAGCCCATCTGGCGCATCCGCGTTTCGGCGGTGGGATCGTAGGCGACGGGGTCGTAGTCGTAGCTCACGCGATAGCGGAACGCGGTCGGCTGAAGCGTCAGCCCGGGATGGCCGTCCAGCGCCTCGCGCACGCGCGCGCCCGCCCCGTTCCACGCGGTGGAGATCTCGGCCTCGAGCGCCGCGATGGGCTCGACCACTCCCTCGCGGAAATGCGCGATGGTCGTGCCGACATCGCCGACGACATAGTCCGGCGCGGGGACGTCTCCCGATGTCAGTTCACCGATGAAACCGGGATCGCGGCCGGTCACGAAGATCAGCCCGATGGTACGGCGGTTCTCCTCGATCCAGCCATAGAGAGCTTGCCGCTCCACCTCCGAACCACCAAGAAAGGTGCCGTCGAGGTCTGTCGCGAGAACGAAGGCACGATCGTTGAGAGCGCGCGTCGGAAGGGGGGCCATCTGGTTCATGCGCGCACTCCCGCCTCCACGCCGATCGGGTGATCGAACAGAAGGGACAAGCCCTTCGGCTCCCCCTCGATCGGACGGGACCAGAGCGCTGCGAAGGTCTCGCGCAGGTCTGCCGCTTCGTGCAGGATGTCGTGGACGGCTTCGCAGATCGGCATGCTGACCCCGACCCGGCGGGCAAGATCGATCACGGAAATCGCGTTGATCTCGCCTTCGACCACGACGGGTTCGCCGGAAAAGCAGTCGCCGCGCGCGATCCCCTGCCCCAGTTGCACCCCGAGCGACATGTTCCGCGAGGTCATGCTCGAGCAGGTGAGCGTGAGATCGCCCGCGCCGGACAGCCCCGTCACCGTCTCCCTGCGGCCGCCGAGCGCCTCGGCGAGCGCCTTCATCTCGTCCATGCCACGCGTGATGAGGGCGGCGCGCGTATTTTCCGCGAACCCGGAGCCGGTCATCATTCCGCAGGCGATGGCGATGACGTTCTTCACCGCCCCGCCGACCTCGACACCGACCAGATCGTCAGAGATGTAGAGCCGGAAGGCCCCGGAGCTGAGCGACACCGCGACACGCGCCGCCGGGCTGTCCTGCGGCGCGAGCCGGTGCGCGTAGTGGAACGGGAACGCGACGGTCGCCGCGGTCGGATGGTTGAGCGCGGTCTCCCGGGCGAAGGTCGGCCCCGAAAGGGCACCCACCGGCTGACCGGACAACTCCTCCTCCGCGACCTGTGTCATCAGAAGGCCGCTCTCGGCCTCGATGCCCTTCGCGCAGAGGACGACGGGCACGTCCTGGCCCAGATGCGAGGCTATTCGGCGGCAGATATCACGAAGCGTGCGCGAGGGCGTCACGATCAACACCGCATCGGCGCCTTCGACCGCGGTTTCGAGACTGGTCGTCGTGGAAATCCCGTCCGGCAGTTCCACGTCTGGCAGATAGCGCGGATTCATCCGGCCACGCGACACGGCAGACAGAACCGCTTCGTCCCGCCCCCAGAGCGTGACGGATCGGCCCGCAGTCCGGGCGACCGACGCAAGTGCGGTCCCCCACGAGCCCGCGCCGATCACGGCTATCTTCCGGTAAGGTTCCACCCGTGCGGGAACCGTTTGCGCCCCCGGCGCATTCATATTCATGTCTCTCGCCTTTCTTTGCCTCGTTCGGCCCCGATCCGCTAGGACCGGGCGATAAGATGCGGCGCGGTCACGTTCTCTCGGCGCCGTCTTTGGCCATGCGAAGCTTCAATCGGAAGCTCGACGCGTGACCGAGGACTTAAGTCATGTGTCTCGACAATAAAGCACCTTCCAACCTGTTTGTCCAATTCGCAGGCGCAGAAAGAACGCCGCTATGACTGACGCGCCGCGATCGAGTCACTCAGAGGTCATTGATGCACAATTCCTGAGCAGAACTGGAGCGAGCCTGGTGACAGGGCGGTCCCGCAGAACAAGCGCACATCACACCGCAACGGCAACAGCGGCGGAACCTCGACGTTTCATATTACTTAACAATGCCTTGGTGGAGATCTGATGAATATCTCAGGACGCGGGGAACCAGAGTGCGCATCCTGCCGTTCACCTGACGAACACCATCGATGTGCGCCACCGTTTTTGACAAAGTTCGGTAAGCTGTTACATTGAAGGTGAATTCAAAAAGATGCCGCACCGCAGAATCCCATTCTGCCGCTCACGTGCATATCGCAACGGAGGTCAAGAATTTCATGCCCGCTCACAAGGTCAGAACGGTAATATTTCCGGTCGCAGGTCTCGGAACACGCTTCCTGCCCGCCACAAAGGCGACGCCAAAGGAACTGCTGCCGGTCCTCGACACGCCACTGATCCAGTTCGCCATCGACGAGGCGCGCGACGCGGGGGTGGAGCGGATGGTCTTCGTCAATCATCCGTCGAAGTCGGCGATCGAGAAGTACGTCCTCGAAGACGAGGAGTTGTGCGAGACGCTGCGTCAGCGCGGCAAGGACAGGCTGGCCGAGGGGCTGGAACGCAACGCTCTCGATGACGACGAGCACGAGGTGCGGTTCGTGATGCAGGACGAACCGCTGGGCCTCGGCCACGCGGTGCTCTGCGCAAAGGACGAGGTTCTTCCCGGTCCCGTGGCGGTGGTTCTCCCGGACGATCTGATTCTCGGACCGAAAGGCTGCCTCGCGGAGATGATCGAAGCCTATAACCCGTCCAAGGCCGGCCATCTGGTCGCGGTCATGGATGTGCCTGCCGACCAGACCAGCGCCTACGGCATCCTCGACATCGATGCGAGGGACGGCAAACTTTCGATGGCCCGCGGGATGGTCGAGAAGCCCAAGCCGGAGGATGCGCCGTCGCGCACGGCGGTGGTCGGTCGCTACGTGCTCGATCCCGCGATCTTCAAGGCTCTCGAAACCCAGGAGCCGGGCGCCGGCAACGAGATCCAGTTGACCGACGCCATGGCGAAGGGGATCGGGACGCTCGGACTCGCCGGGTTCCACTTCTCCGGAACGCGGTTCGACTGCGGCTCGAAGGTCGGCATGCTCACCGCGAAGATGTACCTCGCGCGTCAGAAGCCGGAATATCGCGAGCTTTTTGAGACAGCGCCATCGCAGCTCGCCGCGGAGTAATCCGCAGAAGCCGGCGTGTCCGCGCCGGCATCGTTTTGACCGCAGCCGTCTCGATCCTGTCTCGACTCGGGCTGGTCCCGCCCCAGATACTCGGCAGGGGAAGGATCGGCCCGAACGCGCATGACAGTGAACGCGATGACCATTTCGGCGGGGGAGAGCCTGAAGGTTCTCCTTGCCGCATGGGACGCCCAGGACTCGGGCGCGCTGAAGGTGAGTTACATGCTCCACGGCCGGCCTGGGGTCGGCAAGACTCAGGTCGTCCAGCAGATGGCGGAGACGATCGGCGCGCGGCTCTTCGATCTCAGGCTCACCACGATCGAGCCCCAGGATCTGCGCGGCCTCCCCTACTACGACCACGAGACGAAGAAGACCGTCTGGTACCGACCGGAGGACTTGCCGGACGACGGCCCCGCCGTCCTCTTTCTTGACGAACTCACCGCCGCCTCGCCCTATCTTCAGCCCACGGTCTACGGCCTGCTGCAGGAGCGGCGCGTCGGACGCCATTCCCTGCCCGACACCGTCTTCGTGGTCGCGGCCGGAAACGCCGCCGAGGACGGCGCGATCGCATACGAGATGGGCACCGCCCTGTCCGACCGGCTGGTGCACCTGACCGTGCGCGCCACGGCGTCGGACTGGATCGACAACTTCGCCGTGCCCCGCGCGCTGCATCCCGCCGTGACGGCGTTCATCCGGACCCGGCCGGACCTCCTCGAGACGACCGAAGAGGCGCTCGAGAGGGGGCAGATGATCGCCGCCACGCCGCGATCCTGGGAGCGCGTGAGCCGGATCATGCACGTCGTGCCGGACCGCCGGACCCGCGACATCATGGTTGCCGGCACGGTCGGCGAAGCCATCGCCGCCGACTTCGCGACCGTCGCCGACGACATCGCCGCGACGGTCCAGGTGGACGAGATGCTGCGCGCCTCGCGGAAGGAGCGGGCGGCGCTCTATCCCACGTCGATGCACGGCCTGCACGCCCTCATCCACGGCCTCGCCGGCGCGATCTCGGAGGACAACGCGGCGGAGGCGATCGAGACGCTCGCGGATGTCCGCCGGCTCGCCGAACTGCGCGAGGACGCGGAATTCCGACGCATGCCGCTTGCGGAACTGACGACGCATGGCTTCGAGATGCTGATCCGCAAGGGCCTCGGCCTTGGCCTTCAGGACGCCTTCCTCGCCTCGCCGGCCTACAGGGAGTACGCCGAGGAACGGAAGGCGGCGGGCGTCGCCTGATGGGCTTGCACAGCGCCCGTGCGACACGCGCCCTGCAGCGCCTCGCCGAGACGGATCCGGCCTTCGCGTCCCTGTCGCTCTGGGTCGAACACGTGGACGGCGATGCGAGGACGCTGCCGGCGTGGTCCAGCGGCACGACCATCACCTACGGCCCGGCCTTCGAGGGTCTGACGCTCGATGAACAGGTCGGGACCTGCGGGCATCACATCCTCCACGTGGCGTTCCGGCATGCCGCGCGCGCAAACGCGATGAAATCGAGATACGGTGCGGACCACGACGAGACCCTGTTCAACATCGCATCGGACGCCGTGCTGAACGAGGCGATCTTCCGCGCCGGCTACATCCTGCCCAGGCCTTGCGTCCTGTTGTCGGAGCTTCTGGCGGACGCTCTCTCGCGGCCGTCCGCGCAAGATGCGGCTCTTGCGGAGTGGGACGCCGAGAAGCTCTACGTCCGGCTGATATCGGATACCGGGCGCGGTGGCGGGTCATCCGGAGCAAGACGAGCGCACGACTATGCCGCCGGGCAGGGCTTCGAACGGGATCTCGAGCAGGGAGGCGACCCGTCGGAGGACTCCGACGAGGCCGCCGACTGGCGCCAGCGCATCGCCCGGGCGATGGAAACAGGGCGACTTGCAGGGCGCGGCATCGGCATGATCGGGCACCGGCTCGCCGACCTGCCGGAGGCCCGGACCCCTTGGGAGGTCGTTCTCCGGTCGCTCGTGACGAAGGCCGTCACCGAATTGCCCCGCCGAAGCTGGCAACGTCCCACGGGCCGCTGGCTGGCGCTCGACGCCGCGGGCCAATCCGCGCCGTTCGAGCCCGCGACCGCGCGCAATCGCCACGCACCGCGGATTGCCGTCTGCCTCGACAGTTCCGGCTCGATCGACGGCACGCGACTCTCGCTCTTTGCCGCGCAGGTCGCTGGTATCGCCAGACGCACCGGCGCCGAGACGCATGTCCTCGTCTTCGACGACGGCGTGCGTGCGCGACAGACGATGCGGGCCGGCCATTGGGAGCGAGCGATCACCGGGCTGGAGGTCTCGCGGGGCGGAGGCACCGACTATGCGGAGGTTCTGCGCGAAGCCGACCTGCTCGACCCCGCGGTCATCGTCGTGCTGACCGACCTCGACGCACCGGACCCGGAGAAACCCAGGGCGCCGGTAATCTGGGCGGTGCCGGACGACGATGCGCCGTCGCCACCCTTCGGACGACGGCTCAGCCTGACGCGGTAGCCAGCGCCTCGAGCCGGGCATGCGCGGAGACGGTCGAGGCGTCGAAGGCGACGCTCCTGAGAAACGTGTTCTCGGCGAGATTGACCCGGTGCAGAAGCGCCTCGTCGAACCGGCCGTCGAAGAGTTCGGTCTCGATGAGGTCCACCTCGCGATCGGTCAGATCGAGCACATGGGCGTCCCGCCCCGCCACCTGAACCGAGATGATCGTCAGGGGCGGCACCCGCGCCAGTTCGGACTGCTCCACGGCGAGAAACAACTCCCCAGACGTCATGTTCCGACCGGCGGCAATGCGCGACAGGATCGAGCCCCCCCTGATCCGGAACGTGTCGATCGCCCGCTCTGCGTCGGTCTTTTCGACGAGGTTTTTTCGCGCCTCGCGGGGCACCGCAAGAACACGGACTTCGACCAGCCAGATCAGCAGGAACATCAGCAGCGGCGCCTGGCTGATGGGAAGCGCGAGATGCGGCCAGATCGCCATCGCGACGAGGAAGGGGATCAGCGTGACAAGATACCGGAGCAGCTGAAATTCGATGACGAGCCGCCAGAAACCCGAGCGGAGCACCGTGCCGCGCGGCACGACGCCGAAGCCGCGCCCGAGGAATTTCCGCGGCGGGGACGATATTTCTAGAACCGACGCGTTCAGAACGCGGGAGGGGGAAGCGAAAAGGATCATGATCGGTCCGGGTTGCCGGGCTTCAAGTATGCCAAAAGCCCCCAAAGTCGATGCCGTTGCATCCCGTCCGAGCCGGCGTCATATACGGGACCGGAGCATGAGGACCGCCGGATGAAGAACTATCTCGACTTCGAGAAATCTCTCGCCGAGATCGAAGGCAAGGCCGAGGAACTGCGGGCGATGGCCCGCTCCAACGAGAAGATGGATGTCGAGAAGGAGGCCGCCGCGCTCGACAAGAAGGCCGGCGACATGCTTCGCGACCTCTACAAGGGTCTGACGCCATGGCAGAAATGCCAGGTCGCGCGCCATCCGGACCGGCCCCACTGCAAGGACTACATCGAGGATCTCTTCAGCGAGTACACGCCGCTCGCCGGTGACCGGAATTTCGCGGACGATCATGCTGTGATGGGCGGCCTCGCACGGCTCGACGACACGCCGGTCATCGTGATCGGGCACGAGAAGGGCCACGACACGAAGACGCGGATCGAGCGCAATTTCGGCATGGCCCGCCCGGAAGGGTACCGGAAAGCGATCCGGCTCATGGATCTCGCCAGCCGGTTCGGCCTGCCGGTCGTCACTCTCGTCGATACGCCCGGCGCCTATCCCGGCAAGGGCGCCGAGGAGCGCGGCCAGTCCGAGGCGATCGCCCGCTCGACCGAGAAGTGCCTCCAGATCGGTGTGCCCCTCGTCAGCGTCGTGATCGGCGAGGGTGGGTCGGGCGGCGCCGTGGCCTTCGCCACGGCGAACCGTGTCGCGATGCTGGAACACTCGGTCTACTCGGTGATCTCGCCCGAAGGCTGCGCCTCGATCCTGTGGAAGGACGCCGAGAAGATGCGCGAGGCGGCGGAGGCGCTCAGGCTGACGGCACAGGATCTGAAGACGCTGGGCGTGATCGACCGGATCATCCCCGAACCCACCGGAGGCGCGCAGCGCAACCGGGACGCGGCAATCGCGGCCGTGGGCAAGGCGATCGGGGAGATGCTGAAGGAACTCGACGGACGCTCGCCCGGTCAGCTGGTCAAGGACCGGCGTCAGAAGTTCCTCGGCATGGGATCGAAAGGCCTTGCCGCCTAGGCGCCCGCAAAGGCGGCGCGACCATTACCACATGCTTTTCATGGCGTGATCGGGATATCTGGCGTCGTAGCCGTCCGCATCGAAGGCCTCGTCCCTCTCGCGGAGGAACTGACCGGCGGTGGGCACCTCGCCGGCCGCGCCGGGGCGCCGTCCGTGCCGTCGCGTCCGACTGTCGGAAGGACGCAGAACCGCGCGGCCTCGATCCGCTGACGGTAGAGCGGCGTGATCTTCGTGGCGGCTTTCGTCAGAGGCGAGGGAACCGGCGCATCGTACAAGGCTTCGAGAGCGGAGATATCCCTGATTGTGCGCATCGTTCAACCCTCCGCCTCGAAGCCCGCATCCGCCATCAGCGCCTCCGACCGCGTCTCCACCGCGCTCTCGAGCCTCGCCATGAACTCCTCCTTCGAAAGTCCGACGGGAATTCTCGGCAGAAACTCCACGACCGCGGTTCCCGGCTTGCGGGTCACTCCGCGTTTCGGCCAGAATACCCCGATGTTCGTCGCGACCGGCACGCAATCCTGTCCGAGCTGCTTGTAGAGAACCGCTGTCCCGATCTTGTAGGGCATCTTGCGGCCGGGCGGCACGCGGGTGCCCTGCGGATAGATGATGAGCTGTCCGGGCTCCCTCTGCCCTTTCGCCACGTCTGCGGTCATTTTCTGGATCGCCTGCCCGCGCTTGCCGCGGTTCACCGGAACGCAGCCGATCCGCCACGCGTACTGACCGAGGATCGGCGCGAAGAGCAGTTCGCGCTTCATGATGAACTTGCCGCGCGGGACGGCGTGGAAGATCACGAGGATGTCGAAGAAGGACTGGTGTTTGGCGGCGATCATCACCGGGTCGGACGGCGGCTCTCCCCGCAAATCGACCTTGAGCCCGACCATCCAGCGCGCGGTCCAGATCACCCAGCGGCAGAACGCGTGGCATGCCCCGTAGGCGCCCTCGCGGGAGACGAGCGCATAGGGCAGGAACACGATCGCGATGACGAACATCCCCAGGTACATGGAGATGTTGAAGATCAGCGACCGCACCCACTGAACCGCCTGTCCCATCAGCGCAGTTCCCGCAGGGCCCGGAACGCCGCCGCGCGCGTCGCGACGAAGGCCAGCAGTCCGATGATCGCCGGCAGGACGAGCGGCGCCGCCCACTCCGCGCCCTGCAGGCCGAGGCCGGTAAGGAACCCGCCGGCCTCCTGGGTCGCGGGCAGCACCGCGACCGCGGCCATGCCCGCCGCCGTCCCGATGAGCGCCCCCAGCATGGCACGCAGGGTGAAGCGCCGGACGAAGGCCCGGGCAATGTAGGTATCGGTCGCGCCGATCAGCCGCAGCACCTCGATCACCTGTCGGTTCGACGCGAGCGCCGCCGACGCCGCCAGGGTGATGAGCGCGGCGACGACGATCCCGATGATGCCGACCGAGAGGACGCCAAGGG
>Ga0102929_1002035_pt1 | contig 12021 bp, 10 predicted proteins | sample SalPonR1_B_D2_MG_FD_78510 | JGI IMG/M metagenome (GOLD analysis project Ga0102929, IMG submission 78510) | Salt pond soil microbial communities from South San Francisco under conditions of wetland restoration - Salt Pond MetaG R1_B_D2_MG | ecosystem: Environmental > Aquatic > Marine > Intertidal... | reverse complement strand
GGTTCTGGACGTGGACGGCCGCGCTCTTGTCTCGTCGGACTTCAATCACAACCCGGCCAGCTCCATCTTTGCCCCCGATCAGACCCGCGTCATGGACGGCACCATGTGTCGTGTGCTCGCGTGGTATGACAACGAATGGGGCTTCTCGTGCCGGATGGTCGACGTTGCGGCGGAAATGGGCGCGCTCAGCTGAATTTATCGCGCAGCGCCCGGCGCACCGGCGGGGTCACGAATTTCGAGATGTCCCCGCCCAGACGGGCGATTTCCTTGACCAGCTTGCTTGCAATCGCCTGGTGATCGGCATCGGCCATCAGGAACACCGTCTCGACGGAACTGTCGAGCGCCCGGTTCATGCCCACCATCTGGAACTCGTACTCGAAATCGGCCACGGCACGCAATCCGCGGATGATAAGCTGCGCCCCCACGTCATGGGCACAGTCTATCAGCAGGTTGTCGAAAGGATGGGCGACGATCTCGGTCCCGGTTTCGCGGCTGAGCGAGGCGCATTCCGCCTCGATCATCGCGACCCGTTCCTCCAGATCGAAAAGAGGCCCCTTGTCGCGATTGATCGCAACCCCGATCACCAGACGATCCACCAGTGCCGCGGCGCGGCGGATGATATCGATATGGCCCAGCGTGATCGGGTCGAACGTGCCGGGATAAAGACCTATGCGCATGGGTCTGCTCCGTCATTTAACGGCGCAACACGACAATACCGCAGCGCAGAATGCAAGTGGTAGAAACACGGATCTGGTGATTGTCCCGGTTTCACCACCCGACGCCCGCATCGGCATCCCGGTCTGTCCGCACCTGCAGGGCATGGCGTGTTGAAGGAAACACCGAACTGTGCGGTTTTTTTCGCACGCGACAGTCCGGAACGCTCGACCGTTCGGCGGGGCGTTCAATGCCCCATGATCATGCCTTCCAGCGCATCCTTTTCCATCGCCAGTTCCTGCAACCGCGCCGAAACAACATCTCCGATGGTCACGATCCCGGCCAGCTTGCCGTCCTCGACCACGGGCATGTGACGGAAGCGGCCATCGGTCATCCGGCTCAGCACCGCGTCTGAAGTGTCATGCCTGGAACAGCAGACGGGATTGCGGGTCATCATCTCGTCGATCGTCTCGGTCAGGCAGTTCGCCCCGCGCACCGCCAGCGACCGGACGATATCGCGTTCCGACAGGATGCCGTCCACAACCTCTCCGTCCCGCGATACCACGAGGCCGCCGATACGCCGTTCGGCCAGCAGTTGCGCCGCATCCGCGACCAGCGTACCCGGGGCTATCGTGACCACCCGGTCGTCACCCTTGTTCTTGAGTATCTGTTGGACCAGCATGACAGCCCCCTGATTAATTGCGTGCCCGTGCAGCGTTCACATTACTGTTATCCCTGTCAAGTCAGCGCTTCCAATCGCGCAACCTCGGCGCGCACGCCTTCTGCCAGCGCCGTGGCGAAGCGGTTCATGCGCTCGAGCCGCCTGTCGTCGTCATGGCGGATCAGGTAGAAGCCGCGGGTCAGGTTGATACGGTCGGGCAGCACCTTCACCAGCCCCCGGGCATGCGGCATGGCGAAATCGTGCATCACGCCCAGCCCCGCCGCCTGCCGTATCCAATTGAACTGCACCGAGACCGAGTTCGAGGCCAGCGGCACGCGCTCGATCCCGAGGTCACCCAGATAGTCGAGTTCCTTGTCGAAGATCATGTCGGGAATGTAACCGACCACCGGACGCCCCTTGAGGTCCTCGACATCCCTGATCGGTGCCGCGTTGCGCAAATAGCGTTTCGAGGCCACCAGATGCAGTTTGTAATCCGTCAGTTTCTGAACACTCAGCCGCCCGGCGGTCGGCGGGCTCACTCCGATGGCCATGTCCGCCTCGCGCTTGGACAGGTTGAAGACCCGCGGCAGCGCCACGATCTGCACGTCCAGATCAGGGTTCTCGGCGGCGATGTCGGCGCAGACCTTGGGCAGCAGGAAATTCGCCGCGCCATCCGGCGCGCCCAGCCGGATCTGCCCGCTCAATCGGTCCGCCTGCCCGCCGATATCCTCCAGTGCCGCACTCATCGCCTGTTCGACGCTCATGGCGTGGCGCAGCATTCGCTGCCCATCATTGGTCAGTGCGTAGCCGGTGGGCGATCTCGCGAACAGGGCCGCCCCCACCGCCTCCTCCAGGCGGGCGATACGCCGTCCTACCGTTGCCGGATCGACCTTGAGAACCCGGCCCGCGCCCGAAAGGCTCTCGCGACGGGCCACCGCCAAGAATATCCTGAGGTCGTCCCAGTGGGGCCGCATGGCGAACCTCCCGCATTTTTGCAAAATCTCTTTTGGAATAATGCCTCTTTTCCGATGATTTTTGCAATAGTATCCTTAGTGTGATCGCAAGGAGGATTCCCATGAAAGAACTCACGCATTACATCGGGGGCGAACATGTCAGCGGCACATCGGGCCGTTTCTCGGATGTGTTCAACCCCGCCACCGGCGAGGTGCAGGCAAAATGCCCGCTGGCCTCGACCGAGGAAATGGATCGCGCCGTCACCGTCGCTGCCGAGGCGCAGCCGGCATGGGCCGCCACGAATCCGCAAAGACGCGCCCGTGTGATGATGGAATTCGTCCGCCTGCTGAACCGCGACATGGACAAGCTGGCCGAGGCGCTCAGTGCCGAGCATGGCAAGACATTCCCCGACGCAAAGGGCGACGTGCAGCGCGGGCTGGAGGTGGTCGAATACTGCATCGGTGCGCCACAGCTCCTCAAGGGAGAGTACACCGACAGCGCCGGCCCCGGTATCGACATGTACTCGATGAAGCAGGCCCTTGGCGTGACGGCGGGAATCACACCCTTCAATTTCCCCGCGATGATCCCGATGTGGATGTTCGCACCCGCGCTGGCCTGCGGCAACGCGTTCATCCTCAAGCCCAGCGAACGCGACCCGTCGGTGCCGCTGATGCTGGCGGAACTGATGGAAGAGGCCGGCCTGCCCAAGGGACTTCTCCAGGTCGTCAACGGCGACAAGGCCGCGGTGGACGCGATCCTCGACCATGACGTGATCCAGTCCATCGGTTTCGTGGGCTCCACGCCCATCGCCGAATACATCTACGGTCGGGGCTGCTCCAACGGCAAGCGCGTGCAGTGCTTCGGCGGGGCCAAGAACCACATGATCGTGATGCCCGACGCCGACATGGATCAGGCTGCCGATGCGCTGGTCGGTGCCGGTTACGGCGCCGCGGGAGAGCGCTGCATGGCGATCTCCGTGGCCGTCCCGGTGGGCGAGGAAACCGCGGACCGCCTGATCGAGAAACTGACGCCGCGGGTCGAGAAGCTCAAGGTCGGACCCTGGACTGCCGGCGACGACGTCGACTACGGCCCGCTGGTGACCGGCGAGGCCAAGAAACGGGTCCTGGGGCTAGTCGATTCGGGTGTCGCGCAGGGCGCGGAACTGGCGGTCGACGGCCGGGATTTCACCCTGCAGGGCTACGAGGACGGCTTCTTCGTGGGGCCGCACCTGTTCGATCGCGTCACGCCGGACATGGACATCTACCGCCAGGAGATCTTCGGCCCGGTCCTGTGCACCGTGCGCGCCGGATCCTACGAGGAGGCGCTCGGCCTCGCGATGGATCATGAATACGGCAATGGCACCGCGATCTTTACCCGCGACGGGGATGCGGCGCGCGACTTCGCCAACCGTATCAACATCGGCATGGTGGGCGTCAATGTGCCGATCCCGGTGCCGCTGGCCTATCATACCTTCGGCGGCTGGAAGAAATCCATGTTCGGCGACCTCAACCAGCACGGGCCGGACGCGTTCAAGTTCTACACCCGCACCAAGACGGTCACCTCGCGCTGGCCCAGCGGTATCAAGGATGGAGGCGAATTCAACTTCCGGCCGATGGACTGACCGGGCCGACCCCGCCTGCCCTGCGCGGGCGGGGCGCTTCGCCGTGGCAACATCCCGACCACGGGCCGCAAACCGCAGAAATCACCCCGGAATGACGCCCGGAGACCCGCGTCATGGCATGGCGCGCGGGATCGGGACGATGCGTGCCACCGGGGCGATTTCCCCTTGGCAGGCGTCCCGTTCCGCGCTTTTCTGGACAGGCAGCCGGGAGGATCCCATGGAACAGAGCGAGACGGATTTCACCGTCGGCATCGAGGAGGAATATCTTCTGGTGGACCGCGACAGCCTTGCCCTTGCCGAGGCGCCGGACGGGCTGATGCGGGCCTGTGCCGAAGAACTCCAGGATCAGGTCGCGCCGGAATTCCTCAACTGCCAGATCGAGATCGGGACCAAGGTGTGCGGCAATATCGCCGAAGCCCGCGAAGACCTGCGCCGGTTGCGATCCTGTGTCAGCCGGCAGGCCGCGAAATTCAATCTCGCTCCGATTGCGGCGTCCTGCCATCCCTTTGCCGACTGGCGCGAACAGCACCACACCGACAAGGAACGCTACAACGCGCTGCGACAGGATCTCGCGGGTGTGGTGCGGCGGATGCTGATCTGTGGCATGCATGTGCATGTCGGCATCGACCGGCCCGACCGGCGCATCGACATGATGAACCAGCTCCGGTACTTCCTGCCGCATCTGCTGGCCCTGAGTTGTTCCTCGCCGTTCTGGCAGGGACAGGATACCGGGCTGGACAGCTACCGCCTTACCGTATTCGACAACCTGCCGCGCACCGGCCTGCCGCCCCGCATGGAAAGCTTCGCCGAATTCGAACGCACGGTCCAGGCCCTCGTCGATCTCGGCGTGATCGAAGATGCCTCCAAGATTTGGTGGGATCTGCGCCCTTCATCGAAGTTCCCGACGCTGGAGGCGCGTATTTGCGACGTGCAGCCGCGCCTCGAACATGCGCTGACGCTCGCGGCGCTGATCCAGTGCATAGCGCGCATGCTCGGCAGGCTCGCGGTGCGCAATCAACGCTGGCGCATATACGACACCTTCCTGATCTCCGAAAACCGCTGGCGCGCGCAGCGCTATGGCGGGCGGGAGGGGCTGATCGATTTCGGCCGCGGCGAAATCGTCCCTATGAGCAACCTGATCGAGGAACTGATCGAATTGACACAGGAAGACGCGCTGTTTTTCGAATGCGTGGCCGAAGTGGAAGCCGCCCGCACCATGGCCGCCACCGGGGGCAGCGCCGGACGGCAACGCCGCGTATATGTCGAGGCGATGGAAGCGGGCTACGATACGGGGCATGCCCTGCAACAGGTCGTGCGCCATCTGATCGAGGAGTATCACGCCGACCTGTGAGGGAGGGCGCGGGCGCGCTTGCAACGCGGCTGCAACAACTGGTAATTAAACAGACGTTCAATTCAGCGTCTCTGGAGAACTCTATGGACTTCGCACTCACGGAAGAACAGGTGGCCATATTCGACATGGCCCATGCCTTCGGGCAGGAAAACATCGCGCCCCACGCCCGCCAGTGGGAGCAGGACGGCACCATCCCCAAGGAGCTGTGGCCGCAGGTGGGGGAGCTGGGCTTCGGCGGCCTCTACGTGAGCGAGGAAGGTGGCGGGTCGGGGCTGTCACGGCTGGACGCGACGCTGGTATTCGAAGCTTTGAGCATGGCCTGCCCCTCGGTCGCGTCCTTCCTGTCGATCCACAACATGTGCGCCAGGATGATCGACACTTTCGGATCGGATGACCTCAAGGCGCGGGTGATGCCGGACGTGATCTCGATGAAGACATTCCTGTCCTATTGCCTGACCGAACCGGGGTCGGGCTCCGATGCCGTGGCATTGAAGACCCGGGCCGAGCGGACCAATGCCGGATACCGTCTGAACGGAACCAAGGCCTTCATCTCGGGGGGCGGCTACTCGGACGCGTATGTCGTGATGGTACGCACCGGCGAGGCCGGCCCGCGCGGCATCTCCACGGTCTATGTCGAGGATGGCACCAAGGGCCTGTCCTTCGGCGGCCTGGAGGACAAGATGGGATGGAGAAGCCAGCCAACCCGCCAAGTGCAGTTTGACGATTGCGACATTCCCGAGGGAAATCTGGTGGGTAACGAGGGTGAAGGTTTCACATATGCGATGAACGGCCTTGATGGCGGACGGTTGAACATTTCCGCCTGCTCGCTTGGTGCCGCGCAACACGCGCTTGACCTCACGCGCGCCTACATGGCCGAGCGCAAGGCGTTCGGCAAACCCATAGATCAGTTCCAGGCTCTCCAGTTCCGTCTTGCGGACATGGAAATCGGGCTTCAGGCGGCGCGCACCTTCCTGCGCCAGGCGGCCTGGAAACTCGATGCCGGGGCGCCGGACGCCACCAAGTTCTGCGCGATGGCGAAAAAGCTCGTTACCGAAACGGGGTCGGAAACCGTGAATCAGTGCCTGCAATTGCACGGCGGCTACGGCTACCTTGCCGACTACGGTATCGAAAAGCTGGTACGTGATCTTAGGGTGCATGAAATCCTGGAAGGAACCAATGAAATCATGCGCTTGATCGTCGCAAGGCAACTTCTGGAGGAGGCATGAGCGATATTCACATCCGAACCGAGGGCCGTGCCGGGCGCATTACCTTCACCCGCGCGAAGGCGCTCAACGCGATGTCCTGGGACATGTGCCTTGCGATCGAGGCAGCAATCGACGACTGGCGCGCGGATGATGCCGTGACAGTTGTGCTCATCGACGCGGAAGGTGAGAAGGCATTTTGCGCCGGTGGTGACATTCAGCAGCTTTATGAAACCGGACGTGCCGGGGATTATGCCTATGGCCGCCGGTTCTGGCGGGACGAATACCGGCTCAATGCCAAGCTGTCGGAATACCCCAAACCGGTGGTCAGCCTCATGCAGGGCTTCACGATGGGCGGTGGTGTCGGCATCGGCTGTCACGGGTCGCACCGGATTGTCTGCGACAGCAGCCGCATCGCGATGCCGGAATGCGGAATTGGCCTGGTTCCGGATGTCGGCGGGTCGCTGATACTGGCCGGCGCACCGCAGCGGATGGGTGAATATCTTGGCCTCACAGGTGCGCGCATGGGCCCGGCCGATGCCATCCTCGCAGGATTCGCGGATATGCATATTGACTTAAACAAATGGGCCGAACTATCTGAAATAGTTTGTAATACTGGCGAAGTTAAAGTTCTTTCAGAAGTCGCCACAACGCCGCCGGACGGTAAGCTCGCGAATTTGCCGCAGGCGGTGCATGACGCGTTCGCCCGGAGCGGCCTCAAAGGCATTGCGCAGGCGTTGGACAAGCTCGAAGATGACGCCGCCGTCGAGGCGCGCGCAGCCCTGGGGCGGAATTCGCCCCTCTCGATGGCCTGCGCGCTACGGATGATCCGCGCCCTGCGCAGCAACACCGTTGCCGATATACGCGCGGCGTTGACGCAGGAATACCGCTATACGCACCGCGCCATGGAAACGGGCGATTTCCTGGAGGGCATACGCGCCGCGGTGATCGACAAGGACCGCAATCCGCAATGGCAGCACCTACTGGACACGCTGCCGGACTCCGCAGTGGAGGCGATGTTGGCCCCGCTCGGTGCGGATGAACTCAATTTCGAGGAGGAGACGCAATGAAGATCGGATTTATCGGACTCGGCAACATGGGCGGGCCGATGGCCGCCAACCTTGCCGCGGCGGGCCACGACGTCACGGGCCATGACACGGCCGCTGTCACGGTGCCCGGGGTGCGCATGGCCGAAACCGCCGCAGAGGCGGCCAATGGTGCGGAGGTCGTGATCACCATGCTGCCCAACGGCAACATCCTGCGCACCGTGGCCGACGAGATAATCCCCGCAATGGAACCCGGCGCGGTGCACCTGGACTGCTCGACCGTGGACGTGGACAGTGCCCGCGCGGTTGCCGAGAAAGCACAGGCGGCCGGGTTGTCGGCGCTGGACGCGCCGGTTTCCGGCGGCGTTGGCGGCGCGCAGGGCGGCACCCTGACCTTCATGGTCGGCGGGGACGAGGCCGGCTTTGCCAAGGCGGGGCCGCTCTTCGAGGTCATGGGCGCCAAGGCGGTGCATTGCGGGCCTGCGGGCAATGGGCAGGCGGCGAAGATCTGCAACAACATGATCCTCGGTGCCACGATGATCGTCACCTGCGAGGCGTTCGCGCTGGCTGACAAGCTGGGTCTGGAACGTCAGGCGATGTTCGACGTGGTGTCCACGTCCTCGGGGCAAAGCTGGTCGATGAACACCTATTGCCCGGCCCCCGGCATCGGCCCGAAAAGCCCCTCGGACAACGATTACACGCCCGGATTCGCGGCGGACCTGATGCTCAAGGATCTGCGGCTGGCCATGCAGGCGGCGGAAGGCGCGGATGCCGACACGCCGCTCGGCGCCGCCGCGATGAAGCTCTACGCGCAGTTCGTCGAGAACGAAGACGGCGAGGGCAAGGACTTTTCGGCCATGCTGCCGCGTTTCGCCGGGCGCGGACGAGGCGAATGACCGGATGGCTGGGGGCCGCGCCCGAGCTTGACACGCTCGAACCCGGCACCCGGACCCGCCTTGCCGGCTTGCACCCCGCGGACATGGGCGCCGGCACGACCCTGTTCCGGCCCGGCGATTCGGTACAGGGCTACGTGATCGTGCTGGAAGGCCGTATCGACGTTCACCTGACCGGCGCCACCGGTCGGGACATCCTGCTTTACTCGGTGGCGCCCGGGCAATCCTGTATCCAGAGCACTATGGGTCTGCTGGGCGCGGATGACTACACCGCCGAGGCCGTGACCGCCATGCCCAGCCGGGTTGTCATGCTACCGCGGGAGATGTTCCTGGACCTCATAGAGACCTCGCCCGAGTTTCGCAAACTTGTCTTCCACGCTTTCGCAACCCGCTTTCAGAACATGATGCAACTTCTTGAAAAGGTTTCCTTCATGCGGGTTGAGAGCCGCCTCGCGGAACGCCTGCTGGCCGAGGCCGGAACGCAAGACACCCTCAGGATCACGCAGGCCGCGCTGGCCACGCAGGTCGGGACCGCCCGCGAGGTCGTCTCGCGGCGGCTGGAAGCGTGGGCGCGAAAGGGTTGGGTCGCCACGGGGCGCGGTACCGTGACCCTTCTGGACCGTCCCGCGCTCGAATCCATTCTCCGGACGCAAACGTGACGCGGTCACAGACGTGCGCCCGCCGAGGGTGTAGGTAGTGGTCAGACAGTCAACACAAGGAAATCATCCATGACCACCAATGTCGGAAAACTTGATCGCATTGCCCGCGTCGTTCTGGGCCTTGCTCTCATCGCGGCTTTCTTCCTGAACCGCGACGGCGCCTACAGCTGGCTATACCTCATCGGCATCGTCCCACTCGTGACCGGCTTGATGTCGTCCTGCCCGCTCTATTCGATTCTGGGCATTTCGACCTGCCCGCTGGACAAGAAGTAGCCCTTGCGGCGCTGTCATCCGGCCCTGATCCGCGGATGGCGCAGGATGGCACGACGTCCGGTTCGGGCGAAACATGTGGACGGGTTGCGGCGCGGGTGGCACATCACTCCGCCGCCACGCGACGCCCCGACAACATGTCCTTGAGGTATCGCCCGGTGTGGCTCCGGTCGACGGCTGCCACATCCTCAGGCGTGCCGGTGGCGACGATCTCGCCGCCCCCGTCGCCGCCTTCCGGTCCGATGTCGATGATCCAGTCCGCGGTCTTCACGACGTCCAGGTTATGCTCGATCACAACCACCGTGTTGCCCGACTCCACAAGTTCATGCAGCACCTCGAGCAACTTTTTCACGTCCTCGAAATGCAGCCCCGTCGTCGGTTCGTCGAGGATATAAAGCGTCCGCCCCGTTGATCGCTTGGCCAGCTCGCGGCTCAGTTTCACGCGCTGCGCCTCACCGCCCGACAGCGTCGTGGCCTGCTGACCGACCTTGATGTACCCCAGCCCGACACGCGCCAGCGCATCCATCTTTTCGCGGATGCTCGGCACGGCCTTGAAGAAGGCCTGTGCATCTTCAACCGTCATGTCAAGAACATCTGCTATGCTCTTGCCTTTCCACTTTATTTCCAATGTTTCGCGATTGTAACGCGCCCCTTGGCACGTCTCGCAGGTGACATAGACGTCGGGCAGGAAATGCATCTCGATCTTGATCAGCCCGTCCCCGTGGCACGCCTCGCAGCGCCCGCCCTTGACGTTGAAGGAAAACCGCCCCGGCTTGTAACCGCGCGCCTTGGCTTCGGGCAGCCCCGCGAACCAGTCCCGGATCGGGGTGAAAGCCCCCGTGTAGGTGGCCGGGTTGGACCGCGGCGTGCGCCCGATCGGGCGCTGGTCGATGTCGATCACCTTGTCCAGATGTTCCAGACCCTTGATCGTTTCGCAGGGCGCCGGGGTCTGGCGCGCGCCGTTTAGACGCATGGAGGCCGTCTTGAAAAGGGTCTCGATCGTCAATGTGGACTTGCCACCGCCGGACACGCCGGTCACGCACACGAAGCGGCCCAGCGGAAACTCCGCCGTAACGTCGTGCAGGTTGTTGCCGTTGGCGCCCACCACCGTGACGGCCTTGCCGTTGCCCGCGCGCCGGGCCGCGGGAACCGCGATCTCCCGCGTGCCCGACAGGTATTGCCCCGTGATGGAAGCGGGATCGGCGGCGATATGCTCGGGCGCGCCATGGCTGACCACCCGGCCGCCATGCACCCCGGCGCCGGGGCCGATGTCAAAGACATGGTCCGCAGCGCGGATCGCTTCCTCGTCATGCTCCACCACGATTACCGTGTTGCCCTGATCGCGCAGGTTCTTGAGTGTTTCCAGAAGCCGGCCGTTGTCGCGCTGGTGAAGCCCGATCGAAGGTTCATCGAGAACGTAAAGAACCCCGGTCAGCCCCGAACCGATCTGGCTGGCCAGGCGGATGCGCTGACTTTCCCCGCCGCTGAGGGTCCCGGCGTTGCGCGACAAAGTCAGGTATTCCAGCCCGACATTGTTGAGGAATCCCAGCCTCTCGCGGATTTCCTTGAGGATGGCCCGCGCGATCTCGTTCTTCTGTGCGCTCAGCGTTTCGGGAACCTGCGCGCACCATTCATGCGCCTCGCGGATCGACAATTCCACCACCTGCCCGATATGGCGCCCGGCAATCTTCACCGCCAACGCCTCCTCGCGCAGGCGGTAGCCGCCGCAGGCCCCGCAGGGCCGGCTGTTCTGATAGCGTTCGAACTCCTCGCGGATCCAGGCGCTGTCGGTTTCCCGGTAGCGGCGTTCCATGTTGGGGATCACGCCTTCGAAACTGCGCGTCACCTGATAGACGCGCCCGCCCTCGTCGTAGCGGAAGGAGATTTCATCCTCGCCAGAACCGTAAAGGAAAACCTGCTGCACATGCGCCGGCAGATCCTTCCAACGCGCCTTCATGTCGAAACCGTAATGGCGTGCGATCGCCTCGATGGTCTGGCGGAAATACGGCGACTTGCCCTTGCGCCACGGCGCCAGCGCCCCGTCATAGACCTGAAGGTTGCTGTCGGGCACCACCAGGCGCTCGTCGAAGAACAGTTCGGCCCCAAGTCCCCCGCAATCCGGGCAGGCCCCGAACGGCGCATTGAACGAGAACAGGCGCGGTTCGATCTCGGATATGGTGAAGCCGGAAACCGGACAGGCGAAATTCTCCGAGAATGTGTGCCGCTCCGGCTCACCCTCGCGGGGGGCGGTTTCCAGAACCGCGATCCCGTCCGCAAGATCCAGTGCGGTGCGGAAACTGTCGGCGAGCCGCGTTTCCAGCCCGTCCTTGACCACGATGCGATCCACCACGACGTCGATGTCGTGCCGGTATTTCTTGTCCAGAACGGGCGGGTCATCCAGATCGTGAAACGTACCATCAACCTTCACCCGCTGGAATCCCTGCTTGCGCAACTCCAAGAATTCCTTGCGGTATTCACCCTTGCGGTCACGGACGATCGGGGCCAGCAGATAGGCGCGCATCCCCTCTTCCATCGCCATCACCCGGTCCACCATGTCCTGCACCTGCTGAGCCTCGATGGGCAGGCCCGTGGCCGGTGAATACGGCGTGCCGGCACGCGCGAAAAGAAGCCGCAGGTAATCGTAGATCTCGGTGACGGTGCCCACAGTAGAGCGCGGATTCTTCGAGGTGGTCTTCTGCTCGATCGAGAT
>Ga0102929_1002031_pt1 | contig 12032 bp, 10 predicted proteins | sample SalPonR1_B_D2_MG_FD_78510 | JGI IMG/M metagenome (GOLD analysis project Ga0102929, IMG submission 78510) | Salt pond soil microbial communities from South San Francisco under conditions of wetland restoration - Salt Pond MetaG R1_B_D2_MG | ecosystem: Environmental > Aquatic > Marine > Intertidal... | reverse complement strand
CTATCACTTCCGGCGCCTGCAATTCAGTAGCTCATGAGCAAAAGCGCCAATGTCTAAACCTGAAAAATTACCACTGCTCATCAGCAATAAACAGGAATTGGAAAGATCTATCCGCTGGATATATTTTACTAATTGTTCTTGCTTTGTAAATACCGTCAGATCATTGTTTGCAAATGATTCAACTACTTCTTGTTTAGCGATCGGCTCAAGCTTTTTATGCCGGATTACTTCCGGATTATAATAAACAACCGGAATATCTGCTTTGTTCATTGTTCCTTTATATTCCTGCAAAAAACCGGTGCTTAAACTGCTAAAGGTATGGAGCTCCATAACGGCAATAAGCTTCTTTTCGGGAAACTGATTTTTTACCGCATTTATTGTGGCTTCTAACTTGGAGGGAGAATGAGCAAAATCTTTAAAAATGATGGTTGAATCATTTTGCGCAATTAATTCCAGTCGCTTAGAGGCTCCTTTAAAGTGTGATATCGCTTCGTAAAATTCATCATCGCGAATAGAAAGCTGGTTACATACCAGTTTAGCAGCATGAATGTTTTGCAGATTATGTTCTCCGAAAATTTTTATCGGGATTTTTTGGCTTGCTCTTATTAAGTATGTTTGTCCGTTTTGAATATCATAAGGATGAATGTTATAAGGTGTCTTCTGAATGGTATTTGTAGATTCTTTTACAATTTTATTTAGTGAATCGTCTTTGTGATAATAAAAAAGCGTCCCTTTGGGTTCAATGAATTGAATAAACCGGCTAAACTGTTTTTTATACTCATCGAATGTAGGGAATACATTGATGTGGTCCCAGGCAATACCACTTATTACAGCAATATGGGGTTTGTATAAATGGAATTTTGGACGGGGATCAATGGGGGATGAAAGATATTCGTCTCCCTCAAAAACAGCAACAGGAGCATCATCAGTCAGGCTAACCATGGTTTCAAATCCTTCGATTTGAGCTCCCACCATGTAATCAAATTTTTTATGATAAAATTTTAAAACGTGCATAATCATCGAAGTAATCGTGGTTTTGCCGTGGCTACCACCAATTACTACCCGGACTTTATCTTTGGTTTGTTCGTATAAATATTCGGGATAGGAATAGATTTTCAGATTTAATTCTCTGGCCTTCTGAAGCTCAGGGTTGTCATTTCGCGCATGCATACCCAAAATTACTGCATCCAGGTCTTTGTTGATATTATCTGGATCCCAGCCCATTTTTTGGGGCAAGATGTTTTGTTTTTCAAGCCTGCTTCGTGAGGGTTCAAAAATTTCATCATCCGAACCTGTTACCCGGTATCCTTTTTTACAAAGACTTATGGCTAAATTATGCATTGCACTTCCGCCAATGGCTATAAAATGAACATTCATTTCTTATATTTGTATTTTAGTTAATCTGTGAAGATAAAAAGAAAAATTAAAATATTTTTGATATGAAATTATATCCTATACACATTACCAATTTTAAGATTGATGGAGGAGCCATGTTTGGCGTGGTACCTAAATTGTTGTGGCAAAAAAAATATCCTGCCGATGAAAATAATCTTTGCAACTGGGCACTGAGGTCTCTTTTAATTGATACAGGCGATCGGGTAATTCTAATTGACAACGGATACGGCGACAAGCAGGATGAAAAATTTTTTAGTCATGTGCATCTAAATGGAGGCGATGGATTGGAAGGCGCTTTAAAAAAGCATGGTTATTCATTCGAAGATGTTACCGATATGATAATAACCCATCTGCATACCGATCATTGTGGTGGGGGCGTGAAATACAATGCTGCGAAATCGGCCTTTGAGATGGTTTTTAAGAATGCTACTTATTGGGTAAGCAAACAGCAGTGGGAGTGGGCTGTGAACCCTAACAAACAGGAGGCATCAGCTTTTCTAAAAGAAAATATTATTCCTCTGCAGGATAGCGGACAGCTTAAATTTATTGATGAAGACACCGAGTTATGTTCAGGCATAGAACTACGTTTGTTCAATGGACACACTGTTGGACAGATTATTCCTTTTATCCATACCCGGGATAGAACGTATGTTTTTATGGCTGATTTAATTCCTTCAACAGCACACATCCCCTTGGTATGGAACATGGCTTATGATGTTTACCCTATGGATATGCTCAAAGAGAAAGAAGCTTTTTTAAAGGAAGCTGTGGAGAATAATTATATCCTGTTTTTTCAGCACGATTTATATAACGAGTGTGCAAAAGTTCATCAAACGGAAAAAGGGGTTCGGGTAAAAGAAACCTTTAAATTATAAAATAGAGATACAACTCTAATAACTTTTCCAACGTTTTAAAACGTTGGAAAAGTTATTCATATCGTAGTTCAGAAGCAATATTTACCCTTGCCGAGCGAAAAGCTTTTAGTCCAATAGTTATAAATACAATACCCAGAACAATGCTGGTTGCAATGATGAAAATAGCCGGGTTGAGAGGCGTTTGGTAGCTGAAATTCCCCAGCCAGCTTTTCATGAAATACCAGGCTACCGGCCAGGCTATTATATTTCCGATAAGTAATAGGAGCATTAAATCTTTTGTTAGCAACCCAACCAGGATATGTTTGTTAATGCCGAATACTTTTCGAATAGCAATTTCTTTGGTTCGCTCTTTGATGGCAAATGATGCTAATCCATAAACACCAAACAAAGCAATAAGGATTGAAATAATCGTTAAAAAACTAATAATCTTTCCTGCTCTGAGTTCAGATTTATATAATTGATCAAACCGGTCGTCTAAAAAATTGTATTCGAAAGGAATATTGGGCATTATATCGTTGAACTTTTCTTTTATATCCGTTATAGCTGTTTTATAATTTCCTTCAGCAATTCTTAAGGATATTTGATCGTGCCCGGATTTGTTTCTAACAATTAAAGCAAGCGGTTCAATGCCAAAATGCAATGAGCGGTAATTAAAGTCTTTTACTACCCCTGCAATGGTCTTGGCATCATTTTTTCCATATGCACTAAATTGTTTCATATAACCACTATCCCAATCCATAAATTTTAAAGCTGCCTGGTTTAATACATATCTATACTCCCCTTCCGGAATATTCCTGATTTCATCTATACTGCCTTCTGTTAGTTCTAATTGCATGGTATGAATAAAATCTTCGTCACACGGAATTAAATACATCGATACACTGCTTTCCTGGTTTTCCCACCAAACTGTTTGATTATAATTCGGATATCCGGGAACAAATGAAGAAGCAGAGGCACTAATCACTTCAGGAATTTTTTGAACCTCTTGTTTAAATAAATCGATCTTACTTTGTGCCTCTTTACCATATACCGGTATATTTAAAACATTTTCTTTTTGAATACCTAAATCTTTATTATGAATCATCTTTAGTTGGCGAACAATGATAATGCTGCTGATAATTAATAATGACGAAACTCCAAATTGAAAGATTAATAAAGCTTTTCGCAAATTGATATCCCGTGAATTAACTTTGATTTTTCCTTTTAGAACCTTAACCGGTGAAAAGGAGGTGATGTATATGGCAATATAACTTCCGGATAATATGCCAATGACAAGGGTGATGGCTATTAAGGAGAATAGAAATTCCGGGTCACCATAATTAATCGTAATATCATTTTCTAATATTTGATTGATATACGGGATAAGCAGATGTAGTATTACTAATGCAACCAATAATGCAAAGAATGTAGTTACTAAAGATTCTGTGATGAATTGTACAAACAATTGCCATCGTGAAGCTCCGATAGTTTTTCTAACGCCTGTTTCTTTAATGCGTTGTTGCGATTTAGCGGTGGTAAGATTAATAAAGTTTATGGAGGCAATAATTAATACTGCAAAGGCTATAGCAATAAAAATATAGATATAATTGATATCATAGGCCGGTTTCTGATTTCCGCGACTTTGTCTGAAGTGGATATCCGATAAGGGTTGTAAGTTTATATTTTCGAAAGATATTTTTTTTTCATTATCTAAAGTAAAATTGATTGCCTGTATTTTCTTTTCCAGATAATCAACAGGAACGGCATCATCAATTAAAATATAAGTATAGTAATTAAACGCATTCCACGATTGCATAGCCCAATTACCATACAACGAAGTTAAATTTTCAAACGGGATGAAGAAATCAAAATCTAAATGTGAATTAACAGGAGGGTCTTCAATAACTGCGGTTACCTGATAATTGTGTTTATTGTCAGCATGTATTATTTTGCCTATAGGATTTTCGTTTCCAAAATACTTTTTAGCATTAGATTGAGTAATAACTGCTGAGTTTAATGATGGAAGAGCTGTTTCCGGATTGCCTTCTATGAACTTAAAATCGAATATTTTAAAAAAGGCAGGATCAACCAGTAAAAAATGGTCCTCGTAAAATGATTGATTATTGTATTGAACCATTGTTTTAGGGTCCCAGCTAAACCTGCCTATTCTGGCATATGCCTTTACTTCCGGGAACTCCTGTTTTAATTTTCGAGGAACCGGAGCCGCCATGGATGACCAGTATTTGCCTGTTTTTAAATCCCCTTTTACAACCCGGTAAATCTGATCTTTTTTTGTATGAAATTGATCGTAACTGAGCTCATAATTTATATGCAGGTAACAAATAACACAACTGGCGATTCCCAAAGCCAGTCCCAGAATATTAATAGTAGAATATACCTTGTCTTTTGCAAAATAGCGTATAGCACTTTTAATATAATTTAGTAACATATCGTAAATTTGTTATGATGTTTTTTTATTAAAAGTGACGAGAAGTTCATATTTTCGCTGCATTATATTTTTAGATTTATAATTTATGATTGAATATTTAATGGCTGGTATAGCCCTGGGATTTGTTGCCGGAATATCTCCGGGTCCATTATTAATATTGGTTATTACAGAAACATTAAAACATAATCGTAAACAGGGAATAAAAATGGCGTTTGTTCCTTTATTATCCGATCTGCCCATTGTATTATTTTCTGTTTTTGTAATTTATAAGATCTCTGAATCTGATTTTATTCTTGGACTGATTTCATTGCTGGGCGCTATTTTTCTCATCTATTTAGCTTTTGAAAATATTCGTGTCAAGTCGATCGATGTAAGCCAAAGGAGCAATACGATGAATGGATTTAAAAAAGGCGTTTTAGTTAATTTTTTCAGTCCGCACCCATATCTGTTTTGGATGTTGGTTGGTGCTCCACTATCTATTAAAGCCTATCATGAAAACATTTTATTCGCTGTACTATTTGTCATGGGATTTTATGTTACTATTATCACAACAAAGGTAGTGGTTGCTTACATTGCTGATAAATCTAAGCGTATTTTTTCCGGCAGGTCATACCTTATTGTCGTTAAAATCTTAGGATTTGTTTTATTGTTTTTTGCCCTTATCCTGATAAAAGATGGATTTAAGTTTATGAATATTATTTAAACAGCATCAGGTTATTAATGTAAAAAAACGTTATCAAGCCTGATGAATTAATCCTTTCAGTCGTGAAAGAGTTCATAAATAGGTGCAAAAAAAATATTTAGGAATACCTTGGGCTAAGCCATAGCATTTAGAAAATAATTGAGTATCTTTGCCGTAGATTATAATTCAATTTTTTGAATTGTAATTTAGAATATCCCCGGGTGTGGTTGCCCGGGGATATTTGTTTTTAATACCATATATTTACACTCTCTAACTAAAACAATTAAGATATGTTAGGATTTTCTGAAACCATTTTACAGCAAATAGCCGTTCATAAAGTGGGAAATAAGTACAACGATGAAAGTATCCGTTGTTCAAAAGAAATTTTAAGTCTTGATGATGAGATTAAAGAGTTATTATCCCGTTATTTTTTAACGCCCTTTAAATCCGATGAGTATTTCCGGTTTTATCATGATTCGGATTTACAGTTAAATGAAGTATATCATTACGTTTCCAAAATTTTTGATGATTCAGCGCAAATTTTAGAACAATCGGTAAATTTAGCCCGGCATCTTTACGAGAAATCTACCCACCCCAACATAAAAGGAGGAGAGTTTTATACCGTCTATTTTAAAGATATCTCGTTTAATAACGAACCGGTTCATGCTGTTGGGTTATTTAAATCGGAAAACCGCGATACTTTTTTAAAAGTTTATCCTACCGAAGATAATTTTACTATTGAAAGCGAGCAGGGAATCGATATTAAAAAACTCGATAAAGGGTGTTTGATTTTAAATACCGAACGGGAAAACGGATTTGTGGTTGCTACGGTTGATAAAATAAATAAAGGAGAAGATGCCCGCTATTGGTTGGATGATTTTTTAAAAATCAGGCAAAGAGAAGATGCGTATTTTCATACAGAAAATGTGATGAAAATGTATAAAGATTTTGTTGTTAATGAATTACCCAGCGAATATGAAGTAGCAAAAGCCGATCAGGTTGATTTAATCAATAAATCAAAAAAGTTTTTTAAGGAAACCGATAATTTTCAGCTGGAAGACTTTTCTGAAAAAATTTTTGAGGATAAAAATCTGATGGACAGTTTTAATAACTACAAGAAAACGTATGAGTCTGAGCATGAGGTCCAAATATCTGATGAGTTTCAAATTTCAGGAAGTGCGGTTAAAAAGAACGCCAGAGTATATAAAAGCGTGATAAAGCTGGATAAAAATTTTCATATCTATGTTCACGGTAACCGAGAGTATATCACCAGGGGATATGACGAAAAAACAGGGATGCAGTATTACCAGGTATTTTTTAAAGAGGAAAAGTAATGAATGGAACGATGAGAAATAGTATAAAACCCGGGATGGAAGTATATATTGTGCTTAAGAAAGATCAAAGAACAGGGGCACTTACTAAAGGTGTGATTAAGGATATTCTTACCAAATCAGCAACGCATCCGCATGGAATAAAAGTCAGATTAACCACAGGCGAGGTTGGGCGTGTTAAAGAAATTATAGAAAATTAAACCTTAAATGCTTGCAGAACTTTTTGAAATTCATCAGGGGTAGGAGATTCGAAGTGTACTTTTTGTTGTAATACAGGATGCGTAAAAGTTAATTGTCCTGCATGTAAGAACAATCTTTTTATCCCGGTTTTTTCTGTAATAATTCTGTTAAGTGTCCAGTCCCCATGATGGGTGTCGCCCAGGATATCAAACCGGTGTATGGCAAAATGCTGGCGGATTTGGTGCCAGCGTCCGGTTTCCGGATTTATTTCCACTAAGCTTAAATTAATATCCTGAAACTCTTTGTAACAAATGTTGGTTTTAATCGATTCAATGGTTTTATAATGCGTAATGGCAGATTTCTTTTTCCCGCGTTTTTTTATCAAAACATTTTCATCGAATGTTCCTGATTCTGGGTTTTCTCTTACCAAAGCATAATATACTTTTTCAACTTCCTTATGTTCAAATTGTAGGGTTAAATTTTTTGCAATTTCCGGATTTAAAGCAAGTACAATTAATCCTGATGTTTTGGAATCTAACCGATGTACATTATATACACTTTTATCCAGCATTTGGCCTGTTTGTTTTGTGAGGTAAGGCGCATCGTGTGGCATAAAGTCATTTTTATGTACCGGTAAATTCACCGGCTTATTACAAATCACCAGATCGTTGTCCTGATAAATGATTTCTGTTAGAAGTTCGTTTTTCTTTGGCATATTCATGCTCTAAAAGTAATTCCTCTTATTGAGCAAAACAAAAATGAGTTGCAATGATAGCTTGTTAACCTGCATTATTCATGAATAATGCTGCTGACGAAAAGAAAATCAAAGATTTGACTAAAATAAACCGCTGATTTTCCCCTCAGGTTAAGATGAAAAATTATATTTTAGCGAAAATCTTAGTTTATGAAATCAACCAAAGTTCGCAAAAAAGGCTATGGCCTGTTCATGAGGTTAACTATTTTTTTTACCCTCTGTACCCTGTCAACATTAATTCCTACAGAGCAGGCAAGCAAAGCATGTATGCTTGGGTATAAGGCGCATTGTACTTTTACACCTGTAAGCACCATTTTATGTGCGATCCCTGCTGCAATTGTATGTTTTATTCGGAAACGATTTTTTGTATCCTACGCATAAATATTTTGCTTAACTTTTTTTCTCCAACACATTAAAAGGAATTTCCAGAATAGATTGGAACTCTAATCCTTTTTCTTCAATCAGGTTATCTTCCGGGTCATAATACCAGGTGATTTTAACTTCATTTTCCGTATCTTTAATCTTTTCAAGTTCAATAAATAGTTCATACATCATTTTGGCCGATGAAGAATTAAAATATTCCAGGCTGCAAATTAGGTGAGTCGTTTCATTTGGATTTTTAGCATATTCAATAATCCATTCAATGACCGGTTTATAAAATAAGGTGCTGTCTTCGGGTAATGAGTTTCCCTTGATTTCAAACCGATTATTTTGAGGGTCAAAGATAATATATGGTTTATCGCGTGTTTCTTTAGATTCAAAAGGTTGAAGCATAATTAAGCAATTACATTAATCGTAAAAAAAGATTTTTCATCATCAATTGGATGAAAATGATAATTTAACGGAGAAATAATTCTCCTGGCAATATCAATTAAACCTATCCCTGCACCGCCATTGTTGGGCAGATTCCGATCTCTTAACTTGCTGAGATATAGATTCTTTAATTCTTTTCGGTTTAAGCTGTTGATTTCATCGAGCAACTTTGTAAAAGATTTTATGTTTTTATTTTTTATGAGATTTCCTGTATTGATTACAAAATTAGAATCACTGTTCCCGATTAAAAAGATTCCTTCTTTTTTATCCCCGATTTTGTAGCAATGTCTGCTGATGTTTTGTAAAAGCTCAACCAGAATATGGAATATCTTCTTTTTTTGCGTAGAATCCTTAAATTCTTTATGCAGGTTTTCTTCAATAATTTTTAATACAGGGAAAATTGAATCCTGAGAAAAATCACCCTTGTGTATTAACATGATATTTTCGTCAACCATTTTCTTGTGATAGCTTATTGAATCAGTAAGCGGGAAATCACTGACCTTTTGATTAAGCGCATCAATATCTGACTTGAGCATGATTTGGTTGTAGAAATAGGAGAAGTTATCATTTTTGTTTTTAAAAAGGTAATCAAGCTTTTGTCCTGATTTTCGGGCCATTTCTATCAAACCCAGTCCGGCACCTCCTTTTTCAGATATCTCGCTGTTTTCAAGTACTTCACGATACAACATTTTCAGCTCATCTTTACTCAGGCTGTTTACTTTTTCGAGCTGAGTCTTTAGATTCTCAATTTTCTGTTTTTCAATTAGATTCCCGGATGTGATATAATAAACACCTCCCCAGTTTTTGGTGAGAAAAAAGCCGTCGCTGGGAACTTCCTTATATTTTTCACCGTGGCGCACAATATTTTGGAAACATTCGGCCATTAGGAACGATGCCTTTTTTTTCATTTTTGAAAGTGCATCGATATTATTAATGTTGTACTCGCTTAACTCAATAAGCTTATTGGTAATTTCATCGCTAAAATTACCACTATACAACATGCATAAGTTGTCTTCTTTAATCCTATCGAAAAACCAGAAAGTTGTATTGATATCCATAGGCTAAAGGTTGGTAGTCCTTTTCAAAAAATAAAATAACATAAAATTTATGACAACCGCTAATTTTTTGGACGAATAAATAAAGAAAAATATTACAGTCATGTATAAAAGGTCCTTATTTTAAGAAAATTGATTTATATATTAAAATGAACGGGCGTAATATATAATAAAGAAAAAACAGGTTGCCGGGTAATGACAATGCTTCCCAGTCGGTATAATGAGTTCTTAACCTGAAAATTAAACTAAAATAATATTTAATGTTGGGTTTTAGTTTTAACCGGTATAGTACAAATTTTACCTTGCCACCTACCCCTTGCTGTCTTAAATCTTTGTTTCCAATTGCTTTAAGTCCGAAAGAAATCAGCGAATCAGAATAACCTGCTCTTTTTAAGAACGTTGGAATAGAGCTTTTATATAAAAGATTTGAAAGCCTGCAAGCCTGAATAAATGTTTTCTCCAGCGTGAATTTCTGCGATAATTGCCAGGCATGTTGTATCTCCTGATCCGTGCTTTGACGAATTGCTTCTGAAAAGTCTTTTAACCAAAAAAGCCGATACCATTGATGAATAGCACCATGTGCAGCCAAAAAAGCAATGTTTACAGGTTTCGAAATATAAGGTAATTTATGTTGAGCTACTTCAATATATTCTGACCCCGCAATAATTTTTTGGGGTTCTAAGGGGAAGTAGGTTTTCGGATTGGTTAAATTCCAGTGCAACTCAATTTCTATGGGTAAACCCGGTTTCTTAAGATGATAATGATGACTGATGGTGTAATTTATCTTTTTCTGTTTGTTACTCAGCTCATCTTTAGGCGCAAGCATAGCAAAGCCTAACTCCTGAATAATGCTTTTTGCTTTTTCAATATGGCTTAACGGAACCAGTAAATCTATATCCCGATAATCTCTAAATCCTATATCCTCATATAAATCCAATGATAATAGCGGGCCTTTAAAAAAAGTATGTGAGATATTTTTTTCTTTTAATGACTGATGAATTTGTAGTAAGGACTGGCTATAAAGCAATGCTTTTTTTGAGAGTTCTTTCCGGATCTCTTTTAGTTGCTTTTTAATTTCCGGTTTTAAAATATCCGGGTGTTTATTTATTTGTTTTACAACGTGTGAAAGTAGCCGGTGTTTCCGTGATAACTCAAAAAACAATTTCCAATCAACTAATTTCTCAAGTGTTTCTATTTTTTCAAGTTCTGCCTTGTTTACATGTTGCTGCGAAAGCAAAATCAGCAATTGTAATTCATTCGAAAATTGCCGGATAATATGTTGGTGTTGGTTTATCATTCAAATAACGATGGATTATCTTCAATAAATAAAATCAACTTAAGATAATTAAAAAATGCACCCGGATTGATAAATTTATCCTTTTGTGAACGCTGAAAAAAAGCAGCACTCCATTTTCCAAATTTGTCCATATCAATATATCGGGTGATTTTAGGATTTGATTTTGCCCGCACAATGATTTCCGTAATTTTATCTTTATCTTTTAGTGCACGCAAAAACACGGTAGGAATGGTTGCTCCGCTTTTATCGCTTCTCCATCTGATTTCGTCGGGTAAGTAACCTTCCATTGCCTGGCGTACAGCATATCGTAAAACCCCGTTCTGTGCTTTAAGGCGTGGCGGCATCGAAAGATAAAACTCAATTAAATCTTTATCGAGTAAAGGGTATCTGTATTCTACTCCGTGTTGTTTTGCCCCCAGCGAGCTGTATTCTAAACGCTGGGCAACATGGGGGTGAGTAATTCTTTCTATCGATTGATCAATTAAATGGTCTTTTCGGATGGCTTTGTAATAATGTAAATAGCGGATTTTGATATGTTGTTTGCGATTAAAAGCTGGATTGACCGCTAAGTTTTCATATTTTGCAACCCACCATTTTTTGCCTTTTAGTAATCCTGTCAATATCCCGGTTAATTGAGGGAATGTATTTTTTAAACCTATTTTTAGTTTTGTTAAGAGGATAGAAAATGCAGGATAACCTTGTTCTTTAAGGTCTTTCGTAAATGTTTTTTTGTTTGTAATTTCGTTTAAATAGCTTCCTGATTTGGATGTTACTACTTCATCTCCGCCAAATCCGGATAATAATACCCGGGTGTTTTGTTCTCCGGCTGTTTGATATAGTTGGTCGGAGAAAACACTAAAGTTTTGCTGAACAATACCCCTGTTTAACGAAAGGCTGTTTTTTAGAGCATCGGTTATGCCTTTTTTTTCAGAAGTAACAAAGTAAGGATCTTTTAAATTACAGAAATCAGTCAGTAAGTGGATATATTTTTTCTCATCTTTAAAAGGATGTATTTTCCCAATCTGCTCTTCAGGCATTACATGCGAAAAAGTTTTTATGGAAACATTTTGTGCAGCAATGGATGTAATGCTTGATGAATCTATTCCGCCGCTTAACTCGGCACCATAGTTTACAGGGTCTTTCAATCTTCTTTGAACCGCTTGAAACAGTAAGCTTTTAAACCGGGATAAATAATCAACTTCATCTTTGAATATTGTTTCTG
>Ga0102929_1002030_pt1 | contig 12032 bp, 10 predicted proteins | sample SalPonR1_B_D2_MG_FD_78510 | JGI IMG/M metagenome (GOLD analysis project Ga0102929, IMG submission 78510) | Salt pond soil microbial communities from South San Francisco under conditions of wetland restoration - Salt Pond MetaG R1_B_D2_MG | ecosystem: Environmental > Aquatic > Marine > Intertidal... | reverse complement strand
GGAAATAGAAGTCTTACAGGAATAAATGTTGTGGATGATATGACTGGTTTAGATGAAACAATAAGTCTAGCAGTTGGGGAATCACAAGCATTCGATGTTTCTGTAACTACTACAGAAGTAGGATCATTAACCAATACTGCAAGTGCATCAGGTAGCAGAGCACCATTTAGACAAGATAGCGATACTGTAACAGTAGTAGGAGCAGAGCTTGAAGATCAAGAAACACCAGAAGATGTACCAGATGTAGAAGAGCCTGAAGAACCAGCAGATGAACCTACAGATGGACAAGAAGAAGCACCAGCAGAAGAGCCAAAAACAGAAGAAATACCAGAAGAACAACAACCACTAGATCTTCCGGACACAGGAGCAGCACCAAGTGATTTATTCTTTGGACTAGGAACATTATTATCAGGACTTGGAGTATTTTTCACTAAGAAAAGAAGATAATGAAAGATAATCATAACATAGTTTAGAAACATTTAAATATTAACAAACAAAGCCCTTGAGATCATTTTAAATCTCAAGGGCTTTATTCAATATAGTATATTAAAGTCAAGTTTATAAAAAATACCATTCTTTGACTGTCAGACTATCAAAATTTTCATGCTTTGACGGTACAAATTTTTTTATTTTAGTATTTTGGTTTTAAAATACTTATTGCACAAATTTTTCCTTAGCTTCATTTACAAAATCTTCTATCTCTTTTATTTTAAATAGATATATCGTAGCAAAATAAACTACAATACCAATGATAATTGCTACAAATAAAGATATATCACTGCCGTAACCTTTTATTAATAAACTGTAGATAAACAAAGAAGACATCGCCATGATAGATGAAGATATAGATATTTTAATAAATGATTTCAAAGCTTTTTTCATGCCAAACATACCTATTTTTCTTCTGAGAGCTATAAACATTAAAATTGTAGTAAAAGTAGCAGAAATACTTGTAGCCAATGCAAGTCCTTTAAGTCCCATATATCTTGATAGAATTATATTTAAAATAATATTCAAAATAACTCCCACAGCAGAATTTTTAACCGGTGTCTTTGTATCCTGCATAGCAAAAAAACTTCTAGACAAAACACTCCCTAAACCTATAGAAACAAATCCTAAAGAGTAGTAAAACAATGCCCCAGATGTTAAGCTTACAGCTTCAGTATCAAAAGCTCCTCTGCCAAAAAGTAATTTCACTATAGGTTCAGCAAATATTAATGCTCCTACAGCAGCCGGTACTACAAATATATTAACAGCACTAACAGATTTAATTATATAGTCTTTAAAATCCTCAATATTTTTCTCAGCTATTTTTTTAGATAATGCAGGGTACGTTACAGTAGTTATTGATACTACAAAAATTCCTGTAATAAATCCTTCCAATCTATGAGCATAGTTCAAAGCTGATATTCCTCCTACAGCGATTTTTGAAGCAAGAGTTCTATCAACTAGTGTATTTATTTGATTTACAGATGTGCCGAGTATAACTGGAAGGGCTAAGAAAATCATTTTTTTCAAATATTTATCTTTTATATCTAGTACAAATCTATGCTTATATCCTTTTTTTACAAGGAAAGGTATCAAAAATAGAGCTTGAGCCATCATCCCCAATAAAATCCCATAAGGTAATATTTTAATTCCATACTTTGAACTTAATGAAATAAATGAAATAATGAAAATATTTGAAACAAAGCCTTTTAAAGCTGGAATCTTAAAGCTTCCATTTACTTCAAGATAGCTTTTGAAAATATGGATGCATCCGTTAAAATATACTGCAAATACTGATATTCTAACAAACTCAACTGCTAGTTTTAGGACTTCCTCAGAAAAACCAGAAGCAAAAGCTAAAACTACATAAGGAGCAAAAATTATTACAACTCCTACTGCAAGAGTTAAAACAAAGAATATTAAATTTAAAAAATTACTTGTAAATTCATCACTACTCAATTTTCCATCATTTTCTAAAATACTGCTGTACACAGGTATATATGTCGTAGCTATACCTACTCCAATAAAAGCAAAAATAAAATTAGGGATAGTATCAGCAATTAAATAAACATCAGAAATATTAGAAGCACCGTAATAATATGCCAAAACTATTTCACGTAAAAACCCGATAAGTTTTGATAGTATTGTAATAATCATTAAAGCCAAAGCTGTTTTTTTCATATCATTTCCTTCTTAATTTAATAATATTTATCCTTTTAAATCATCTATCAAAATCATCATGAAATCTAATAATGTCATCTTCTTCTACATAATCTCCCATCTGTACCTCAACTATTTCTAAGGGTAATTTCCCAGGATTTTCCAACCTATGCTTTTGACCTTTTTTTACAAAAATACTTTCACCAGGATTGACGTAATTTATTTTACCATTGATTGTAACCTTTGCTGTACCTTTTACAACCACCCAGTGTTCGCTTCTATGATAGTGCATTTGATAACTTATTCTTTTTCCTTCATTCACAGTAATTTTTTTTATTTTATAGGAATTTTTAGACTCATCAAGAATTTCATAATGCCCCCATGGTCTATAATCTGATGTTCCATACTTTATCCTATTATCACCTTTATTTTTTAAAATATCTACTACTTCTTTTACTTTTTGAGACTTTTCTTTCTTGCATATAAGTAATGCATCCTTATTGTCTACTACTATTAAATCATCCATGCCTATTAATGCTATGGTCTTCTCATCATCTGAATAAACTAAACTATTATTACTTTCAAAGAAAATATCCCCATTTTTACTAATATTATTATTTTTATCCTTAGCAAATACTTCATAAAAAGAATCAAAACTTCCTAAATCACTCCATCCAATATCCGTTGGGACTACAGCAACTTTAATGCTTTTTTCAAGTACTCCATAATCTACCGATATACCTTCAATATTTGAAAATACATCTTCTATTAAATCATATTTTTTAAAAGATTCTAATATGCTAGGAGAATATTGTTCCACTTCTCTTAAAAATACTTTACTGTTAAACATAAATATTCCGCTATTCCATAGATATTTTTTTTCTATATATTCTAGAACCCTCTCCTTGTCAGGTTTTTCCTTAAACTCGTCAACTTTATATCCATTTTCAACTTGACTTCCTGTTGATATATATCCATATCCTGTATTAGGGCTTGATGGCTTAATACCAAATGTTACTATATGATCTCTCGATAAATTCAATGACTCATTAATATTATTTATAAACTCATCATCTCTTTCTATAAAATGATCAGAAGAAAATACAACAGCATTGTAATCAAAATCAAGTCCTACTTTATATAATCCGTAACATATAGCTGGTAATGTATTTTTACCTTCAGGTTCTAGAAGAATGTTTTCTTCCCTATAATCATAACCTATTTCTTCTATTTCACCCATCACCAAATACTCATAATCTTTATTTGTAATAATATAAATATTATGGATGTCTGTTAGCTTCAAACTTCTTTCAAAGGTTCTTTGAAACAGGGATTTTTTGTCATTCATTAGTTTTATGAACTGTTTTGGATATCTTTCCCTACTTAAAGGCCAAAGCCTAGTACCACTACCACCAGCTAGAATAAATACTTTCATCAATAGTTCTCCTTCCTAAATATCCTCATTTTTTAACATATTAATCCAGTTAGTTCTAAAGTTTTCTAGAGAAAATTTTAATGACCTATCTCTAATAGTTTTTTTATCGTAGTCTTCATTACTGCATATATTTATTATTGCATCTTTTAATTGCTCAATATCATTTGGTTTTATTATTCTTCCAGTTTTTCCATCTATATTGTGGTAAGAAGTACCAGTCCCTAATTCAGTTGTTACAACTGGAGTTCCACATGCCATAGACTCTAGAGCCACTAACCCAAATGCCTCACCTCTATCAGTAGAAGGCATGCATAAAACATCTCCTGACCTATAATATTCAGGTAATTCATTATAACTTATTCCATTATATATCCTAACTCTACTTTTGATTTCTAATTTTCTTATTAACCTATTTATCTTACTTGAGTAACCATTAGTTACTATAACTAATTTATAATTAGTTGGTAATTTTGCTAAAGATTTTAACAATATATCTAACCCTTTATATCTTGCGATACGACCAACGAAAAGCAATATTTTATCCTGTTCTCTATCTTTACTATTAAAATCATTTAAGATTTTTTCTTTTACCAGATCTCCTTCCGGTTTAAAATGGTTTACATCGATACCTAATGGAATCACAAAGATATTTTTTCTTCCCTCTAACAATTCTGATGTATTTTTCATATTTGGTGATGTAACTACTATCTTATCCATAGAATCTAAAAACCTTTTCACAACTAATCTATTATAAAATTCACCTATTATACCTTTCCCTACTATATCTGCTTGGTATAAACAAATTTTTTGAGTATTATTTTTCAGTAACAGCAACTCTGGTATGAATGAAGGGAAGTGATAAATAATATTAGAAGCTCTTAAAGCTTTATTTTTCAGTATCTTTATATATCCAAAAGGTACTCTTACACTTCTATTTAAACTAAAAGCCTTTAATCTATATACTTTAACTTCATGTGTTTTTTCTTCTATATTTTTAAACTCACAGTTAAAAGTTATAACTTCTGAACTTCCATAAAGTTCAAAACCTATTTCTGCTAGTTCTTTTGCTACAAATTCTATTCCGCCAACTTCTGGAGGATATTTTTTATTTACAGTTAACAGCATTTTACAACATCCTTTTTCTATCATAGTATCTATATCTTAAATATAAAAAATTGGTTGTTATAGGTAAGCTTATATTTAACAAAATATACAATAATCTATGTTTCTTCTTATTAGAATCTCTATAATGAAAAATCAATTCTTTTAATTTTTTATCTATATTTTCGTATCCATTAATTTTTTTTAAAAAACATCTATAAGAAATAGTCGTTATCATTTCTATTGCAATTATTTGACTAAAAAATTTTTTATATTTATAATAGAGGCTTTCATTATAAAATTTATTAAGTGCTTCAACTAATGCTATAGAACTAATTAATATTTCTTTGTTTATATTTTTCTGAGAAATAGAACCTTTCCATATTCTATGATATAGTAATTTAGCATCTATATATCCAATTTTATCCGTTGAAAAAATTGTTTTATGAGAAAATTCGGAATCTTCATACCAGTATTTCTCGTAAAATTTAAATCCCAAATTATCAAGAAATTCTTTTTTATACAAATATTTCCATACGTAAACCTCATAGAAATTAGGATTATTTACAAAATTTTCAGTTTCATATATTTTTATATCATAAGATTTATTATCAATACTTATATTTTCTATATCTTCATAACTAATACTTTTATCTAAGAATTTAATGTAATTACCACAAGTTATATCGAGACTATTTTTTTTAGCATTTCGATATAATATTTTAAGCCAATCAGGGTGTATAAAGTCATCAGAATCCATGAAATATATATAGTCCCCTTGAGCAATTTCCCATCCCTTATTTCTTGCTGCGCCTATTCTTTTATTCTCTTGATATATATATTTTATTCTGTCATAAATTCTTTCATATCTTTTAATTATTTCAGCAGTACTGTCAGTAGAACCATCATCTACTATTATAATTTCAAGTTCTTTTAAACTCTGATGCAAAATTGAATATAAACACTCTTCAATGTAATCTTCTACATTAAATGCAGGTACTATTACGCTAATTTTTATCATTAATACACCTCTAACCTTTATTTTATATTTTTTGCTTTTCTGATATAATATAATGAAATATTAATAATAAGGAGTTTTTATGAGAATTGGTGTTGATGCTTTAATTTTAAATGAAAAAAATACAGGAATCGGAAAATACACAATAAAAGTATTAAATAAAATATGTGAACATTCAAATCATCAAATATTTCTCTTTTCATCTAGCAAATATGAGTTAAAGGAATTTTTTAATGAAGATATAGAAATAATTAAACTTCCATTATCAAGTAAAAACAAGTACTTAAGAATACTCAATGAACATTTAATCTTACCTATTATTGCTAGAAGATATGATTTAGATTTATTCTTTTGTCCTTTTTATACATCTCCTACTCTTAGTAAAATCAAAAAGATTGTCGTTGTATATGACATGATATATAAAAATAATTATGCTAATGATACTTTTTTAAGAAATTTATATCGCCAGATATTTTTTACAGGAAGTATAAAAAAAGCTGATAAAATAATTACAATATCTGAATACACCAAAAATGATATATTGAAACACTTCCCAAATCTCAGTAATATACATGTTACTTATTTGGGTACAATAGATTACGTTAACAAACCTAAATCAAGACCAGAAACGATAAATAAAAATGATAAATTCCTTTTAACTGTAGGATCTATAACACCTAGAAAAAATAACATTAGAACAATAAAAGCTTTTGAATCATTAAACAATGAAAATCTTAAAATTGTTATAGCAGGAGACGTAGTCCCAGGACAATCGGAAGAAGTTTTAGAATATATTAAAAAAAATAATCTTTCCGACAGAGTTATCGTAACTGGTTATATTTCCGATGAAGAATTAGCTTGGTGCTATGAGAATGCGGAAATACTGATGTATTGTTCTTTATTCGAAGGTTTTGGACTCCCACCATTCGAATCTATGCAATCAGGCACACCTGTAATAGCATCTAATACAACTTCTATTCCAGAAGTTCTTGGAGACTCAGCACTTTTAGTTGACCCCTACAATATTCAGGAAATTGCCAGTTCTATTGAAAGAATATTAAACAATAAGGAGTTCAAAAATCACCTGATAGAAAAAGGTTACAAACATTACAAAAAATTCAATTGGGATACAACTGCAAAACAAACCATAGAAATTCTAGAATCCTTCTAAATCAGCTTTTACCATGATTTTTATGAGTTCTTCAAACTTAACTTTTGGTTCCCAGCCAAGTTTTTCTTTTGATTTAGATATATCCCCAACTAACAAATTAACTTCAGATGGCCTAAAGAAATTAGAGTCTATTTCAACTAATATTTTACCACTTTTTTTATCTATGCCTTTTTCATTTAAACCTTCTCCGTCCCATATTAAATCTATACCTACTTCTTTGAAAGCTAAAGTGGTAAACTCTCTAACTGTATGAGTTTCGCCTGTAGCTATTATATAGTCCTCTGGTTCATCCTGCTGCAACATCAACCACATCATTTCTACATAATCCTTAGCATATCCCCAATCTCTTTTTGTATTTATATTACCTAAATAAAGTTTATCCTGGTTTCCTCTTGAAATATTTGCTACAGCCTTTGTTATTTTTCTTGTAACAAAATTTCCGCCTCGTCTTGGAGACTCATGATTAAATAATATACCATTGGCAGCAAAAATACCATATGCTTCCCTATAGTTTCTTACAATCCAATATGCATATAATTTAGATACAGCATATGGACTTCTAGGATAAAAAGGTGTTGTTTCTTTTTGTGGAGTCTCTTGAACCTTTCCAAAAAGTTCACTAGTTGATGCTTGGTAGAGCTTGGCATTAATCCCTTCTTCTTTTATTATTTCTAATAATCTTAGCGTTCCTAACCCATTTACATTGGATGTGTATTCTGGCATTTCAAAAGAAACTCCCACATGACTCTGGGCTGCTAGATTGTATATTTCATCAGGCATTACTTTCTGAACTATGGCTCTAAGATTGTTTGAATCAGTCATATTTCCATAGTGTAGAAAAAAATTGTTATCTTCTCCTTCAAGTTTTTTGATAAGATAGTTTATTCTCTGAGTATTCTCATTTGAACTCCTTCTATAAATTCCATGAACTTCATAGCCTTTATCCAATAAAAATTCTGCTAAATAAGATCCGTCTTGTCCAGTTACACCTGTTATTAAAGCTTTTTTCATATTAATCTCCTTTTTTTCTATAATACCCTACAGTTTTTTTCAACCCATCTTCCAAATCTACTTTAGGTTCCCAATCCAATACTTCCTTTGCTAAAGATATATCCGGTCTTCTAGTCTCTGGATCATCCTTTGGAATAGGTAAATATATCAGTTTAGATTTTGAATTAGTCATTTCTATGACTTTATTTGCTAAATCCAATATAGTGATTTCATTTGGATTGCCTAAATTTAAAGGACCTTTAAAAGGTTTAGGAGTCTTCATCATTTTTATCATTCCATCAACAAGATCTTCAATGTAGCAAAAAGACCTTGTTTGAAATCCATCTCCATATACAGTAATATCTTTATTATCTAGAGCTTGATTTATAAAGTTAGACACTACCCTTCCATCATCTTTCATCATCCCAGGTCCGTATGTATTAAATATTCTTATTACCTTTATATTAGTTCCATACTTTCTGTTAAAATCAAAAAATAAAGCTTCTGCACATCTTTTACCTTCATTATAACATGCTCTTGTACCAACAGGATTGACGTTTCCAAAATAGTTTTCCTTTTGAGATTTAACCATAGGATTGCCGTATATCTCACTTGTAGAAGCCTGTAATATCTTAGAATTATATTTAGTTGCTAAATTCAACATATTTAAAACACCGTTAAAGTTAACCTTTAATGTATAAACAGGATCTTTTTGATAAGCTTTTGGAGATGCTGGACAGGCAAGATTATATATTTCATCCACCTGAACATCTATATCCTCCATCATATCCATTTCTACTAATCTAAAATTATTATTACTTAAAAAGCTCTTAACTTTATTTCTACTGCTAGAATAAAAATTATCGACGCAGTAAACTATATTATTCTCTCCCAACAACCTGCTCACTAGATTTATACCAATAAATCCAGCACCACCGGTAACCATAACTCTTTTTTTATTTACATTCAACTTACTCTCCTTTTGAACTTACCTTCATAAGCATTACCTTTATAGTTTGTACAAGAATTTCTATATCCAATAATACTGAGTACTCACTTATATAGATTAGATCGTATTTTAGTTTGTCTTCTGGATTTGTGGTGTATTTACCATTTACCTGAGCTAATCCTGTTATACCAGCCTTAACATTGAATCTAAGGTTGTAGTTTGGAATATTTTTTGAAAATACTTCAACAAAAAACTCTCTTTCCGGTCTTGGTCCTATCAAGTTCATATCTCCTTTAAGAACATTAAAAAGCTGGGGAATTTCATCTATTCTAGTAGACCTAATAAATTTACCAACAGCTGTTATTCTTTCATCATTATCTTTTGCTAAAGCCGGCCCAGTCTTCTCTTCAGCCCCTTCCACCATAGATCTAAACTTATATAATGTGAATTTTTTCTTATTAAAAGTTAACCTTTCCTGTTTATATAAAACACTACCTCCATCGTAAATTTTAATGGAAATGGCTGTTAGAATAATTACAGGCGACAAAACTATCAACCCTATCAATGAAATTACAATATCACTAATTCTTTTGATTAATTTTTCTTCAAAATTTAATCTGTAAGTTCCCATTTCAAATACTAATAAATCATCAAAATTATTTAAATTGGATTTATGTATGGAAATTTCAGGAAAATCTGGTACTATAAAAACAGTTTTTCCTTGTCTCATAAAATCATCTATTATCAAATTTTTAGTTTCTCTATCTACATTACACCCAATAGCAATAGCATTTACTTCATTTGCTTTCTTTTTGTCATAAGTATCTAATACATACTTTACATTAAAGTTTCTTTCACTTTTGATTTTAGATACAATACTATCTGAATTTTCTAAACATTCTACAACCATAAGATTTTTTTTCCCATATATTTTTTCATAAATTCTTATAGAAATATCTTTAAAAATAGCGAAGCCAATAAATTGAATAATAAAAGATATAAAAAATATAGATCTTGCAAAACCAAAATCCCTAGTAAGAAATGTGATTGCCATTGTAGAAATTTGAATTAAAATTAGCATCAAAAATATAGAATAAATAAGTTCAAAATACTTCCTATAAACCACATCAAATGTCCTATTAAAATATATAAAAATAAGAGATGAAATTATTATGTATGGACATATATTGAAAAATATTCCGAATTGCTTCTCTATTTCAAAAGGGCTGTTGAATCTAATTATTAAAGCCAAATAATAACCTAAAAGTATTATCAGAATATCTAAAAAAAACTGTAAATAATAAAATAATTTGCTTTCTTTTTTTGATTTGTTTTTATCTTCCAATTTTACCACATTCCTTTTAAATAAACCTTTTCTTAAATTCCTTTATCTAATCTCTAGTATACAAATCCCTAGTATATACATTATCCGCTACATCTTTAATCTCATCATACAATCTGTTTGATACTATTACATCTGATATTTTCTTAAATTCTTTAAGGTCTTTTATCACTCTTGAGTTGAAGAACTCATCTTTTTTTAGTGCCGGTTCAAATACCACTACCTCGATACCTTTAGCTTTTATTCTTTTCATTACACCCTGTACAGCAGATTGTCTGAAGTTATCTGAGTTCATCTTCATGGTAAGTCTATAAATTCCAACAATCTTTGGTTGTCTTTTTATGATCATATGAGCTATATGGTCTTTTCTAGTCCTGTTAGCATCAACAATAGCAGTCATTATATTATTTGGTACATTTGCATAGTTAGCTAATAACTGTTTTGTATCCTTCGGCAAGCAATACCCTCCGTAACCAAATGATGGGTTATTATAGTGACTACCAATACGTGGATCCAGGCATACTCCTTCTATTATCTGCTTAGTATCTAAACCTCTTATTTCACCATATGAATCTAGTTCATTAAAGAATGCAACTCTTAGTGCAAGATATGTATTGGAAAAGAGTTTTACAGCTTCTGCTTCTGTAGAACCAGTATATAAAATCAGAATATCTTCTTTAATAGCACCTTCTACTAGAAGATTAGCAAATACCTTTGCTCTCTCAGACTGCTCTCCCACTACAATTCTTGAAGGATAGAGGTTATCATATAAAGCTTCTCCCTCTCTTAAGAATTCTGGTGAAAAGATAATATTCTCAGTATCAAACATTTCTCTTACCTTTTCGGTATATCCAACCGGTACAGTTGATTTAATAATCATGACTGCATCAGAATTAATAGCAAGTACATTTTCTATGACCGCTTCAACGATTCTTGTGTTAAAGTAATTCTTTTCTGGATCATAATTTGTAGGTGTTGAAATAATGACATACTCTGCATCCTTAAAAGCTACAAAGTTATCTGTTGTTGCTCTAAGATTTAATTCCTTATTGGCTAGATAGTCTTCAATTTCAGAATCAATAATTGGAGATTTTCTGTTATTAATCATATTTACTTTTTCTTTTATAATATCTAAAGCTATTACCTCATTGTTTTGAGCTAATAAAACAGCATTAGATAATCCTACGTATCCAGCACCAACAACTGTAATTTTAATAATAATCACCTCTTGTTTTACATTTTATTCTTACTACTTATATCTTCTTATCTTATTTAATCTATATATATTTAAAAAAGAGATATTTACAAAGCGTATATCTCTATAAAAGGCCTTCTATCTTATCCACATCTAATATTTCTCCTGCTAAAAATTATATCAAATTATTAATATTATGCAATACTTTTATTCAGTCAAAGGAATTAGGGTTTTGTTTTTACTCAGAGCAAGGCCAAGATTCTAAGATTCCTCCTATGTCGAAACTACAATATCAATGATTTCACTCTTATCCAAGCTCTTAATAATACAACTGTATCAGCAATTATCTCTCATCTTCCGCTCAGCATAAGATACCTTTGACATACCAGAAGATATACCAGATGTAGAAGAGCCTGAAGAACCAACAGAGGAAGAAATAAAAACTGTAGCACCAAGTGATTTATTCTTTGGACTAGGAACATTATTATCAGGACTTGGAGTATTTTTCACTAAGAAAAGAAGATAATGAAAGATAATCATAACATAGTTTAGAAACAGTTAAATATTAACAAATATAATCAGAAAAACACTTCCATAGTAGACAGTCTAATTAATTATAACAAACTATCTACTTGGAAGTGTTTTATTTCTATTTATGTACATTCAAATTATACAATATTTGT
>Ga0102929_1002028_pt1 | contig 12040 bp, 10 predicted proteins | sample SalPonR1_B_D2_MG_FD_78510 | JGI IMG/M metagenome (GOLD analysis project Ga0102929, IMG submission 78510) | Salt pond soil microbial communities from South San Francisco under conditions of wetland restoration - Salt Pond MetaG R1_B_D2_MG | ecosystem: Environmental > Aquatic > Marine > Intertidal... | reverse complement strand
TCCACGATGGTCAGGGACGGATTCATCCTGGAGCGGGAGCAAACCACAGGCAATGCAGGCTTTAACCTACAGAAACGAACGGGATGGGGCGCAGTAGGGGTCAGAACCATGACTGTGCAGGACTAAAGGATGGATTAATTGTGAAATATGGGCTTCATTGTCATGAACAGGATGGCTAAGATGAGAAGATAGACAGGATGATTTGCAGGATAAAAGGATGAATAGGATGAAAGACTCATCCATAAATGAACTGACCCATAAAATCATAGGTTGTGCCATGGAGGTGCACAACCAAATGGGAAATGGGTTTCAAGAGGTGATATATCAGCGCGCTTTGAGCATAGAGCTTACCCTGAACGGCATCCAACATGAAAGAGAAGTTGAAATGCCATTGAAATACAAAGGATATGATATTGGCACAAGGAGAGTGGATTTTTTTGTTGAGGAAAAGATAATGGTAGAAATAAAAGCCATAGAAAAGCTTGAGGGTGTGCACAAAGCACAAGCCATCAATTATTGCGAAGCGTACAATATTGCCGATGGCCTCCTGATCAACTTTGGTGCGCAGCGTCTGCAATACCATAGAGTCTTCAATAAAAGATTAAAGAATAAATCATGATCATCCTGACATCTTACAGATCCTGTTCAGACAACTGAAAAATATGGGTTAAGAAAAAAACCGCCACGATACAGAAATAGTCGATGTCTGGGTCCAGGTCCACGATGGTCAGGGACGGATTCATCCTGGAGCGGGAGCAAACCACAGGCAATGCAGGCTTTAACCTACAGAAACGAACGGGATGGGGCGCAGTAGGGGTCAGAACTACGACTGTGCAGGACTAAAGGATGGATTAATTGTGAAATATCGGCATCATTGTCATGAACAGGATGGCTAAGATGAGAAGATAGACAGGATGTTTTTCAGGAAAAAAAGAATAAATCATGACCATCTTGACATCTTACAGATCCTGTTCAGACAACTGAAAAATATCGGCAGAGAAATGAACTGACATCTTAATTCTATACCGAGCCAGAAAAGGTCAATTGTCCGCTGAATGGCTTTTCCGTAAAACAAAAAGTATTCTCTAATAAAACCGAAAAATGTCTATTCCATCCTCAAGTCCTTTTATCTTCAGCCATGAATGGATGTTTTGAAATTCTTCCGGTGAAGAAATCGCCAGGATGACTTTTCTATTATTTAGATGAGATAAATTTTCACTTTGGTCACGAAGGGTCACCCCATATATTCTCATGCCTATTTTCCTAGGGTTGTTCGTAATCCACTCAAACGATAAATTCTTCTGAACCATTAATTTTGCTAATCTCTTTCCCTTTTTTCCTGCTCCAAGTAGCAGAATCCCTCTAGCGCTACCGTGATGTTGCTGCATAAAGAAGTGCAATTTGAGATTGATGAATCCCTGGTCAGCGTAATTTGGGTCAATACGACTTGTTCTTTCCTGGTAATCTCTCCAGATGTGTAAAAAATGCGGGCTTTTGCAAATGGTTGCTTCTTTTTCATACAACCAAAATGCCCAGAAATAGTCTTCGGGGTATATCATGGACGGATCATGCAAGGCTGATTTAAAAAGGTCTATTCGGCACATCCAGCAGGGTGAGGGTAGCGGGCACTCGTAGTAAATCTGTTGCCAGAAATTTTGAGGAAGCTGGTTGTTGACCCAATGCTCATACCTGATAAATCCATTACCTAACTGGCGTCCAGCATATTTCACTCGGCCCGTGCTAATGTCTACGCGCTCATCCTTGAGTGGCTCAAGAAGGCGACCAAGTTTAGCCGGCAACATCAGGTCGTCCGCATCCATCCTGGTCACATATTCACCTCGAGCCTGATCCAATCCTGTTTTTAAGGCATCAATAATTCCTTTCCCTTTGTTCTGGTAAACATGAATGCGCGTATCTTTTGACGCCCAGACTTGAAGTTGCTGCCAACTGTCATCTGTCGATTGGTCATCTATAGCGATGAGCTCCCAAATAGGGTAGTCCTGTTGGCGAATGCTTTGAATGCAGGCATTTAAATGTTTGCCTTCATTTCTGACAGGCATCAAAATACTGACCAGCGGGTTTGAGGTCATTTTTTCCATTTGATGTTGCAACCCGCACTGGGGTATTGCTTCTCGGGGGCATCCTTTCCTTCTAAGGCCATATCCAGGGCATTTCTTAAGTCATTGCCGGTGAGTGGTGTTCCGGAGTTGGGCCTGGAATCATCCAGCCGTCCCCTGTAGAATAGTTTTCTTTCTTGATCGAATACGTAAAAATCAGGGGTGCATGCGGCATCATAGGCCTTGGCCACTTCCTGGCTCTCATCGTAGAGGTAAGGGAAGGTGTAATTGTTCTCCTCGGCATGGGTGGTCATTTTATCCGGGGCGTCCTGGGGGTAGTTTTCCACATCATTGGAGCTGATGGCGACAAAACCTACCTTTTCTGCATAGTCTTCTGCCACACGCACGATTTCCTCATTGACATGGATGACATAGGGGCAGTGGTTGCAGATGAACATGACCACGAGGAGGTCCATATTGTCGAAATCATGGAGACCAAAGGTATTACCACTGACTGTGTCAGGTAATCGGAATTCAGGGGCTTTGGTGCCGAGGGGAAGCATATTTGATTCTGTGAGTGACATAGTTTTTTGGTAAAGGTAAGGATTGAGAAGGAGAATTGGTGATGAGGGATAGGAGAGGAGACGAAGAGATAGGGTGAGGAGGGGACAGGATGACAGGGAGACAAATTGTGAATTCATATCGCATGAAACACCCGCTCTGGACTAAAAGACAGTATTGCTATCACAGGGAATATTTGATCTCTGCGATGCTCGAAAGAGCAATAATTCTGTTCTGGAGGGAGACTGTTCTTCAAATCAACTTCTAGCTAAAATCTATACGGTCGCCAGGTTTGAGCTTGTCGTCGTCCTTCGATTCTTTTTCAAGGACTTTAATCTTTTTGATTTTGCCATCCTCCAGCTTATTGCCCAGGGCTTTCCACCCCTTAACATCGATAAATTCCACAAGGTCGATCTCTTCTTTTTGACCGTCGTATTCATACTGAATGGAGGCATTTTGGGAGGTGGTAACGTGAAGCAATTGGGTACTTCTGTGTTCTGTGAGAAAATCAAAGGCCTGGTCTACGCTGCTGGTTTCGATTTGGAAGCGTTTGACCAATGTCCACTTTTTCTCACCTTCGTAATATACGGCGGTAATGACTGTGTCCTCATCAAACTTCTCAATTACTTCTACATCTTTCGCATCGAATTTTCGCAGTAAGTCGAAGGAGGCTACCTCATAGCTTCCGGACTTGTAAATCGCCAGGATTTCATCATTGGCATTAAATGCACCAATGTATTTTCCGCGTTCGTCGGTGTTGAGCCTGCCGGATACTTTGTCCATCCATACATCAATGGCCTCTAAAGTTGATTCTCCGGCCTCCTCGAATTCTATTTTTCTCACCGGGTACTTGGTGACCTGGTTGCCTTTGCTCCCCCTGCCTTTTATGTCGATCTCAGAAAAATCGAAGGAAAAAACCTTTTTTCTTGCCCTGCATGCCTGAGTGAGATAAACTTTTACCACCTCGGCTTCCCCGTTCGGATTGGCGGTGAAATAGAGCAATCGCGAGTTTTTATCCCCTTTGAGTACCTCATAGGCTTTATCTCTGGTGATGGCTTTCACATTAAAACGCTTGGCGTAGGTAACACCATTCTTGCCGTTGACGTAGATGGCATTGTAGGTTGTCCTTTCATCACTTCGGTTCCAAACATCGATGTGAATGATGTTTTTCCCGACAAATATTTTTTCATCGATTCGGACAACTTTATACTCTCCTGATTTGAGAAAAACGATGATGTCGTCAATATCGGAGCACTCTCGAACAAACTCCTCTTTTTTCAGTCCTGTACCAATAAAACCCTCCTTTCGATTGACATACAATTTGGCATTGTTGGCTACGACCTGTGCGGCTTCAATTTGCTCGAAGGAACGGAGCTCGGTCTGTCTTTCTTTGTTCTTCCCGTATTTCTCTTTGAGCTTTTCAAAATGGTTTATGGCGTAGTCTGTAAGATGCGCCAGATGATGGATGACTTGCTCTAAGTCTTCTTCTAATTGCTGTATTTTCTCATCCGCCTTAAACTTATTGTATTTGGAGATGCGCTTGATCTTTATTTCAGTCAGCCTGACAATGTCTTCTTCTGTAATGTCTCTACCGAGCACCAGGCGCTTGTCGCTTTTGGCAGCCTTATCTGATGGGGTGCGCACGTATTTTTTTAAACCCTGATCTATGGCCACAATGACGGCTTCCCATGTTTCGCATTCTTCTATGTCCCGGTATATTCGATTTTCTATGAATATCTTTTCGAGGTTGGCGAAGAACCATTTTTCTTCTAACTCGGACTTTTCTATCTCCAATTCCCATTTCAGAAGCGATTTAGTGTGCTCCGTGCAGGAAATAAGCAGGTCATCAACCGTGAGAAAATGAGGTTTGTCTGCTATAATGACGCAGGTATTTGGGTACAGATTGGACTCGCAGGCGGTGAATGCATATAAGGCATCAACGGTCAGCTGCGGGGAAGTTCCGCTCGGCAGGGTCACACTTATTTCCACGTCTTTGGCTGTGTTGTCGACCACTTGTTTGATCTTGATTTTTCCTTTGTCGTTGGCCTTCAAAATGGAATCAATGAGCCCATTGGTTGTCATTCCGTAGGGTATTTCTTTGATGTGAAGGGTTTTGTTGTCGACAACCTCAATTTTAGCCCTTACCTTGACACGGCCACCTCTCTCTCCTTTATTATAATCACTGACGTCTGCTATTCCCCCGGTTGGAAAATCAGGATACAGATTAAAGGACTTGCCCTGGAGCACCCTAATGGAAGCGTCAATAAGTTCGTTAAAATTATGAGGGAGTATACGGGTAGAAAGACCCACTGCGATTCCCTCTGCTCCCTGAGCCAGCAACAGGGGGAACTTCATTGGTAAGTTGAGAGGTTCCTTTTTTCTCCCGTCATAGGCCAATTGCCACTCTGTAGTTTGAGGGTTGAAGGCGACTTCAAGAGCGAATTTTGTCAACCTGGCTTCTATGTACCTGGGGGCTGCGGCTGAGTCACCGGTTCTATTATCCCCCCAGTTTCCTTGAGTGTCTATCAGCAGGTCTTTTTGCCCCAAATTCACCAGGGCATCCCGAATGGCTGCATCTCCATGGGGGTGAAACTGCATGGTTTGACCGATGATATTGGCGACTTTGTGAAATCGGCCATCATCCATAGTCTTCATGCTGTGCAATATCCTTCGCTGCACAGGTTTGAGCCCGTCTTCCATGGCAGGTACAGCCCGCTCAAGAATCACGTAGCTGGCATAATCCAAAAAATACTCTTCGTACATTCCCGAAACGGGTACGAGTCCTTTCTTTTCAGCGTGATCGGCCATTCAAAGTTGATTTGCCTGCCAATATAGTGAGAATGAATGAATTGTATATTTGAAATATCTATCTACCTTCATCACACATGAAGTTTAACTTTAATAGATTCCTTGTAATCTGCTAATATTCTGTATCTTGTGACCGTGTGATACGGCGCAAAAAAGTACACTGATTAGCGACATATTGTTTGGCTTATTTTGGCTTTTTAAGAATAAAACATTTATTTTTTAACGACTGTATGGCATAAGAGAAATGTTCATGGCTTTTGGCATTGTATTTGTAAAAATAAAGGTCAACTAAAGCAATTTAGCTCAAGCTATTTAAAGCTTAGTGGATGTTTCTCAAATCAGACTGATTGTTATCGAGCTGTTTTTGAGGTCACATACAATTCAAGCAGCTATTACTTTATATAATGCGTTTACCTTATGCAATCTGACAGATGCGGCGAATTTGAAAATGCTGAATGTTGGGTAGTTTGTATGTCGACGCAAAAGCTATTCAATTATTAAAATATGGATGTATCTCTGAGCATTGAAGATAATGAGGACAGCATCATTGCCGGCTGTGTACGGAATGAAAGGTGGGCTCAAAAATTATTATACGAGGAATTTTACGGTTCCATGCTTGGGGTTTGTATGCGTTATTCTAACAATAGTGATCATGCAGAGGACATGGTTCACGACGGTTTCATCAAGGTTTTTCGGAATATAAAAAAATATAAACCGGGAACGTCACTTGCTGCCTGGATTAGAAGAATAATGGTCAATACTTCCATAGATTATTATCGCAAGCAAACGAGAAGAAGGACAGAAGACATTGGGGAAGCAAGAAGTGTTCAGTTTGACGGAACTGATGCCGTAAGCAAATGTTCAGAAAAGGAAATTCTCAGTGCCATTCAGCAATTGTCGCCAGCTTATCGCACAGTCTTCAATATGTACGTTATTGAGGGCTTTGCACACAAGGAGATTGCAGACAAATTAGACATTACAGAGAGTACCTCGCGCTCTAATTTAGTAAAAGCAAGAGGTAAACTCAAAGACTACTTGATCGCGCTGGAGGCGCAGGAAAATACTGAATAGGCCACTTTTATGAAAAGCGAAATGAATTTTGATCGAAATATAAAGGAAAAAATGGAAGGTATGGGCGTGCCCCATGCCGGTGAGGATTGGTCGAAAATGGAATCCATGCTCGATGATTTCATGCCACCAGTAGTTGTTTCCGAATTTGATCAGAATATAAAAGATAAAATCACCCAAGTTAAAGGAGCGACCCAGCCTGACTGGTCCAGAATGAGTCAGGCGCTTGACAATGAATTGGGATTTGAAAATCATAGTTTTGACGATTTGATTGCAGCCAGGGTGTTGCAGTTCAATCCGGGAAAGAACGCCAATTGGGATAAAATGTCTCGGGCTTTAGATCAGGATGTTCAGCCCGGTAAATCAGTGCATTTATTTGATCGTCAGATAAAAAGAGCGCTTGCAGGTCTAGTAGCAACGGCTCAGCCCAGGTGGAAAGATATGTCTTTTGCCCTTGATGCAGATCCTGTTTTAGGAGATCCACAGGCCTTTGATGCACGGGTGAAAGAAGAAGTAGAACACACGAATGGACCAGGTACAGCTGCCAATTCCTGGCCGAGAATGGAACAGCAGCTACAAATGCAGGAGCTACGTCGCAGAAGAATTCTCCGATCCAAATTTGCCGAGTTGGCAGCTGTATTACTCTTGCTACTCAGCTTTCCAGGCCTATTCACACTACTTAATCAGGGGAGTGAAGAACAGGTGGTAAGCTCCACACCGGAAACTGTTCTTGAAAAAGAAAACGGCACCAACCCGAGCTTTTCCGAAAGCGTTGAGACCAAGGAATTGTCAGAAGAAGTCATTTCTTCTGTTGACAATCAGGCTGTTGCTCCAGCAAGACAGGACTCGAAAGAAGAATTGGGCGGTTCAGCTGCATCCATTAGTTCCACAATTTCAACTGGAGGTATTGATCAAATCTCAGGAACCACTGCAGGTGCTCAGGTCATGGGTGAATCTAGTGAAATGGCAGCTCCCTATATCAGTACTGATGCTGAGTCAGAGGAACAAGGTGATCAAGAGATCACGAAAGCCAAAGCATTCGAGCCGCTTGCTTTCATGATGCATACAGGACTTGATACAGAACAAACACCGGCTACATTGTCTGCCTATCGAGCTGTAAACTCAGACAAACAAAGAAATCTGCGCATGGCGCCCATAGTCTATGTAAGCGCACAAGCTCAATTTAGACATAATGAAGTTTTAGTGTCCGGATTCAACGGAGATAATAAGTTGATTTACCACAATCAGATTCAACCTGGCCTTGCTGTAGGGTTGACCACGGGCATTTGGGATTTAGAATTGGGTGCTTTACCATTTCAGATCGAGCATGAGGGCTTGCCCGGGCAACATACATTTGTCGATTATCCTAATGAAGAAGCAACTTACAGACGAGAGTACCTGAGTAGTGATGTAAGAGGTTGGATTGTTCCATTGAGAGGCCGTTTTCACATGCCTGTTAGTGACAGGTTATCCATGCACGCCCTTGCTGGATTGAGCGGTACCTTCTTGACAGAATCCGAGCAGGTATTTCAGGAGCAGTTTCACGACTGGATTGAAGAAGAGCCCCAAGGGGGGGACAATAGACCGGATCGTGTTGTGCGTATCACCGATAATAATTTCTTCCTTGATGCAGAATTAGGTCTGGGTTTGAATTATCAATTGAACCCAAGATGGCGTGTCTTTGCCGAGGGGTCTACCTTTATTCCGTTGGAAGGGACAAGAACGATTGGGGAGAATGCGGATGAATATTCTCAGTACGGCCTTAGTTTCGGTGTTCAGTTTCTACTTAAATAGTAAGTTGACGACAAATTCTTGTCTTTTATCACCCACTCTACAATGACATGGCTGATTTTGCGTATTGTTTGTAAAAAGTATGAGTAAGAAAATTATTAGCTTTCTTACAGCCGTCATTTTCACGACCCTTCTTGCCGCCTGTGGTGTTCAGGGTAATTTTGGTGAGAGCAAGCCAATTTCTCATCAGTCTTTCGACGCTCTTCTCAAGCAGTATGTAACACTAGAGGGTTGGGTGGACTACCGAGGCCTTATGGCGGACAGATCCAAACTCGACCATTACCTTGAATTGCTATCTTCTCATCATCCGAATGAGAAAAACTGGAGCCGAAACGAGCGCCTGGCTTACTGGATAAACGCCTACAATGCATTTACCCTTCAATTGATCCTTGATCACTACCCTGTTGAGAGCATCAAAGACATTAAAAAAGGGATTCCGTTTGTCAATACTGTCTGGGACATTAAGTTCATTAAAATAGAAGGCAAGGAGTACGATTTGAATAACATTGAGCATGGCATTATTCGCTCAGAGTTCAATGAACCGCGTATTCATTTTGCAGTAAATTGTGCGTCCTATTCCTGCCCGGTACTTCAGAATTTCGCCTACACAGCCGGGCAATTGGATGAACAACTGGATCATGCAGCCAAGGAGTTTTTAAACGATCCCCGGCGGAATAAGATTCAGGAGCAATCACTACAGCTGAGCAAAATATTGTCTTGGTACAGCGGGGATTTCAAGCAGGATGGGAAGGATGTAATGGACTATGTGAGACAGTACAGCAACATGGATATAGCCGAGGACCCGAAGGTCGATTATCTCGATTATGACTGGAGACTGAACGATAAAAGAATGTACGATTGAGCTTTAAGAATTCAGTTTGGAAACAGCCTCTATGAATGCGTCTAATTCTTTAGTGGAAGTATAAATATTGGGGGTGATACGACACCCCTGGATACCATTATTATTGATAGGTACCGTCCAAATGCCATAGTCATCCATAAGTTTTTTCGAAAATTCTCCTGGTGTCATATTCTTAAGGCCAACAGTGGCAATGGCACAGGCTCTATGGCTTTCCTTCGGGGTGAATATTTCTACTCCAGGCATATTACGCACTTTGGAGGTCCAATATTCCTGCAGAAATCGCAATCTTGTTTCTTTTCTTTCGGCGCCAAGTTGAGCATAATAATCCATAGCATTGTCTATGGCCATTTCTATGGCAGGAGGATGAGTCCCCATGTGATTCAACCGATGAATGTCTCCCTTGTCACGGCCCCGGGTCGCAAAAATGGGATGTAATTGTGCTATTTTTTCCTTGCGAACATAGAGCAGACCTGAGCCTATGGGTGCACTCAGCCATTTGTGCAAACTGGTCCCAAAGTAATCGCAATTCAATTCTTCTATATTAAAATCGAGATGGGCAAAAGTATGCGCGCCGTCCACCATTACCTCAACGCCCTGATCATGAGCCATATCGCATATCTTTCTAACGGGAAGTACATGTCCGGTAATATTGATCATGTGACAGATCATCAATAATCGGGTTTTGTCATTGATGGCCCGGCGGTAAGTCTCCACAATTTCTTCATCGGATGCGGGATGTATGGGTACCTGAACGACTTTATTGTTTATGCCATAGCGCCTTTCCATCAGGCGGAACTGATCCTGCATCGCACCATAGTCGTGTACAGACCATACCGCTTCGTCCCCGGGTTGCCATTCCAGGCCACTGATGACGAGATCCAGAGACTCGGTAGTGTTCCTGGTCATGATTACTTGCCCTTCTGAGGCTCCTAATAACTCTGCCAGACGGGCGGTAGTTTTTTTGCGGTTATGGTGCCACTTAGTTCTCAAATAATGGGAACCCTCGAGATTGATTTGCTGTACGTGCTCCTGGTAGGCTTCCAGGATTTTTTTTGGCGCCACGCAGTAGTAACCGTTTTCGAGGTTGATATATTCCTTGTTGAGTCGATAGCCTTTCCTGACTTCTGCCCAGAAATCTTCATTACCCGCTAATTCTGAAGGGGTGTTACTTTCATGAGCCTCCAATAAATTTTGCAATGCCGAAAAGCTCAATGGGGCAAATGCAAGGCCTGTCAATGATGTCTTGATGAAATTTCTTTTGTCCATAGCATTTTAAAAATAAGAAATTAGCCTCAATTGCGATGTATACTTTCCCAGGCATGTTCAAATTCATCAAAAGGGAATCCTTTTTGAAAGCAAAATCCTCCGACCTTCCACTTCAATTCTTTTTTGGTGTACTTACCCTTGTAATCGCGTATTTTCGTTTCAATCCATTTGTGTAGTTTTTTGAAATAGATTTCTTCGTCAATTTGCCGCATAGCATGATCAATCAGAGCCTGGGCTACTTTTTTGGCTTTCAGCCCCTGGGATATTTTTATTCTGCCCCAGCCATTTTGATTGACCTTGCTGCGGACATACCATTCTGCGTACCGCCACTCGTTGAGGTAGTCTTCCGCCATGAGGTCTGCTACCAGTTCCTCCATCCAATCGTTTGGCACATTCATTTTGTAAAGTCTTTGATAGACTTCTGATTGACAGCGCTCCCTGTAGGCACAATATTTTCGAATAGCGACGGATGCTTTTTCAAAACTGGTCCATTTCTCTGACATGCGAATTGATATTTGTATGTTGGGTTTTCGATTTGTTAAACCCTAAAATATAATTTTAATGGAATGGTTAAATGCTGATTATGTAATGTCTTTGATTCAGGGCTATGCACCGAAGGTTGTCGGAGCCATAGCTACTCTTATTATTGGATTCTGGATTGCGGGTGTCATCGCAAAATGGGTCAGAAGGCGTCTGGAGAAAAACATGAATGACGAGTCTGTAGCGCCTTTTTTGACTTCACTCGTCAGTGTGGGCCTTAAAGTATTGGTTTTGTTGTCCGTTGCTGGCATGTTTGGAATTGAAACCACCTCCTTCATTGCCATTTTTAGTGCAGTGGCCTTCGCCATAGGTATGGCGCTTCAGGGCTCACTCGGTCATTTGGCCAGTGGGGTATTGCTCTTGATTTTCAAACCTTTTAAGGTAGGGGATTTGGTAGAAATTGGTGGTGGAGAACTGGGTGTAGTTCATGAGATCCACATCTTCAATACCGTTCTCAAAACACCGGAAAACAGGCGCATCATTGTGCCCAACGGGGTAGTCACGAGCAATGTGATCACCAATATCTCCGGGCAAGAGGTGGCCGGTGTAGGCATGACCTTCGGCATAGGCTACGGCGACAATATCGATAAGGCAAGAGAAATTATACTCCAAGTGGGTAAAGAGTGTCCATACATTCTTGATGAGCCCGAGCATGTGGTGGTAGTTACAGAACATGGAGACAGTGCAGTGATGTTGACCACGCGTCCGTTCTGTAATAGCGAGGATTACTGGGCGACTAAGTTTTACATGATGGAACATGTCAAGAAAGCCTTTGACCGGGAAGGCATTAACATCCCGTTCCCTCAGACAGATGTGCATTTGCACCAGGTAAATTAGGCTCAAGCCAAAAAATTCATAAATATAAGGGTACTCTGAGAGCGGTTGGACTGCCCTTTATTGTTTTTACAAGAAAGAGCTTCGGTAAAGTAAGCCGTGAGAATGGAAACGAGAACTGTATAAATGGCGTTTTTGTAATGAGATGGGTTGTCCCAATGCATGCACAAATAGGGTCTCCTGCTTTTTATAGGGGATACGAAAATACAATTCTATGAAATACCACCTTTTGTATGTTATGTTGCTCCTACAG
>Ga0102929_1002026_pt1 | contig 12042 bp, 9 predicted proteins | sample SalPonR1_B_D2_MG_FD_78510 | JGI IMG/M metagenome (GOLD analysis project Ga0102929, IMG submission 78510) | Salt pond soil microbial communities from South San Francisco under conditions of wetland restoration - Salt Pond MetaG R1_B_D2_MG | ecosystem: Environmental > Aquatic > Marine > Intertidal... | reverse complement strand
TATGGAATGAAAAGCGCTATTTAGTCAACCCCAATCGCTCCTGGGGCGCTGATGAACGCGTACAATCCAGAAATTATCACATCATGGGCTTACCTGAAAACGGGAGTTTTGCCCAGTACCTGTTAGTGTCAGAGGATCGTCTTATACAATGTCCCGAGCATTTGAGTAATGAAGAGGCGGCAGCGCTTCCGCTGGCGGGTCTAACGGCTTATCGGGCGCTCTTCACGAGGGCGCAATGCAGACCAAAAGAACGCGTCCTGATCAGTGGTTTCGGAGGTGGAGTTGCTTCCACGGCCTTTCTATTTGCCAGGGCCATAAATTGTGAGTTGTATGTGAGCTCAAGTTCGGCTGAGAAACGAGAATTGGCTATGAAAATGGGTGCTAAAGCTGCGTTTGATTACCGGGAGAAAGGATTCGGGAAGAAAATTTATAAAGACCATGGAGGAGTGGATGTGGTGATTGATGGAGCAGCAGGAGAAGGTTTTGGAGAATTGGTAGAGGCATGTCGGCCAGCAGGACGCATCAGTGTTTATGGTGGAACGGCGGGAAAAGCGATGATGAGCCCTCAAAAACTCTTCTGGAAGCAGTTGAATATCCTCGGTAGCACCATGGGTAGCGACAAGGACTTTCAAGAGATGGTTGGTTTTGTGGAACAGCATAAGATATCACCCCTTGTGTCATCTGTGCATTCATTGAGCGATGGCAAAGTGGCTTTTGAGGCTATGGATCGACAGGAGCAAACCGGAAAAATAGTATTGATTCCATAAGTTTAGAAAGGGTAACCCAGGGCCAGGTTATAGTTGAAATTACCGAAGCTGATATCTGAGAAGTTCTGAATGGCCCAGCGATTTCCGGTTTCTTCATTGATATAGGGATTCCTTATTTTTTGCCCAATGTCCAATCGAATAACGGCCAACTCAATATCCAATCGCAATCCTAGACCCGTACCAACGGCAATTTCCTTATAGAAATCAGTTTCTAGTTGACCGCCTTCACGGTTATCGTTGTCATTGATGGCCCAGATATTACCCGCATCAAGGAATAGAGCTCCTTTAAAATAACCCCAGATCGGGAATCGCACTTCGGACATAATATCGAATTTGAAATCACCTACCTGGTAAGGCAGAATACCATCCTCGTCCTCACTTTGAAAAGTTCCCGGTCCAAGATCTCGTTCCTGCCAGGCACGCACACTGTTGGCTCCACCTACAAAAAACTGCTTTACAAAAGGTGAATTCTCCTCGAGTGGTATGAGGATACCGGTAGATACCCGAATTCCGATGGCTCTTCCGGATTCAAACTCTCTAAGATAGCTGCCGCTGGTGGAGAATTTCATGAACCTAGCGTATTGGATATCATTAAAAAAAAGAAATTCATCATTGCGTCCACTTATAGCGTTGTAAATACTTTCAGTAGCCATGATTTCCAATCCTGAAAATTCCGTAAAAAACTCAAATGTATAGCTCTCTCCAAAGCGGTTTGGCGTTTTTTGAAAGTTCATTCGAATTTGGTTGAGTACAACTCCCGTGAATAATTGATTGACAAAACTGTTTCTATAGCCTGGATTGGGTTCCAAGACAATAGAGTCAAAAAGTTGTCGTGTTTGAGGAGCGAAATAATATATCCCCATCTGATCCACGTCAGTAATCCATTTGTTGTTCTGGAACTGAAAGCCCATAGAGGCAGAGAATAGGTTTGTTTGGAAAAAGTTGATCTGTTCTTTGTAATCGTAACCCACTGATATATTGCTCTTTCCAAAGTTTTTCGCTTGTTGCAGCTTAGACTGAATATTTTCATTCTTTTTGGTTAGGGCCTCCAGAATAGACCATGTACCATTCCAGTCACGTAGCTCGGGAAATTTGAAGTCATTTTGAACCTTTAGGTTGAATGAGTTGATTCTTGAAGGTGTCTGTTCTGTACGTTGAGCCAATTCAAGACCCAGCTCGAAAAGAGTGTTCCATGTTTCCCCTCCCCGAAAAGCATTGCGATTGCGCAGATTGGTTCTGAAAGTGGTACCAAATAGTAAGCCTCGATTCAAAGAGCTGTTGGAAGCTGTGTGTAAGTCAATGTCATAACCCACACTGATTTTATCCAGGGACTGCAAGTAAATCCGGTAATTTAGCACCTCGCTGTTACTTGTATCATTGATAGAATTAATGTAGACAAATTTGTACATTCCCAGGTTGTTCAAGCGCTGTTTGGTATAATCTACTTCACGTTGGCTGTACAACTCTTCTGGTTCCATTGAAATTCTTCGCCAAAGACTGCTTGGTTTAATGGGGACTTTGTTCCCGCGGTAGAAAAGACTGATGTCTCCACGTTCGTAACTTTTGTATTGAGCTGAATCAACCGATTGTTGGTTGATATCGTGGTAGATTTCAATTTTTCCATTATAGAATTGTTTGAAACCTGTAGTATCTGATGGTCTGAGAATGTCTAGAGAAATGTCCAAACTATCCGTTTTTTCAGCTCTCAATTTTGAGATGAAATTGGGACTGAAATTGGCATAACCGTTGTTTCTTAATTCATTTGTGATTCGAACGACCTCCTTATCGTAATCCCCCAGTCTTAATATCTCCCCTTGCTGAAGAAAGCTTTTGGTTTCTGCATTTTCAAGAATATTGCCCAATGTTTCGTTGAATGAATTGATGCGGTAGCTTTTGATGTAATAGGGTTTTAATCCATATGCATAGTAGCGAATGATGGCCTTTCTATTTTTAGTGCGGATGAGATAATCCACACCACTGTCAAAATATCCTTTACTGTAGAGATAATTGTCCATTGATTCGACACTCCGTTCAATTGAAGCCGTATCCAAGATCACCGGTGGTTCAGCGATATTATTTTTGACACTTTTCCAAAACTTACTGTCCGTTTCGGGATCAATACTTTGATGGAGCCACAATTTGAAGTTGCTTTGATTGGGTTTTTGAATGATGTGGTTTGATAAGCCGTAAGTCAGTTCACTTTCATTCAATACTGGGTAAAGTAATTCCTGTTCTTCAAGACTGGTAAGAAACTTGACTTCAGTAGAATCGGGAGGTGTTCTTAGGTTTTTCCAAAAAGCAGCGTCGACATTATCATCAACTTTGCTGTAAAACCATTCGAAGGCTGGGTTTTGTTCGGTACGTGAGATGAAAAGCCTGAGAAAGTTATTTTGATCTTGTTGACTTCGGATGATATCCTTTTTCTCGGGTAGGATGACTTCATTGCTCTCAAGCAGAAATTGGTTTTCTTTGAGCTTTCGAGTGGTATTGCATGAAAACAATGCAATCGTTATCGGAACAAGCATTATTTTGTACAAAACATCGTGCATGAAAACGATTGGAAAAGAGAAATTGAAAATTTATAAATCACTAAAACTCAAAAAGTACAGACTAAAGTATAACAAATTTCTTGTAGAGGGAAGTAAAATGATATCTGAAGTACCCGCTTCTCAAATAGACCGGATTGAATACGTGTTTGTTTCTGATGAAAAATATATTTCTGATATACCTCATGAACTGCAGGAATATATAGCCTTAATATCAAATAAGGAAATGAAGGCCTTGTCATCTATGAAAACTCCTCCAGGAGTTATGGCTGTGATCAAAGAATGCGATGTACTAGATCTCAACCCAGAGAAGACGAAAATAGAGCCTTGGATTGCTCTGGAGGGTATCAGTGACCCAGGCAATCTGGGCACAATTGTGCGCTCGGCTGCCTGGTTTGGATATAGACATATCGTATTGATTGGAGATTGTGTTGACCCGTATAATAATAAAGTTGTACAAGCTTCTATGGGCAGTTTCTGGAACGTTCAGTTTTATAGATCGGATTTATCTGAATTGGCAAAGATCAATGTACCACTACTGCTTGCAGACATGGGTGGATTGGATTATCGAAATTTTGATTGGCCGGAGGGGTATTTCCTTATTTTGGGATCTGAATCTCAAGGTGTCAGTGATGATTTAAGGGCTCTGGCACAAGAATGCCTCAGTGTGCCATCAGCAGCCAGTACTGTGACAGATTCTTTGAACCTCTCCATAACCGCCAGCATCTTGATGGCCTCTTCAGCGAAATAAAAATAGGGAGCAATACGCCTGGCATTACTCCCTTTTGATCTTAATGAAAAACAATTCTTTAGAGAAGCTCCTTTATTTTATCCTCGAGCTTTTGCTTGTTTCTGATGTTTTTGGCTGCAATTTTACCATCTCTATCAAGCAAAAAGGTTTTTGGAATGGAACGCACCCCATAATCTTTAGCTGGTTGTGCCGCCCAACCGCGCAAATCACTTACATGGTGAGGCCAAACAAGCCCATCCTGCTCAATGGCTTTTACCCATCTTTCTTTTGATTTATATAAGGATATATTGAATAATTCAAATCCTTGATTGTTGTATTTTTTGTAAAGTTCCACTACCATTGGATTGGCTCTGCGGCAAGGTTTGCACCAACTGGCCCAGAAATCTAGTAGTACTACTTTTCCTTTTAAATCATCCAGGGTTCTGATATTACCCTCGGGATCTTTTTGGGCAATTTTAGGAGGATAGGCGCCAATGGTAGTTTTGGCTTTCGCTTCTGCCTGTTTAATCTGTTGATTTAATGTAGCAGATACAACACCCATGTCTTTGGTGTACCTGCTATTGGGAATATCCTTTTTCATCTGCTTATGTGCCTCTTCCAGCACCTCTAAAGCTTCTCTGTTTTTGGTCTGGTTAGCAGCTTCGGCTGCAACGAGCATTTCCAGTAAGGGATGGTTGTCCTCTGCCAATTTACCTTTGAGACTTGATAAATCCCATTCTCCTGTACTGACTTTATTCATCCATTCCGTGGCTTCCTTGGCAATAGAGCTCCCCTGGACCTCTATACTGTAGTCCTTGAAGTCAGAAATATCTCCTTTTAGGCTTAGATTGGCTTGGTTGCTGTCCAGAACTGTGAGAAATTGGTTTCTGCCTACTCTCAATCGGTAGATGCCACTTTCAAGGTTTTCTTCGAATGTATGGCTGAAATTGCCCGAGCCGTCTATCGGTATTTTGGCCAATGTAACCATAGGTGATTTGTACATAAATTTATCCATGTACAAATCAGCACCTTCTGCGCCGGAAATGGTACCAGATACCCCCGCCTGATCACTGGAACCGCAGGAAGCGAGTAGAAATGTTGTAAAAATAAATGCTATTATGCTTCTCATACCTGTGCTGTTTTTTGAATTTGATTGTTCAATGATGATTCAAAAAGTTGTTTAATGTCAGAAACCCTGCCAAAATTGACAGTGTCCACTTGAATTTCTTCTCCTTCTACGCGGCCTAAACGATGAAAGGACTGAGAATATTTTTTGAGGAATTCTTCTATTTGCTCAGTGTCTTGTTCCTTACAACCAATCAGAATCCTACTTCCACCTTCACCAAATAAAACACCATCCTGACGCATATCTTCCGACCAGAAACGATTAATTTTTACGCCCATTCCTGAAGCAATTGAACTTTCTGCAAGTGCAATAAGCAATCCACCATCTGACACATCGTGCGCATTGCTGATCCATCCTTGCTGAATCATGTTCTGGATGCATTTTTGCAGTCTGACCTCATCTTCAAGATTAAAAGGTGGACAGGGGCTGTATTCAACTCCGTGAATGCTTCTTAGGTATTCACTCGAGGCCAGCTGATCAGTGACATTACCTAACATATAAATGAAGTCTCCCTCTTTATTCCAACCAAGCTCCGTAAAATGTTTGATGTCTTCGATAACCCCCATCATACCTATAGTTGGGGTAGGGTATACCGGTATAGCCTTGTCTTTTAATTCAGTCTGGTTGTAGAAACTCACATTTCCCCCAGTGACAGGCGTGCTCAAAGCTTCGCAAGCTGCCGACATTCCCTTAATGGCGTGGACGAATTGGTAGTAAACTTCTGAATTGTAAGGGTTACCAAAATTGAGACAGTTGGTTATGGCCGAGGGAATCGCACCGGTACAGCTCACATTTCTTGCCGCTTCGCATACGGCCATCATGGCACCTTTAAATGGATCAGCGAATACATAGGCGGAGTTACAATCCACACTTAAGGCAAGGGCCTTTTGGGTTCCTTTTACGCGCACAGCGGCTGCATCTGCAGGTCTGTTAAGATTCATAGTGTTGCCACGAACAGTTTTGTCATATTGTTCAGAAATCCATCCTTTGTAGCAGAGATTAGGGAGTTGAATGAGTTGTTCAAATACCTCTTTGATATTGTCTGTTTGCGGGATGTCATTTTGATTAAAGGCTTCTACTTGATTGAGATAAGACGGGCGTGTATATTCTCGATCATAAACTGGGGCTCCTCCACCTAAAACTAGTGAGTCTGCCGGAATTTCAGCTACTCTTTGCCCATGCTTAAAAAATTCGAGAATGCCGCTATCGGTTACTTCACCTATTTCTACACAGGGGACGTCCCATTTGTCAAAAACATCTATAATGGCTTGCTCTTTTCCTTTCTCCCCGACGATCAGCATACGCTCCTGGCTCTCCGAAAGCAATATTTCAAAGGCTTGCATATTGTCTTGACGTGTCGGTACAAGATCAAGGTTGATTTTCATGCCCGTGCCACTTTTGGCACTCATTTCTGAAGTGGAACAGGAAATACCAGCGGCTCCCATATCCTGCATTCCCACAATGGCGCCGGTTTGAATGGCTTCGAGGCTGGCTTCCAGCAGGAGCTTCTCTTGGAAAGGGTCACCTACCTGCACAGATGGCAGATCCTCAGAACTGCTTTCGTTTAAATCTGCAGAAGCAAAGGTAGCCCCGTGGATACCGTCTTTACCTGTTGCGGCCCCCACAATAAATACCGGGTTGCCCGGACCATCTGCTATGGCGCTAACTGTTTCTCCCACTTTCACAATGCCCGCACTCATGGCATTGACCAGGATGTTTTGATTGTAACAAGGCATGAAATAGGTTTCGCCTGCAACAGTTGGTACACCGAAGCAATTGCCGTAATCACCTATGCCTTTGACTACTCCCTCCAACAGGTGTTTAGTTCTGTCTAAAGACAGATCACCAAAACGCAGAGAATTCAAAGCTGCTATCGGCCGTGCCCCAAGCGTGAAAATATCGCGGTGAATGCCACCTACTCCGGTGGCAGCTCCCTGGTAGGGTTCAATGGCAGAAGGGTGGTTGTGCGACTCTATTTTAAAAGCACAGGCTAAACCGTCCCCGATGTCAACCAATCCGGCATTTTCTTCTCCGGCGCTGACCAATATCCTGGGGCCTTCCTTCGGCAGTGTCTTCAACCATTTGATGGAATTCTTGTACGAGCAATGCTCGCTCCACATGACAGAATAAACACTTAGTTCCTCAAAATTGGGTTCACGACCTAAGAATTCAATAATTTTATTGTATTCCTCTTGGTTCAGCCCTAAGCTTAAGGCTGTTTGAAGATCTCCTTTTGACATTTTGCCTGCTTTCTCAAAATTTCAAAAGTAAATAATTAATTGCGAAGTTCACTGTGTCCAATTGTTAATTAAAAACAGCAGCAGCAGATAGATCCAAAGTGCGTCGACGAAGTGCCAGTAGATGGTGACGTAACGAAGTTGAGAACGAAATTTTTCGTTACTAAAAAACATCAACTGATTGAAATCTTCTTTCCTGGATTGCCAGAATACCTGAATGAGTAGCCAACCAAGAAAGGGAATACCAAAAATCACATGAATAAAGTGTAAGCCTGATACGAGGTAGAGGTAACTAAGGCTGTGGTTGCTATTAATAAACTGCTCTGCGCGTATCATTTGATAATAGCCAATGATTTGCCCTGCGAGAAAGAGTACTGTGAGGATTAAGGTTCCCGTCAACGCATATTTTAATTTAGGCAAACTGTTTCTATCAAAATATTTTCGGCTGTAATTGAGTACGAAACTACTTCCTATTAACACAGCACTGGTTAGAAAGAACATTGACGGCATTTCAATGCCGGGTAAGTCAGAAGTGTACCGGGTGTATATGAATGCAGCGGAGCAAGCAAGGAACATGACGGTTACGCCTACCAATACTAGAAAGATAATGACCAATCCTATTGGAAAGCGCATGCCCTCCATATCATCCCGATAATTGGGAATATCCCCTTTGCTCATAATTGCCTAAGTCTTTTTGCCGAAGAGCTTCATGACCATCATCAAGGCGGCTATAGAAGCTCCCAATAACACAAAACTTACAAACCAGCCACCACCTAGAATTGTTGAGACGGTTACGCAAATCAAAGAGACCAGCCCAACTGTTAAGGCATAAGGCAATTGAGTACGTACGTGATCGATATGATTGCAATCAGAAGCAAGAGAACTTAGAATGGTTGTATCCGAAATCGGAGAACAGTGATCGCCTAAAACCGAGGCGGCCAGCACAGTGGCAATACTATTAAAAAGTATTTCCATACTTGTTGAGGCATCAATGTTTTGTTCCAGGCACAAGGTCCAGGCTGCTGGAATAGCGAGTGGGTACAATATAGCCATGGTACTCCAACTTGATCCTGTAGAGAAAGCAATGAGGGCGGCAAGTACAAAAAGAATAGGAGGAATAAAATAGGCGGATACATGCTCTCCTAGCAAACCAGTAATGAAATCTGCTGTATGTAAAAGTTCAGTGATATCTGCAAGTGCCCACGCCAGGGTAAGAATGAGTAATGCCGGCAGCATGGTCTTGAAGCCGGTCATCATGTGATGCATGGTATCGAAAACGTTGATGATACGGTTACTTATGGTGATGACAATGGCCATTAACAGTCCGGATAGAGAGGCCCATAACAGAGCTATGTAAGAATCTGCATTGCCAATTAACAGGCCGATACGCATCATCAGGCTGTCGTCCCCCTCACTGAGTAGTGGTAATTTAGACCAGATTGATCCCCAATTTTCAGGAGTATTGGTCCACCCGGCTTCCAGTAACTGGGTGTAACTGCTTTGAAAACCAGTCGCGACAAGCCCCAAAATAGTGACCAGGATGACAGTTAAAACAGGAACAGCAGCATGCCACCACACCCTGGGAGCATTATTGACCGGCTCTAGGTCTTCCATGTCAGGCTCGTCTTCTGATTTGGTGCTAGCCGGAGATACCTGACCCGTATTTATGGCACGCTGTTCTGCCTTCCACATCGGACCAAAATCTTTTTGTGACCTGATGAGAATGAGAATGAAAATCAAGGCTAAAACCGGATAAAAGGAATACTTCAGGGAACTAATAAAAATGGAATAAGCGCTTAACCCCTGGTCGAAGGATTCTAGATTCATAATGCCGTTTTCTATATAACCCAGCTCGGCACCAATCCATGTGGTGATAAAGGCAATTGCAGAAACAGGTGCTGCTGTGCTATCGACGATATAGGCTAACTTTTCCCTGGAAATTCTAAATTTATCTGTAACCGGGCGCATCGTATTGCCTACGATAAGTGTGTTGGCGTAGTCATCAAAGAAAATGGCGATACCAAGTAGCCAGGTTACAAACTGGCTGGACTGTCGGTTTTTAGCATATCTTGAAAGGGCTTTGACCACTCCGGCCATACCGCCATTCTTGGAAATGATGGCCACCATGCCACCAATCATCAGTGAGAAAACGATAACGCTGAGATGTCCCGTGTTGTTCAGCGCGCGAATAATGTAATCACTGACTGTTTCCAACAGGCTGAGAAGGAATAGGAAGATATTGTCGACTCTCAAGCCACCAAGTATGATAGCACCGCTCCACACACCGGCAAAAAGAGCAAGATTCACTTCCTTAATCAGCAGGGCCAACAAAATGGCGATTAATGGGGGAACAATTGATGTCCAGAGAGGAATGGCTATTACACGATGTCCGGATGATTTAACAGACACATGGACCAGTTGCTTGTTTCGGTTTTCCTCATTGCCATACACAAAAAGTTGCCCTTTCCGATCAACATCGATGGGGTAGCGCACCATTCCTTCGAGCACGTCGGCCTGGTTTTTTTCGTTGTTTAGATAAAAAGTGACTTGTTTCTGCCCAGAGAAACGATCATCTTTGATCATTAAGTAATCCTGTTCTCGATCTGTTGCTGCCTGAAAGCCAGCCGAGCTTGCTGACACGGAATCGGAAGAGATTAAGATTGCCAGGAAGATGATCAGTGTGGTAAAAAATTGTGTATGATTGCCCATATCTATTGCTGTAAAATTGAAATCAATGGTTGCTTTGATCTCATCAAATTTAACAAATGGCAATAGATAGCAAGAACAAGTTTCCTATTTGAGTGAATTGCAATGGGTTTCTTTCAATAGGATTTTATTTTATCACCGTTGCAAAGCCGTACATTTCATTTCAATTTTTTTATGATTGGATACTTTTAAAAACCTACAGAATTTTAAATGGACAGTTCACTTTGTCGAATCAAGGATATTCAGCTTGCCTGGTCATAGTGTAGGCTTACCAAAAAATAAGACAGTTTAAAAATGAATAAATTTAAGCTGTATGAAGAAATCAAGATTTAGTGAGAGTCAGATTATCAAGGCACTCAAGGAGAATGAGGCTGGCCGTAGTGTTGAAGAGATCAGCCGTGAGCTGGGCATTGCAAAAGGTACATTTTATTCCTGGCGGCGTAAATATGGCGGCATGGAAGTCAGTCATATGAAGCGCTTAAAAGAGCTAGAAGAGGAGAATCGTAAGCTCAAACGGATGTATGCAGATCAAGCCCTGAAATTAGAGATGGCCAAAGAAGTAATCTCAAAAAAGTGGTAAGGCCTTCGGCTAAGAAAAGAGTGATTGGCAAGTTAAAAGAGCAATTCGGTTGCGCATTGGAGCTATGTTGTGATGTAGTCAGTTATAGTCGATCTAGTTGGTACTACAAGAGCCGTAAAGATGACACGGCGCTAATTAGTGCCTTGAGGGACTTAGCAGACGATCAACCGAACAGGGGTTTTGATAACTATTACAATCGCCTGAAGCGCGAGGGCCATACATGGAGCAGGAATAAAGTACTTAGGGTATATAGGGAGCTTGGTCTTGTACGACGTCCCAAGAGACGCAAAAGGCTTCCAGAGGAGCAAAGGAAGCCATTAAATGAGCCAGCTCAGCTCAATGAAGTATGGAGCATGGACTTTATGACAGATAGTTTAGAAGATGGAAGAGCAATTCGCGTGCTCAACATCATAGATGATTGCAATCGAGAGTGCTTGATGAGCAAATGCAGCATAAGCTACCCATCAGAACGGGTGATCAGAGAGCTGGAGATGTTAGCAGAGCAAGTGGGGTATCCAAAGCACATCCGAACCGATAATGGCCCAGAATTTCAAAGTAGGACATACAAAGCATGGTGCCAGTCAAAAGGAATACAAGTAGTGTATTCAGAACCAGGTAAGCCTATGCAAAATGGATATGTAGAGAGATTCAACAGAACGTTTAGAGAAGATGTGCTGGATGCATATCTTTTCAATAGTATAAGTCAGGTCAATGTCATAGCAGAAAAGTGGAAAGAGGAATACAATAATAAGCACCCGCATAAATCGCTGGGAAGAATGAGTCCCAGAGAGTATCGGAAGCGAACCACCTTTTCTTCAGCCTGCAGGCTGAAGAAAAGGTCTTATTTGTTAACTTAAGGACTGTCTTAATAATAGTAAGTCTTCAGTTAATTTTATCGCTTTCATATTATTTATCTTTTGTGGGACAAGTTTTAATTCCAAACGGTGCATAAAGTGGACAAAAGCTGATCACACTTGTTAAAACGAATACTCCTGCAAGTACTAATAAAATGATACCTAATGTACCTGATACAGTTCCTGTAAAATAAAGAACACCTACTATTGCAGCGATTATAACTCTTATAATTCTGTCTGCTGAACCCATGTTTTTTTTCATAATGAATAATTTTAAAATATTGTAAGATTACCTTACAAAGGTAAATAGTCGTTTACAGCTATGCAGTGACTGCAGTCACTACTCGTCAATGATTCTTATTTTCCCTGATTTTTGTTCAACTTTTCCCTCTGTTTCAAGCTTTTTTAAAACTCTAGAAACAACTTCACGAGCAGTCCCTAATTCATTCGCTATTTGGGAATGACTCATATTAACAGAATTGCTATGACTTAATTC
>Ga0102929_1002025_pt1 | contig 12044 bp, 9 predicted proteins | sample SalPonR1_B_D2_MG_FD_78510 | JGI IMG/M metagenome (GOLD analysis project Ga0102929, IMG submission 78510) | Salt pond soil microbial communities from South San Francisco under conditions of wetland restoration - Salt Pond MetaG R1_B_D2_MG | ecosystem: Environmental > Aquatic > Marine > Intertidal... | reverse complement strand
TGTTCCTTGCGGGCGTCATCCCCGGCCTCATGGCCGGCCTCATGCTGATGACGGCGATCTATGTCATGGCCAAGGTGAAAAACCTGCCCAAGGGCGATTGGCAAGGCTGGGCCGAGATCTGGGCCTCGGGGCGCGAGGCCGGTTGGGGTCTGTTCCTGATCGTGATCATCCTTGGCGGCATCTACGGCGGTATCTTCACACCCACCGAGGCCGCCGCCGTGGCCGCTGTCTATTCGTTCTTCATCGCCAGCTTCGTTTACAAGGACATGGGCCCATTGGCGACCGAGGGCGAGGGGCGCAACACATCGCTTTTCAAAAAGCCTCAGGCCCTGATCACGGCGTTCTTCCACCCCGATACCAAGCACACGCTGTTCGAGGCGGGCAAGCTGACGGTGACCCTGCTGTTCGTGATCGCCAATGCGCTCATCCTCAAGCACGTCCTGACCGACGAACAAATCCCGCAACAGATCGCCTCGGCGATGCTCTCGGCGGGCTTTGGGCCGGTGATGTTCCTTGTGATCGTCAACATTATTCTGTTGATCGGCGGCCAGTTCATGGAGCCCTCGGGCCTTCTGGTCATCGTCGCGCCACTGGTCTTCCCCATCGCCATCGAACTGGGGATCGACCCCATTCACCTTGGCATCATCATGGTGGTGAACATGGAAATCGGCATGATCACCCCGCCGGTGGGCCTCAACCTCTTCGTCACCTCCGGTGTGGCGGGGATGCCGATGATGGCCGTGGTGCGCGCAGCACTGCCCTTCCTTGCGGTGCTCTTCGTTTTCTTGATCTTGATCACTTATGTGCCATGGTTCTCGACCTTCCTGCCCAATACTTTCATGGGGCCGGAAATCATAACCAACTAGCGCGGCAAACCACGCCAAGGCGCGTCGAAGCCTCAGCAAAGGCCCCGGTCCCCACCGGGGCCTTTGTCGTTCTGTGGCGCTCACTGTCACTCTCCAAAACCCTCGCGCAAATCACTTCGCAGGGGGAAAGGATGACAGACAGGGGTTAAAGAAAGGTTGGCTAGGGCGCTTTATGTGCACAACGTACAGAGGCGTCGCGAAACGCCCCGCATTCCGCACAAAACAGGCGTATAAAACGTAGGCCTCCTACGAAGGTTAACGCCCCTTCCAGATTGGATCGCGTTTCTCGGCAAAGGCACGGGCCCCCTCAAGTTGATCTTCCGAGTCGTAAAGCACATCGACAGACTCGAACTGCCGCTTGGTGATCCGGTTCATCGCGTCCTGAAAGGTTAACGCCTCGGCCTCGCGCACGATCTCCTTGATCGCGGCGTATACCAAGGGCGGCCCACTGGCCAGAAGATCAGCCATCTCACGCGCTTTTTCGATAAGAATATCAGAGGGATATAAGTGATTGACCATGCCCCAGCGATGCGCTTCCTCGGCCTCGATCCACCGCCCCGTCAACAGCATTTCCATGGCGATGTGATAGGGGATGCGCTTGGGGAGTTTTACGCTGGCCGCATCCGCAACGGTGCCCGATCTGATCTCGGGCAGGGCGAATTGCGCGTGATCCGCCGCCAGAATGACATCCGCCGAGAGCGCCCATTCCAGACCGCCACCACAGCAAATCCCGTTCACGGCAGCCACGACCGGCTTGTTAAGACCCCTTAACTCCTGCAAGCCGCCAAAGCCGCCCACGCCATAATCGCCATCCACCGCGTCACCATCTGCCGCGGCCTTCAAGTCCCAGCCTGGGCAGAAAAATTTCTCGCCCGCACCGGTGATGATTGCCACCCGAAGCTCGGGATCATCCCGGAAATCCTTAAACACGTTCCCTAACGCACGGCTGGTTTGCAGGTCGATCGCATTGGCCTTGGGCCGATCCAGCGTCACCTCCAGAACATGCCCCCGACGGTCTGTTTTTACCGCATCGCTCATCTTGCCTCTCCCTTTCTGATCAAGGCATCCACCGCCACTGCCCGGGTCGGGCAGGCCAGCAAAGGGTTAACCTCGACCTCTTCGATCTCTGCTGCGTGGTCTATCACGTAATCCTGCACCGCTTGTACGGCCCTGACAATGGCGCGGATATCGGCAGCTGCCGCGCCACGATAGCCTGTCAGAAGCGGGTAAATCTTCAATTTTTTCAGAGCATTGAAGATGTTGTCATCCGACGCGGGCAGCAAAAGTGAAGTGCTGTCTTGAAGGATTTCCGTCCACGTCCCGCCCGCCCCAAGCGTCAGGACAAAGCCATGCGCCGGATCGCGCAGCACCCCCACCAAAAGCTCAGCCACAGCGTCCTCGATCCGCTCTTCCACAAGCCATGAATCGCAAGGCATTCCGGACGCTATTTCAATGGCTTGTGACTTATCCTCTCCAACAAAAACAACGCCACCGGCCTCGGTCTTATGGGCCAAACCCTCGGCCTTGATCACCGTCGGCCCGGCGACACTGGCCAATGACTCCATCAGCGCCTCCGCGCGCTCTACCCTGAGTGATCCGGGAACATGCAAGCCTTTGGCCCACAGGGATTTTTTCGCTTCTGCCTCGCTCAACGTAATAAGGTCGCAAGGCTCCCCCGGCAGGGTAACAGGTGTTAACGGCGCTGCTTGATTTCCCAACCAAGCGGCGTGTGCAATCGCCCCAAGGGTATCGTCCAATCCGTGCATCGGAATCATCCCCGACGCTACAATTCGCGCTGCCACATCCTCGGTTAACGCTTCGGGAAGCGTGGTCACAATGATTAACGGCTTGCCTGCCGTCGCAACGGCTCGCGCACCCGCCTCAATCGTACACTCCCAAGCCGCGGCATCACAGCGATCCGCCCTTGGATAATCCACGATCAAACAGCCAATCGCGGCCTCGCCCTCAAGCGCGGCGGCAAAACAACCGGCCATCTTGCCCACGTCATCCCAGATGAAGGTGTGATAATCCAAGGGGTTGGCAAGGGCCACCATCGGCCCCAAGACCTCGCGCAATCGCGTTACCTGTGCCGGGGTCAATTGGGGGAAGGCGACGTCATGCCCTTCCGCCGTGTCCGCCATCAGGCTCGCCTCGCCGCCCGAGCACGACAGCGACACCACTTTGTTCGATGGCAAAGCGCCGTTAAAGTGTATTAACTTCAAGGTCTCCAAAAACCTCGGCAGGCTCTCCACCTGAGCAATCCCCAAACGCGCCAACAAGGCCCGCGCGCCTGTATCACTCCCGGTCAACGATGCCGTATGAGAAACCGCCGCCGCCCGCGCCTGATCCGAGCGGCCCGCCTTGATTGCCACGATGGGCTTGCCCAAGCGCTTGGCCTCTGCCGCCAAACGCTCAAAGGCCCGCAGATCGCCAATCCCCTCGATATGCAATCCAAGCGCGGTGACCCGCGTATCACTCAGGGCCGCAAGCCCCAGATCGGCCAAGCCCTGCTGCGCCTGATTGCCTGCGGTCAGCACATAGGCCAAGGGCAATCCGCGCGCCTGCATGGTCAGATTGATCGCGATGTTTGAACTTTGGGTCAGGATGGCGACTCCCCGATCTACGGGTGCGCCGCCATGCTGGTCGGGCCACAAAAGAGCGCGGTCCAGATAGTTGATGAACCCATAGCAGTTGGGCCCGATGATGGGCATCTCACCGGCCGCCTCCAAAAGCGCCGCCTGAAGCCCCTCGCCATCGCCGGTCTCGGCCTGCGCCTCGCGAAATCCACTGGCAAAACAAACCGCCCCCCCGGCGCCCACCTCGCGCAGTCGGCGCGCGGTTTCGATGGTCACATGCCGATTAACACCAATGAACGTGGCATCCGGTGCTCGAGGCAAGTCTTCGAGCCGGGCAAAGGCGGCTATGCCACCAACCTGATCTCGCTTTGGATGCACCGGCCAAATCTCACCCGCAAACCCCATCTTGCGGCATTGCTCGACGACCGAGGCACACCAAGCCCCGCCGCCCACAACGGCGATTGAACTCGGGCGCAGCAAACGGTCAAGCTGATACGTCATGCCTTGCCCCTGTGCGAGCGGAGAGGTCGGATGCCTTCGGCGAGGATATTTTTGGCAAGAAGAAGGACAGGTAACACGTTTTCAACCAAACTCTGTGAACGTGACAGAGCGGTACAGGCAGGGATGCCGATGGCCGTGCAAGGAGAAAGGAAATGTCCTTTCCGGGGGGTGGCTCTCAAAGCGCCCCCCTTTCTTCTTGCTCTAAATATCCCCGCCGGAGGCATAAAAACTCTTCTTGCCATCTCAGGTCTCAGGCCCCCAAGGGGCGCAGCAGTTCGCGGCTGATGATATGGCGTTGAATTTCGCTGGTCCCGTCCCAGATGCGTTCGACCCGCGCATCGCGCCAGAAACGTTCGATGGGCAGGTCGTCCATCAGGCCCATGCCGCCGTGGATTTGCAGCGCTGCATCGGTGACCCTTGCCAGCATCTCGGTCGCATAAAGCTTGGCCGAGGCGATCTCGCGGTTGGCAGGCAGACCTTGATCCAGACGCCAGGCAGCGGCCAGCGTCAGCCAGTCGGCAGCGTCGATCTCGGTCACCATATCGGCGATCTGGAAGCCCACACCCTGGAACTTCCCAATCGGCTGACCGAATTGCTTGCGCTCGGCCGCATGTGCGAGGGCCAGGTCAAAGCAACGCCGCGCCCGCCCCACGCTCATCGTGGCCACCGTGATCCGCGTGGCGTAAAGCCATTCGTTCATCACCGCGAAACCGCCATCCACCTCGCCCAGAACCTGCGCATCCGGCAGGCGGCAGTCGTCGAATTCCAGCACCATGTTCTTGTAGCCCCGGTGACTGACCGAGTTATAGCCATCGCGAATGGTAAACCCCGGTGTGCCACGATCCACGAGGAAGGTGGTGATCCGCTTTTTTGGCCCCTTCGGCGTATCATCCTCGCCTGTGGCCACGAAAACAATCACGAAATCGGCGTGATCCGCGCCCGAGATGAAATGCTTGGTGCCATTCAGCACCCAATCGCCGCCGTCGCGCCGGGCGGTGCATTTCATCCCCCGCACGTCCGATCCTGCATCGGGTTCGGTCATGGCAAGCGCGTCCATCCGCTCCCCCCGCACCGCAGGCAAAAGGTACCGTTCTCGTTGCTCACCCTCACAGGCCATCAGGATATTCTGGGGCCGCCCGAAGAAATGCGTGAGCGCCATGGACCCACGCCCCAACTCACGCTCGACAAGCGCAAACTCCAGATGGCTCAGACCCGCGCCGCCGACCTCTTCGGGGAAATTGCAGGCATAAAAACCCAGTTCGATCGTCTTTTGCCTGATCGCGTCTGCCAGTTCCGCGGGCACTTCGCCGCTGCGCTCCACCTCGGCCTCATGCGGGTAAATCTCTTTCTCGACGAAGCTGCGCACGGTCGAGACGATCATTTCCTGTTCGTCGGTCAGCCCAAAATGCATCTCACGCCTCCTCACTCAAAGCAGCCAGTTTTGCCACCCGCTCCGCCACATCCTCGGGCGGCTCACAGGTGCGGCGGGTCTCCAAACTCACATGCAGCATCAACTGATCGCAGGTTGCCATGACCTCGCCATCGCTTTTCCGTTTCATTGTATGCAAACAGCGCAGCTTCTTGCCCGCGCCTTCGGTGACGTCGGTTTCAACCACCACGCACTCGCCGGCGTGGGTCTCGGCCAGATACTTCACCGTGGTCTCGACCGTGAAATAGCTCATACCGCGTGCGACATACTCCTCATCGGCCCCGACCATGGCCATGATCCCCTCGGCCGCATCGCTGAAAATCTGGCCATAGCGGCCTTCGTTCATATGGCCGTTCATGTCGGTCCAGTCGACAGGCACGACCCGGTCTTGCGTGACCAGAGGCGTGGCCGCGGCAGGCCATTGGCGGACTGATTGCTGATGTTCGTTCACCAAGCGTCCGGCGGCATTGCCCTGTTGCCGCAGCGCCCGGATCATCGCCACAAGGTTGCCATCGCGCTTGCGTTCCAGATCGCGGATAGACAGGTGCCCCGATTGCGCATCGGATTGATCGGCGATCATATTCACAAGGTCGTCGGTGAACTCGGGTACATCCATCAGCTTGGTCCACGGCCATTTCAGGGCCGGACCGAATTGCGCCATGAAATGCCGCATACCAGCCTCACCGCCTGCCACGCGGTAGGTCTCGAACAGGCCCATCTGCCCCCACCGAAGGCCAAAGCCATAGCGGATCGCGTTGTCGATCTCCTCTGTGGTGGCGATGCCATCCTTGACCAGCCAAAGCGCCTCTCGCCAGACGGCTTCAAGAAAACGGTCGGCGATATGGGCGTCGATCTCCTTGCGCACCGTCAACGGGTAAAGGCCAAGCGCAGTAAGTGTCTCACAAGCCGCCTCGACCGCTTGCGGATCGGTGACGGGGGAGGGGACAACCTCGATCAGTGGCATAAGATACACCGGGTTGAAGGGGTGCGTCACCATGATCCGTTCCGGCACCTTGGCGCTCTCTTGCAGTTGCGAGGGCATGAAGCCACTGGTGGACGATCCAATCAGAACACCCGCCTCGGCATCTTGGATCTCGGCAAAAACCTTGTGCTTCAATTCCAGCCGTTCACTCACGCTTTCTTGGACCCAATCGGCCCCGGTGACGGCCTCGGCGATGCTGCTACAGAAGCGCAAGCTGCCTTCCTCGGGCAGGGCGCAATCGTATAGCATGGGTAGCGACCGGCGCGCATTGCCCAAGACCTCGTCAATCTTGCGCTTGGCCTCCGGGTCGGGGTCAAAGACCTGTACATCCCAGCCGTTCAGCAAAAACCGCGCGGCCCATCCGCCGCCGATCACACCCCCGCCGATAATGGCTGCTGTCTTGCTCATGGTTTGTCCCTTATGTCCTCAACGCAGGGCCACCCGGCCCGCGTCATATCCGTTGAATTCCAAAATCTCGCGCGCGGCCTGAATCCGGTCGGCCCCACCCGTGGCACCGCGGTCCAGAACCCATGCATATCGCCCCTCGGGCTCTCCGAAGGCGGCGGTGCGCCCGCTGTCGTCAATCCAGATCAGCCACAGCTCGCGGGTCTCGCCATTGGGTCCCTCCAAACGCCAGCGATTGGCCCCGATGGGCGACGCCTGCCAGCCTGTGCCGCAGGCTGGGGCGCAGTCTGGCGTGATCCGGCCGGGCGCGAAACGGAACGCGCTGACACCCGCCGCGCCCGGGCTGGCCGCGCGCAGGTGCCATGTGCCTTGCCAAAGGTCGGGTGCCGTGCGGGTGGTGATGGACAGCGGTTGTGTTACGTCGCGATAGGCCGGGTCCGGGGGTGCCATGCAGCCCGCCAAGGCCAAGGCAGCCAAGGGTGCGCTCATCGCTGCGCTCTTCGCGAAAAATGCGCGCAAGCGCCTGCTGAGCGGCCCGGTCCCCATCACACCATGCTCTCCGTATGGCCATCAACGGCCAAAACCTGACCGCTGACTTTCGAGGCGGCGGGCGAGGCAAGGAAGAGCGCCATATCGGCCAGATCATCGGCGCTGACCCATGTGCGCAGGCTACTTCCCTTGGCGTATATCTCGCGCACCTCCGCCTCCGGCCTGTCGCTGGCCTTGGCCTCCATGGCCACAACCCGTTCCATCCGCTCGCCCTCCACGGCGCCCGGGGCAATGGCATTGACGCGCACGCCCGCCGGGCCAAGCTCCATCGCCAGCGTTTTGGTCAGGCCCACAAGCCCCCATTTCGCGGCCACGTAAGGCGACCGATAGGGCACGCCATGCAAGCCCGAGGTCGAAGAGGTCAGAAGGATCATCCCAGCCCCCTGCGCCCGCATCAACCGCGCCGCCCAACGGCAGGTCAGGAAAGCCCCGTTCAGGTTCACCCCGATACAGGCCTGCCACGCGTCATAGTCCAAATCCTCGATCCGACCCGCCGGGCCGCCGGTGCCCGCATTGGCACAGACCACGTCGACGCCACCCCATTGCGCCTCGACGTAATCCAGAAACCGGCCCATCTCGGCCTCGTCGGTCACATCCGCATGGGCGGCGATCATGTCGGGGTGTGCTGCCTCAAGTCGGGCAATCGCCGCCGGGTCTGCATCACATAGCGCGACCTGCGCGCCTGCCTCGGAAAACCGCTCGGCCAATCGCAGGCCAATGCCCGATCCGCCCCCGGTAATCAGCACGCGTTGCCCTTCCATCACCGCGCCTCCGATCCACCGACGCGATACCGACAGAATACCGACGTTTTACCGACGTGGATTTTGGGGGTGATTTTCATACCGGGGCCTGCTTGGTCAGACGCAGCTTTTTGCGCACTTCATCCGGCCCGATGACCCGCGCCCCGAGGGTCTCGACAATGCCCACCGCGCGCTCCACCAACTGCCAATTTTCGGCCAGCACGCCACGATCCAACATCAGGTTGTCTTCAAGGCCCACCCGGACGTTGCCGCCGGCCAGAACACTGGCCGCGACATAGGGCATCTGGTTGCGGCCAAGCGCAAAGGCGCTGAAGGTCCAATCCTCGGGGATATTGTTGACCATGGCCATGAAGGTATTGAGGTCATCGGGCGCCCCCCAAGGCACGCCCATGCACAGTTGCACCAAAGCGTCCGGTTCAAGGATGCCATCCTTAACCAGTTGTTTTGCGTACCATAAATGGCCTGTATCGAAGGCCTCGATCTCGGGTTTCACGCCCAGATCGGTCATCATCTTGCCCATGGCCTGAAGCATGCCGGGGGTGTTGGTCATGACGTAATCGGCCTCGGCGAAATTCATCGTGCCGCAATCCAGAGTGCAGATTTCCGGGCGGCAGTCGGCCACGTGGGCCACCCGCTCTGTGGCCCCGATCATGTCGGTGCCTTCGACGGGCGGAAGCGGTGTTTCCACGCCTCCAAACACGATGTCACCCCCCATGCCAGCCGTCAGGTTCAAGACGACATCCGTCTCGCTTTCGCGAATGCGTTCCGTCACCTCCCGAAACAGCCCCCTGTCGCGCGACGGCGCGCCGGTTTCCGGGTCGCGCACATGGCAATGCACAACAGCGGCCCCAGCCTTGGCCGCGGCAATGGCACTGTCGGCAATCTGTTCGGGGCTGCGGGGAACGTGGGGGCTTTTGTCTTGGGTGCCACCAGATCCGGTGACGGCGCAGGTGATGAAAACCTCACGATTCATGACAAGTGGCATAACGATCTCCCTAATTCAGTTGCGGCAAGTTTGCCTGCTGGCCATGTGTCTGAAGTTGCAGTAATAGACAATTATCATGCAGGAATGGTCAAAATCTCCAAAGGCGCCGAGCCGCATCGGCTTGCTTTTGTTCGACAAGTTTTCGAACCTTTGCTTGGCCAACTGCCTTGAGCCGCTGCGTGCGGCCAACACCTTGACTGAAAAGGAGGGGTTTATTTGGCAAATTCTAACGCCCGATGGTTTGCCCAGCCGATCGTCAAGCGGGATTGAGGTATTGCCGCATACCGCGCTCAGCAAGCTGCCAAAGGTGGATTTCCTTTTCGTTTTGGCAAGTTACGACCACGACGGTCATGACACCGCTGCGACCCGGCGCATGTTGCGGGATGCGGCTCGCAAAGCTGAGGTCGTGGTTGGCCTTGATGCCGGGCCTTGGCTACTGGCGTCTGCGGGCTTGCTTCAAGGTCGGCGGGCCACGGTTCATTGGGATTTGCTCGAACCCTTCACCGAGCGGTTTCTGGATATCGAGGTGGCCCGCGCAAGGGTGATGCGAGATGGTCCTTTTTGGACATGCGCCGGGGCCATGTCGGCACTTGATCTGACTCTGGACCTGATTGCGGACACCCTTGGCATCTCTGCCCGGCTGGATGTTGAGGCGCTGTTTTTGCACGGTGATCCACCTTTGCGCCCCGATGAGATGCGCGAAGAAGACGACCCTTTGGTTCAACAAGCGCTGAGCCTCATGCGTGAGACCGTCGAAATGCCGCTAGACCTTGTATCGCTGGCCAAAGCCTTGTCTTGCCAACCACGGACACTGGACCGGCGATGTCGCGCACGATTGGGCGCACCGCCCGGCACTGTCTATCGACATCTACGCTTGTCCGCTGCGCGCAAGTTGTTGGAAGGGGGACGGCTGCCAATTTCCGAAATCGCCCTGCGCTGTGGTTATGAAAACCCGGCGGCTCTGGCACGGGCCATGCGTAAACACTACGGTGCCTCGCCGTCCGAATTGCGGCGCAACGCAAGGGCCTGACACGAAGACGCCCCATCTTTGGGACGGGGCGCCTTCAGACGTCTTGGTTGCTTGATTTAGCCGAGTGCAGCAGCTTTCACATCGTCGTCGATGTAGGGAACGTACTGGGCGAAGTTGTCGGCGAACATCTTAACCAGCTTTTCGGCCTGCGCGTCATAGGCATCGGGGTCGTCCCATGTGCGGCGCGGATCAAGCAGAACCTCGGCCACGCCCGGCGCTTCCACCGGCACATCAAAGCCGAAGTTGGGGTCCTTGCGGAATTCCACTTCGTTGAGCGATCCATCGAGGGCGGCAGTCAGCAGCCCGCGGGTTGCCTTGATCGGCATCCGCGAGCCGGTGCCATAGGCCCCGCCGGTCCAGCCGGTATTCACCAGCCAGCAGGTCGCGCCGTGCTTGGCGATCTTGTCGCGCAGCAGGTTGCCGTAGGCCTCGGGGCGGCGTGGCATGAAGGGGGCGCCGAAACAGGTCGAGAAAGTGGGCTCGGGCTCGGTTACGCCACGTTCGGTGCCGGCCACCTTCGAGGTGAAGCCCGACAGGAAGTGATACATCGCTTGCGCCGGTGTCAGCCGTGCAATCGGAGGCAGCACGCCAAATGCATCACAGGTCAGCATGATAACGTTCTTGGGGTGGCCTCCAAGCGCGGTTTCCGAGGCATTGGAGATGTATTCCAGAGGATAGGCGCAGCGCATGTTCGCGGTCAGCGAGTCATCGTCGAAATCAAGGTCCAGCGTTTCTTCGTCGAAGACCATGTTCTCGATCACGGTTCCGAATTTCGAGGTGGTCGCGTAAATTTCAGGCTCGGCCTCGGGGTTGAGGTTGATGGTCTTGGCATAGCAGCCACCTTCGAAATTGAAGGTCCCGCGATCTGACCAGCCATGCTCGTCGTCGCCGATGAGGGTGCGGGCCGGATCAGCCGAAAGCGTGGTTTTCCCGGTGCCGGACAGGCCAAAGAACACGGCCGTGTCCACCGGGTTGCCATCGGCATGGTTGGCCGAGCAGTGCATCGGCATGATGCCTTTTTCCGGCAGTAGGTAGTTGAGCAGGGTAAAGACAGATTTCTTGTTTTCACCCGCGTATTCGGTGCCACCGATCAGGATGATCTTACGATCAAAGTTCAGAGCGATCACGGTCTCGCTGCGGCAGCCGTGCTTGGCCGGGTCGGCTTGGAAACTGGGGCAGTTGATGACAGTGAAATCAGCGGTGAAGCTATCAAGCGCCTCACGTTCCGGGCGGCGCAGGAGGTGACGAATGAAAAGGCCGTGCCAAGCCAGTTCGGTCACCATGCGGACATTGATCGAGTGTGCCGGATCGGCGCCACCGACAAGGTCTTGGACGTAATATTTTCCGCCCTGCATATGGGCTGTCATATCGTCGTAGAGTGCGTCGAACCCCTCGGGGGACATCTCGGCGTTGTTTTCCCACCAGATAGTATCGACCACGCTATCGGTTTTTACGACATGCTTGTCCTTGGGGGAGCGACCGGTGAATTTGCCCGTTGTCACAAGAAAAGCGCCACCTTTGCCAAGTGCGCCTTCGCCGTTCTTGAGGGCCGCTTCGATCAGAGCGGGCTCGATTAGGTTGTAGTGGACATCGCCCAGCCCTTTGATGCCTTGATCTTCAAGCCGGAACTGCGGGTTCACCCGTCCAAATGCCATTTTGTCACGCTCCTGTTTCGCGATGCCCGCCTGGCGGCGGGTTTTACCGGGCGCCTCGCGCCCTAGACCATTGGCGGCACCATGCCCGCCGTCGCGGGCCTCTTAACATGAGGGTTCTGCAAAAGAACAGGACGCTTTAGCGCAGTTAGCGCAACCAATCCGAAGTTAGCGCAACCAGCCTTCCGTTATCGAAAACATTCGGTTCACCCCTCAATTGAAAAGTGAGTCAATTTAGCCATTGCTAATGCTTTTTTGCCCAAATTGAGGCGCGCAGGCGGCCCGATTCGCACTTTGGGATTGATTGT
>Ga0102929_1002019_pt1 | contig 12060 bp, 11 predicted proteins | sample SalPonR1_B_D2_MG_FD_78510 | JGI IMG/M metagenome (GOLD analysis project Ga0102929, IMG submission 78510) | Salt pond soil microbial communities from South San Francisco under conditions of wetland restoration - Salt Pond MetaG R1_B_D2_MG | ecosystem: Environmental > Aquatic > Marine > Intertidal... | reverse complement strand
ATTAAATTTATGTTCACAAAGCGGACTCAGTTTGTCCACATAACATACCCAATTGGAACAAGTTAAGCACAAACAGTCCGTGTATAAACAAGTTATAAGCAAGGCGTCTAAAAAAATCAGAAAGTTTTACCTCATTTTGACAATTCAAAAATCAAATTAACTTTTTTCCGGTCTGAAACTTCTTGCAAGTTAGAAACTGCATCTCGTATTGACAGTTAAACTATTATTTCTTATCGGAGCGGTTTGACAAAGTGTTTTTTTGAGAATGGTTCGGTAGGTATGACAGGTAAAAAATTAGTATCCCAACGCGCTTTGCAGCCTGACGGCTGCATTTGGGATTTTCCCAGTCCACATTTAAACACTTTTGCTCCGCTTCGCTATGCAAAAAAGTTTAAATTTTGCTGCCTGATTTTATATTCTTATTCATTAACTAATTGACTGACCTTACTTACAACTCTGTAATCTATTTTTTCGAATTCCGTAAAATGAGCTTTACCACACTTAATTTTAAGTTGCTCATCAAGTTTAAGTTTGGTTAAATCAACTTCAGTTGTGCCAGTATCTTTGGTTTCAGCTACAAAATATATTTTCTTTTCATCTTCAAAAACAACAGCCCAATCTGGATTATAATTGCCTATAGGTGTTGGAATTTTAAACCAATTGGGAAGTTTGAAATAAAACTTCACTTGCTCGCTAGATTCACAGTCCTGAGCAAATTGACTTTCTACATTTGAATCCAATGGTATAAATTCTTCATAAATTGTTTTTAACTGATCAGAAACCTTAAATGAGAAATCGTTTAAGTAAACTTCCAGTTCTTGTGCTTCAAACAATTCCATTTCGTATTCTTGATTACCAACTTTATGGTATTTTATTCCATCAATCATTAATTCATATAAAGTTCTTTTAATTGATTGAGACGCTAAATCAAGAAATAATTGTGGATTTATTAATATGTCACCAATTCTATTAGATTTACTTAATATTTCTTGGATAGTTGACCTTGTTAACTCTGTTTTACTTTGTATATAACCTAATACATCAGGTATTTTCCAAATATAATTCTCATAAGATTTAACTTTATCACCAGCATACATTGTTTCAACTCCTTCATCTGTCATTGTTACTGAAACTTTTGTAGACCGCAGTGATGGTGCTTTTATCTCTGGTAAATCTTTAATACACTTACTTGCTGCTTTAATTAAATCATCCGAATTATAATCAACTCTATAAGTAGTTTTCTTTTTAAGATTTTCCCAAATTTCAAGAAATTTAGAATCAGCTTCGAATCCTTTTCGATATTTTATTGCAGTTCGCTCTCTCTTGTTCTTAATACGTCCTTTAAATTCAACTCCACAGTCATCTTCAATTTCTTTCTGCAACGCTTTAGCAAAATCATCATAGGCTTCGTTGGCAATAACAGTCAATCGATTAATGTTTTGGTCAAAAATTCTTTTTCCTTCTGGGTCAACAGCCAAACGCAAACCTCTACCAATTTCTTGACGTTTTTTAATATCCGATTTTGTTTCATTTAAAGTGCAAATTTGAAATACATTTGGATTATCCCAACCTTCGCGTAATGCAGAATGTGAGAAAATAAAACGTAAAGGATTATTAATATCTAATAGTTTCTCTTTATCTTTCATTATAAGGCTATAAGTGTCATCATCGGCTTGAGTTTCACCTGATGTATCTTTTAACTTACCCTTTTTATCTTTTGAAAAATAACCGTTATGGATCTGCTTAATTGGAAATTTATTCAAAAGTTTGAATGCTGGCTTAGAAATAAATTCCAGATAAATTTCTTCAAACCATTGTGCAAATTTTCCTTCTTGCTGATTACCTATTTCATTATAAAGCCGATAGTTTGCAACTTTATCAATAAAGAAAAGTGATAACACTTTGATCCCTTTGGGATTAAGACGGAGTTCTTTTTTTAGATGTTCTTCAATGGTTTTACGTATTTGAAATTTCATTACTTCATCAGTTAAACCACCTTGACTATCACCTTTATATAGAATATTTCCATTTGATAAAGAAATACAATTGTTTACAGCATCAATTTCTTCGATTATATATCCATCTGCGTAGATTTCTCTTTCATTTGATAACTTGTAAAGATCGTCGCCAACGTTAACATTAACAGCTTTTTTCTTTACTCCCCCTGCATCGTTAACATTAATTGATATTTTAGCTACAACCTTAGTTTTCGTGGCTTTTACCGAATCAACTGATATAAAAGCATCATTAAAAGCATTTTCTTCAATTATGGAATCAACCTCAATTTGTTTTACTAAGCCCAAATCATATGCTTTGACAGGATTTAAACTATAAGTTAAATTATATTGATTTCTGTGTGTTGCTGAATATCGTAGCGTGCAGAGTGGTTTTAAATTTTCAATTGCTGCTGAACGTTTTTCAGTTTCCATATTTTGTGGTTCATCAACAATTACAAACGGTCTTGTAAACTGTATAAATTCTATAGGCTTTTGTCCGTTTAATTTATCATTAGGTTTATTGATAATGTTTTCGTCTTTAGCAAATGAATCAATATTGATAACTAAGACCTCTATAGTATTACCAGATGCAAAACCTCTTAGTGAAGAAACCTTAGTGCTATCATAAACTTGAAAATGAATTGGAATATTATCATACAAATTTTGAAAATGCTCATGTGTTATTTTAAGATTTTTGAGTACACCTTCTCGAATAGCAACGGATGGAACGACAATGACAAATTTTTTAAACCCATATTGTTGAAATAACTCATAAATGGTGCGCAAATAAACATACGTTTTTCCAGTTCCTGTTTCCATTTCAACAGAAAAGTTCATCCCATCTAATTCAGATGATTGGCTAATTTCGTTTTCGACTTGTATTGTTTTAAGATTGGCAAGAATTTGCTCTTGTGATAATACAAGATTATTACCAACTCCATTTATTAGGTTCAAAACACCTTCATCGTTAAACTTGTATTCTGCTATAGAATCTTCCAAGGGTTGACCTTCAAATAATCCTGTTATTGATTTGATAGCATCTTGCTGATATTGCAGATTGGATTCAAAGGTTAATTTCATGTGGTTGCTTTTTGAATAATCAGTTCAACCCAATTTTTAAATCTTGGGCATTTTTCTAATATTATATCAAACCCATTTTCTAATGCGATAAAATTACCATATAATGGTTTGCTGTAATCAGGTATTAATTTGCTAAGTCTTTTTCCTGGAGCAGTATCTGGTCCTTCATTTATCAATTCAGGATTAGGGTAATCTATAATAATTTGTTTCAATTCTCTTAAATTTCTATTAGATATATCTGCAATTTGCTCAAATCCGTTAGGTTTGGTAAACAATAAGCCTTCAAACTCATGTAACTGTATATATGGAACAAAACGTTCGTCATTAATATCTTCACAACACGCTTTTTCAATAAATCCTACTCTTTCATTTACATTAGTGACTTTTTTTGCATCTTGAAATTTTGGGAAATCACTTCTTAAACGATAAAAATCAATTAGCGAAGTAACTAAAAGATCTTCTGTCCCACGCAGTAATTTTAAAATATTGGGTTTATAGCGTGTCTCGTACCTAACATCACCTCCTTTAAACCCAGGACTGGTTTCAATACCAATAGGTCGTACTACTGAAACACCATTTTTAAGTAAATAAGGATAAAGGCTACTATTTACAAATTCCGTTTCTGTTGGTCCTTCCACCAAAATACAAACTACTTTACTCATGGTGTACCTCCCATAATGTTTTTATTCCAAAGCTCTCCAATTGAATACTCTTCTAACCATTGAGATAATGATTCAGAATTTTGTCGTTTAAAGATTGTTTGTTCATTTTCTCTTTCTACAACTATTATATCTTCTGCTTCAAACTGATCAAGAAATGTTACCGATTGTGTAGAAACTATAATTTGAGTTTTACTTGAAGCTTTTTTAATCATTGCAGCCAGTTTGTTGATAGCATAAGGATGAAGTCCAAGTTCTGGCTCATCTATAATAATGGTACGGGGCAATTCTGGTTGGAGTAATAGAGTTGTTAATGCAATAAACCTCAAAGTTCCATCTGATAAATTGTGGGCATTAAAATATTCATCTGAACCATATTCTAACCAATTCAAAAAAATCATCTCAGGATTTTTTGCATCAGGTTTTAAATCAAACTTATCAAAAAATGGAGCGACAGATCGAATTGTATGCTCGATAATTTTGAAATGTTTGGGGTGGGTATCTTTTATTTTAAACAAAAAGGAAGCCAGATTGCTACCATCTTCTCTTAGATAACTATAGTCATGAGTTTTAGCAACCATTTTTAAAGGAGAATTGGAACTCGTATCATGAAAATGAAAAACATTAAAAGTTTCAAAATATTTACATAAAAAACCGGCTCTCTCTGAGCCATTATTTTGAAGCTCGCTTTCTTCATTTCCTTCTCCTCCCAAATCAAGATAATTCCAATTTTCATTATAACCTCTTGCAAATAAGTTATAACCACCCAAGTCCTTTTCAAAGTAAAATCCACTACTTTGAGCTTGGGGTATTAACTTGAATTCATATTTATTATTTACATTACCAATTTCAGGTTTGAAAACAATACTCCCTTCAAGGAATTTTGACTTTTTCCTTCCAAAATATAATATTCTATTTTCGTATCCGCTATCGGCTACATACTTTTTTAATTGTTGCTTATATATACTATTTAAAAGCTTGAAAAAATCAATAAAATTACTTTTCCCCGCTCCATTTGGTCCAATAAGTATATTTATTGGTCGAACCTCAATTTCACCAGAATCCCTGATGGATTTAAAATTCTTAATATGTATTCTCTTTATAGGCATAATTATATTGTTTTAAATTCAATATCAGCGTCTCTCATTTGCAATGCAGTATTGGTTTTTAATTGGTCATTTCCTTTAAATAAGCGATCGAGTGCTATTACTTTTTGCGGTTTTTCATTTAAAACATCCGTAACAATTTCCTTTGTTGCTTTTTCGAGCATTAACACCATTTCGTTTGTGTTCACACAGCAGTATCCTTTTTTAGGTTTAATATATGAATTAATATCTTTCCCGCTTTTAAGTAATAATTCATAAACCATATTTTCGATAGTAGCTTTTTCTGAAACAGGGTCAATAAACAATTTCATTTGTTCTTCTAATGCTTTTGCATCATTGTCTTCAATTTTTTGCCATTGTTTGAAATTGCTTTCAGATAGTTTTAAGACTTTAAAACCTAAGTCAATTTGTTTTTCGTCTTCATCTACATCGAAATCAAGCCTATTTTTTTTCTTATCTGCTTCTGCTTTTATTTCTTTATTTATTTGATTTGATGCTCGTTTAATACGTTCTTTTGCAATATCGGCAATCGTATTAAATCCTGCCTTAAACGCATCACTGTTTTCGTCACATTTTTCAGGGAGCTGAATACAAATATACTTTAGATTTCTTCCTTCTTGTTTATTAAAATCCATCACTGAATGTGCTAAAGTACCAGAGCCTGAGAAAAAGTCAAGAATTATAGAATCTTCTGAGCTAGCAAATTTGAGCATCTTATTAATAAGATATGGAGACTTTGGAAAACTCATTATATTTTTGTCAAATAAACTTTTAATTACTGATTTACCATAGTCGTTATTTATCTCTTTATCAATCCAAATTGATTTAGGTAACGTCCGTGTTGTTTCACCATTCTCTTTAATCAAATAGTCTTTTCGGTAAACTCTCCAATCATCACCTGACATCTCTGCAATTAATAAATGATTTTCATTCTTAACCTTTGTTTTGCCCCATGTCCAACATGTTTGCACGCCTTCTGCCGTATCAGGTAATGCTTCAATTGTAAATTCATTGGATTTATCTAGTGAAATTTTTCCATTTTTTGGGTTAATATATAATGGATAATATAATTTTGGACGAGTTATTGGATTAAATGCTTGATTCCTATTTCTTAGTCCAATAAGTCTATATGCTCCTTTACCATCTTTATCATCTCGATCATATTCTTTTATCATTTTCCCTTCCTTCTCCATTCCAATCATTGAAGATTCTATTGTAGAATTTTTTGTATAAACCAAGATGCTTTCATGTGTTTTAGCAATAAATTTATCCAAATTCCTACCTCTTGGATTAAGTTGTACTGCTAAATTCGAAATGAAATTTTCCTCACCAAATATTTCGTTCATTAATAAAGTCAGATTATGTACTTCATGGTCGTCAATTGAAATGAAAATCACACCGTCTTGTTGTAAAAGATTCTTTGCCAAAAACAAACGTGGATACATCATATTCAGCCAGTTGCTATGATATTGTCCGTTTTCTTTGCTGTTCTTTTTGAACATACCATCTTTTGTCATATAACCATCTTCGTCTTTATCGCCTATACGTTTTTGATATTGTTCTTTGGTTTCCGAAAATTTATCAGGATAAATAAATGAATCATTTCCTGTGTTATATGGTGGGTCAATGTAAATCATCTTTATTTTTCCGTAGTAGCTTTTTTGTAACACTTTCAGAACTTCAAGGTTTTCGCCTTCAATAAAAATATTTTCGGTTGTATCAAAATCAATGGATTCGTCTTTTGCAGGAATCAATGTTTTTGTTGTTGGAACTTGTAAAACTTTAAATGCTTCGCTTTTTCCAGCCCAATTGAGAACATAACGTTCATTACTGAAATTTATATCTTCTCCCAGTGTTGCTTTTAATTTTTCAAAGTCAATTTTACCATCACTAAAAGCCTCAGGTAATATTTCTTTTAACTGTTTTAACTTAATTTCTTGTGGTGTAAGGCTTGCTCCATCCATAGTTATATTTTTAAATCTTACTAATCTCTTTTAAGTTTAACAAATTTATCATTTTATATTTTAACATTTATATAAAACTAATTCTTTCTATAAATAAGTTTTTACTATTAGAAATAGTCCTTTTCTATTAATACTTTATTTTTTTTCAATTAAATATTATTAATTTATTAAATATAATTCTAACGTATTAACTGTTATAAAACAGGTTGTTTTTTTTATTATTTCTAAAATACTTTGGTTAATTTCATATTTCAAAACAATATGAGATACTAATTATTAACCTATTAAGTCATGTTATTACCCTTAAATCTTTAAAAAAACATTAGAAATTTCGGCAGAAAACACACAAAAGCCCCGTAGGAATAGAAGAATGTCCGGTAGGAACCGATCAAGGTCTTGTAGGAGCACAAGAATGTCCGGTAGGAGCGCACCAGGAACGAGTAGGAATAGAAGAACGTCCGGTAGGGATGCACCAAGCTTTGGTAGGAACAGGCTAATGGCGTGTAGGAAAACAAGAACGGTCTTTAGAAACCCGTAAAGTTCCTAGTTTTAAATAAATTTATTAATCTAAAAAAGTTAAAAGTAAATGGCAAATCTAAAACAATCAGAAGCTGCAACTTTAGAACGTTACAGAGTTGCATTGGAAAACGCAGAAACTCAACAGGAAATTGCAACTATCATGGCAGAGTTCGGATACGACTCCGCAATGATTGAAGAAGGCAAGAATCTTTTTACTAAAACTCGTCAGTCTTACGATTTGAATATTCAGGAAGACGATGAAACTTCAGAAACTTACAGTATTTTCTCCGAGAAACGCGAATCACTTGCTGATACGTATTCACTGCATAGAAAGAAAAGCAAAGTAGTTTTCAGAAACAATCAAGAAATCATGGAACGTTTAGCTTTGACTGGTTCATTACCTGCAGCATATGTTAGTTGGTTGGAGACAGTTAAGAAATTTTACAAAGAAGTACTAAAAGATGAAGAACTACAAACAAAACTTAGCCGTTTGAAAATTACAACAGAAGAATTAAACGCCGCCAACACATTGATAAGTGAATTAGAAACTGCAAGAGCAGAATTTCTAAGAGAGAAAGGAGAATCTCAGGATGCAACTAAAGCAAAAGATGCACAATTTGCAGAATTGGACGATTGGATGAGCGAATTTTATGCTGTTGCACGCATTGCATTAGAAGATAATATTCAATTATTAGAAGCTTTAGGAATAATTGTACGTAACTAACCCCAACCCTATTGCAAACACATTGGCAAACCTTTTAGGGTTTGCCAAAAAGTTTGCAATCCAGCCCAATTTTGCCGTGTCCGGCAATAAGAAATCCCAACCCAAATACTAATTTTTTAGCATTTCATGGATAGGTTTTAACCAAACTGACAAGCTTAGTAGCTTACGCCCAGCTTATAACAACACATCAGCCTAAATGCGGGGGTTTTGGCGGTTTGACTGGTAATTACTATATTAGTGGTGGTTTTAGCGGGTGACCGGTAGCCACGGCGTCGGAAACCCGCACTCAGGCTATGTGTGGACCGTTACAAATAATACGCTTTCTTGAAATTAGGTCAACTGCTACTCATTTTTTTTAGTATTTATAAATCAAGAATTTTAATTAACCGGTTGACACTTTTTGCAAGCTGGAAACTTTGTTTCGGTTTGATAATTTTAGTATTTATTTCTATTCTTAGCAGTTTGATAGTTAATTTATATGGATTGGTTCGGTAAGTATGATTGAAAAAACATTTTTTCCCGCCCGCTTTTTGCATCTTTCAGCTGCATTTGTGTTTTACTAAAGCAAATTTGCTCCGCTATGCTGCGCAAAATAGCTTTAGTTCAGTATTGAGATAAGTATTTGTTTATTACTTACATTTAATACGTTGACAATATAATTTACTATATTTGTTATAGCATCAGTTCTAAATATTATTGTAATCTAAATCAGAAGAATATGGATAAGATTTCTACTTTCATTTATCAGGACGCAAAAAGGAATATCACTATTCAATCGGTTTCAAAAATTTCAGAGAATGAAGTGTATTTGCAAGGTTTTTGCACAATAGCTAATGGTTTTAGAACATATAGAAAAGACAGAATTCTTGAAATAATTGAAAATGAAAAAATATCAGAAGAAAGGTTGAAGTATTATAGGTCAATTAATCCTCCTCCATTGTCTCCACCTCAATCTTCACGTAAACCTTCACATTTATTAGACATTTGTTTTACTGGTTTTAAAAGTGATGATAAAAAAAGACTGAAAGAGCTAGCAGAGAATGCAGGATTTGTTATAAGAAGTACTGTTAGTAAAGACTTAAATTTCCTCTGTTGTGGTTATAATGCAGGACCAATGAAAATAGAAAAAGCAAGGGAACAAGGAGCAGTTGCAATAACCGAAAAACAGCTTATTAAGTTAATAGAGACCGGTGAAATACCAGATTGATAGTGTATTATTAGTGTTCGTTCATGAGTAAGACGATAAGATATTAAAACAATTAAAAATGAACTATGAAATCAAAATTATCAAAAATGATTAGCGACCAAAGGAAAAAAGAGACCGAAGAAGCTAATAGAAAAGTTGCTAATGTGAAAGAACAAGAAACAGAAGCAAAAAAAATAGAAATTAAGAAAAAGGAAAAGTTCGATAAAGTTTATTATTCTAAAGTTTATCCGGCATTACAGGAATTAAGAGAAGTGATAAGCAAAAACGACAATAAACAATGTGTACTTCTAGACAATGCAGAGTATAAAAAACAATTTGGAAGAACTGGTTCAGCCTGTCGAGATTATTTAGTTATAAAGGGAACAAGTCGGAATTACATAATAAACACAGTTGAAGCTGCGAACGAACAGCTCATGATAAGTTTTAGTCAAGGCAATAAAAATGATATGTTAGGTAGCCAGATGAAATTCAGTCTTGATAAAATTCCTTCTACTGATGAACTAGCAGAGAAAATTTTAATGAGATATTTGGACGATACAGTAGATGCCTTCTTAGATTAGTACTAAATTTTATTTATATATCTTGAACCATAGTTAGCAATATAGCAACAGTTATGAAACAAAGACACCAACTAATATTGAGTCATTTGTTATCACTTTCACTTGGAGGATTAATTTATATTTTATTTCGTTCCAAGAATCTTATTTTATTCAATTGGATAGATTCTTTTAATTTGCCACTAGAAAATATTAGGTCTTCGACTATCAAATTTGGATTATTACTACCTGATTGGTTTGTCTTTTCCTTACCGGATGGATTGTGGTTATATTCTTACTTGACATTAACTCTATTTATTTGGGGTAATCGGATTAATACCGAAAACATTATATGGATATTATTAACACCATTCATTGTAATTATTACTGAATTTGGACAATTATTAAATTTATTCCCAGGAACATTTGATTTTATTGATATTGTATTTTATATATTAGGAGGAATATTACCTATATTTCTATATACTGATTTATTAAAATTTAAAACTATAAAAAAATGAAAAGAAAAAACAAGAAAAGTGTAAATAGACACATTTTATCGGGATTAGCAATTTGTACATTTCTAATTTTAGCCTATGGTAGTGGAGATAGTGAAAATAGCGCGCCAGAAAAAAGAACATCAATTACAGAATATGAGGCAAAAGCTGTAGCCGAAGGACAAGTAGAAAATGTATTGAAAGCACCTTCTACAGCAAAATTTTCTGGATTAAGAGAAACAGAGATAACACCAATTACAAATGGATACAAAGTAACTGGTTATGTTGATTCTCAAAATAGTTTTGGTGCAATGATTCGTTCAAAATACAGTGTTGAGATTTTTGTAGACTTAGAGAGTGGGGATATAATGTATAGAAATTTATCCGTAGATTGATAATATAACTTTTTCAAACATAAATTATAAAGCATTGTGGTTGGTGTCGTTGTGTCAAGGTCTGGTTTCAAACTAACTTTATCAAAGGAAGACAGTAACGTGTCCCTAACTCCGCAATGCTTCATTTTGTAAAACGTTGTGTGCAAGTTTTAGATTAGAACTAATGAAACTGTAATATTAAAAAGTCAGTATTTAAAATGATTTATTTAAAAACCCCTGTTTCTGAAATACTAAAAACAGCATCATTGCAAACTGAATATAAGTTTGATGAAGTTTCAAAATCAGAAGTGCTAGAAGGAGAATTGATAAACTCTATAAATGACGTTACCGAAGTTTTAAAAATTAAGCTTAAAGGTGGATATTGTAGTAATTTATTAAAACGTCAAATAGCAAATCATAGAAAAGGTAATTATGAAAAATTTGGGAGCAAACTCCAAAATTATCATGGTTCGACTATTTTAGATACGATTGAGGCTGTAGAAGATGGACACAAAACAAACATAAGACCATTTAATAACAGACCTTTAAAAGGATTATTTCATGTTCATCATAATTCAAATACTTTCTTATCCATAAATATTCAGAATTATTGGCAAACATTGATTAAAGGTAAAAATGAAATTGAATATCAAAATAAACGTTTAAAGGAGATTTTTTTGAATCTTGAGAACACACATTCAACTAAAATAGCTGAAGAGAAATCAGTTTTAGTTCTATTAAATAAAATAAAAGCAGAAGCCAGTTTTCGAGAATTTTCTGTCAAGACTGGGGAATGGATAGTTTTTGCTCAAATTGATAATAAAAATTATTATTTATGTTTAGCCACTCACGGTGAAGCTATAGAATTTGGTGATGAAATAATATTTAACAGAATTTCAGATTGCTTTCAGGAATTTCCAAATGTTGAAGAATTATTATCAAAACAATAAAAGATGATAACATAGACACAACAATGTTTAATACAAACATATTGGTAAACCCACACCAGCAATCTCTCATCCCAAGGTTTACCAAAAAGTTTGTATCTTGCCGTAACCGGCAAAAAAAAGATCCCTCCCTTAAAAAATGTTTTTTAGTTTTTCATAGTGAATTTATCTACCAAACTGATACAATCCTATGCGTACAATTTGTAACAACACATCAGCCTAAATGCGGGGGTTTTGGCGGTTTGATGACAATTAGTTATATTTGTTTTGGTTTTTAACGGGTGACCGTGAAACACGGCGGGAATCCCGCACTCAGGCTATGTGTGGACCGTTATAGGAAATAGCCGGTGCGATAAAATTAGACAACCAGCTTATTTTTAGGGACATATCATTAGATGATAAGGTAAAATTATCCGGACAGAAAAAACCACAGGGAAAAAATTATTTATT
>Ga0102929_1002018_pt1 | contig 12063 bp, 10 predicted proteins | sample SalPonR1_B_D2_MG_FD_78510 | JGI IMG/M metagenome (GOLD analysis project Ga0102929, IMG submission 78510) | Salt pond soil microbial communities from South San Francisco under conditions of wetland restoration - Salt Pond MetaG R1_B_D2_MG | ecosystem: Environmental > Aquatic > Marine > Intertidal... | reverse complement strand
CGAGTACCTCGAGCGGGTGCTGGGCGAGGCGACAGGCGAGCACGACGAACTCTCCGTGGTGGTGCTCGGCTTCTCCCAGGGCGCGCACACGGCGGCACGGTGGATGCTGCGCTCGGAGCACCCGGCCCGGGCGGTCGTGCTCTGGGGCGAGGGACTTCCGCACGACACGACCGCGGAAGAGCTGAAGGCCCGCCCACGACGGTGGGTCCTGATTCGCGGCGACGCGGACCGCAGCCGGGACCCGGCGCGGGAGGCCCGGGACGCCGAACGGTTCCTGACGGCCGGCCTCGATCCGGAGGTCCGGGTCCACGCCGCAGGCCATCGTCTGCACACGCCGACTCTCGAAGAACTCGCTGCGGACCTGGGCGTGTAGGCCGGAGCGTCCGGGCCGCGGCGTGACCCGGTGCACCGGAGGTCGCGCCGCCTCCTAGACGGCGGTGGCTCCGCCGACGAATCCGATTTCGGTCTCGAGCTGGTAGCCCGTCTCCCGCAGGACCGTCTCCTGTGCGAGGTCGATCAGGTGGCGGACGTCCGCGGACGAGGCCCCTCCGAGATTCACGATGATGTTGGCGTGTCGGTGGAAGATGCCGGCGCCGCCGTGGACGTGACCCTTCAGGCCGCATTCGTCGATCAGTCGCCCCGCGCCGATCCCCTCGATCTTCTTGAAGATGGATCCAGCGCTGGGATACAGCCACAGATCGGGATGCCGGTCGTCGCGCCACCGGAGATTGGCCCGCACCACCTCCCGCAGGTCGTCCTCCGGCACGGCGTCGAGGCGGAAATCGGCGGTCAGGACGATGTCCGCGCGATGGTGCAGGATCGAGTCGTCGTAGCCGAACCGGAAGTAGTCGACGTCCACACGCGTGCGCTCCCCCTCCTCGGTCAGAATCTCCGCCCCGTCCACGACGTCCGCGATGAAGCAGGTGCGGGCCCGGTCGGGAGAGAGAAAGTGGAGATTCTGCCAGAGTGCGCCGCCGACCGTGCTCGGAATGCCGACGTAGTGGTGGAGGCCGCCCCGTCCGCGTCGGATGGTCTCGACGATCAGATCGGGGAAGGTCTCGACACCCGCCCCGGCCCGGACGAGGTCGTCGTCCAGCCACTCGATTCCCCCGACCTCCGATCGGATCACGAGGCCCCGATAGCCCGCGTCGTCGATCAGGATGTTGGCCCCCGAGCCCAGAAGATGGTGCGGGATGTCGAGATCGCGGGCGACGGACACGACGTGCGCGAGTTCGTCCGGCGTCCGCGCGCGGTACAGCACGTCCGCCGCGCCACCGATCCGGAATGTCGTGAGCGGGGCCAGGGGGACGGACCGCTCGAGACGGTCGGCGCCGAGCTGCCGCGCCAGCTGGTCGACGGGAAGAGAAATGGGACGCTCCGTGCGGTACGGGGGCATCGGGAGGACTCGGGTGGAGAAGATAGCCGGAATCGTGCCAGACCGCCGACCCGACTGTGGCGCTCGTCTCCGGCGCTCGTCGCCTAGCGGGCGAGGAGCATGTCGAGCAGGCTCGCGATCTGGTCGGACGAGGGGAGGGGGGGAAGGGTCCCCACAACGCGGCCTTCGACGTCCAGAACGAAGACCCGCGCCGTGTGATCGACGAGGTAGCTCCCGTCCCCGAAGGGCTCGCCATCCGTCACACGGATGCCCCAGCCTCCGACCTGCGCACGGATGTCTTCCGCCGTCATCGCGCGGATGTCACCGGGGAGTCCGGCGGTATAGCCACGGAGACGTTCAGGGGTGTCCCGGGCGGGGTCCACCGAGACGAACAGGACGGTGAGACGATCCCGGATCTCCGGGGGAAGCTCGGCCTGGTAGCGCCCGACCCTCGCGAGTGTCAGGGGACAGATGTCCGGACAGCTCGTGTAGCCGAAGAACACCGCGGTCACCCTGCCGCGCCACTGCTCGGTGCTGACGCTGTCGCCCGATGCGTCGATTCCGACGAGAACCGGCACGTCGAACGGCTCCGGCGCGAGACCGCCGACGAGGTCGGCATCGGCGGGGGGAACGCGGGGGTCGGGGGTCCCGGCGAAGGCGAACCAGAGGGCGGTCAGGACGAGCCCCAGGAGGACCCCGCCGAGTACCTGAAGAAGGCGAATGGACATGGCCGAAACGTCACCACGCGTGGCCGACCCTTCAAGCGTCGGTGTGCTGGCGGGTGCACGGGCCTGCGAATATCTTGGGCGCATTCCCACGTCCACCGCTCCGGGAACGCCGATGAACGCCCCTGCGCCCCACCCCCTTCGCGTCCTTCTGATCGACGACTGCAACGACGAGGTGGACGCCATCCTCGCGGCGCTCTCGGATCCGGACGGCAGGAATACCCACGTGGTCGAGGTCGTCCACGAGCTGGAGGCCGGCGTGGTACGCATCCAGCGAGGCGGCGTCGACGTGATCCTGCTCGAACTCGATCTCCCCGACGTCGAGGGTCTGGAGGCGTTCGACCGGGTGTACTCTGCCGCCCCCGACGTGCCCGTCATCGCCCTCGGCAGATCCGGGGACGAGGATACGGCGCTCCTCGCGCTCCGACGCGGTGCGCAGGACTTCCTCGAGCGCGAGGAACTGGGAACGGCGGCACTCCGGCGCTCGATTCGGTATGCGCTCGAGCGTCACCGCCTCATGGCGGCACTCCGGAGCCTGTCGATGATCGACGAGCTGACCGCGCTGTACAACCGGCGCGGCTTCCAGGATCTCGGGGAGCAGTACCTCAAGCTGTCGCGCCGGAGCGGGCGCGGGGCGAGTCTCGCGTACGTGGATCTCGACGGTTTCAAGGTCATCAACGACACCTACGGCCACACGGTGGGCGACGAGGCGCTGGTCCAGGCCGCCGACGTGCTGCGAGGTGCCTTTCGCGCCTCCGACCTCGTCGCGCGGGTGGGGGGAGACGAGTTCGCCGTGCTCGCGCCGAATTCCAGCGACGATCCCGGAATGATGGCCCGGCGCGTCCGGGATGCCTTCGCGCACTACAACGAAGCGACGCTGGATCCCTACGAGCTCGTCGTGAGCGTGGGAACCGCGCGGACGGACGGTGGGGCCTACGTTCCGCTCGAGGAGCTCGTGTCCGACGCGGACGTGGCGATGTACGAGGAGAAGCGCCGCAAGAAGAAGCTCGTCGGCTCCTGACCGACCCTCCCGTACCCCGTCGGACCCGGCTCCGGCCCCGACACCCGGGCATGATCTCTGATTGACACTCGGGGGGTCCTTCGTCAGCTTATCAAGCTGTCGGTGCGGAGCGTGATACCGGGTTTCGCACCCTCTTCCTGCGGTCGGCCGAGGGGCCGATCAACCGCTTTTCAGCACGTCCCACGAACGCGGAACCCATGTTCAAAACCATGCGCGGGCGGATCATCGCCATCGTACTGGTCTGTCTCGCCGCCGGGTACCAGCTCTGGTCGAATGGCATCAAGCTCGGACTCGACCTGCAGGGCGGAATCCACCTGGTGCTCGAGGTCGAGGACCCGGACAACACGCTCACCGTCGAGGCCCGTGCGGACGCGATCGATCAGGCCGAGACCGTGGTGCGGAACCGGATCGACCAGTACGGCGTCGAGGAGCCGCTCATCCAGCAGTCGGGTGGGGATCGCCTCATCGTGGAGCTGGCGGGCATCGACGACGAGGGGCGCGCCCGGGATCTGATCCAGCAGTCGGCCTTCCTCGAGTTCAAGCTCGTGCGGCCCGTGTCGGAGATCGAGGGGCAGCTGTCCCGGATCGACCGCGCGATCGTGAACGAGTTCGGACAGGATTCGCTCGCCGCACTCGGACGCGCGGTCGAGGCCTCCGAGGCGGGACAGAGCCAGCAGGACCTCGAGAACATTCTCTTCGGCGCGGGCGCCGATACGGCCTCCGAAGCCGACTCCGCAGCGGTCGCCGATTCGCTCGCGGCGGCGGACAGCGCCGCCGGGGCGGAGCAGGAAGAGGCGGGAGAGGAGGCGGCGGATCAGGATGCGCCGAACCTCAGCCCGTTCGGGTCTCTCCTGCTTCGGGACGACTCGCCGACCGCCGGCCCGGTGCCCGGCAGCTTCCTCGTCGAGGAGGCCGACTACGAGATCGCGCGCCTCTTCCTCGAGAATCCCAGAGTCCAGAACGCGCTGCCGCGGGGCATCACGCTCGCCTGGGCGGACGAGCTCGTCGGCGCGGGGGCGAACGCCTATCGTCGCCTTTACGTGCTGTCCGAGGACAACTTCATCACCGGTGAGTACCTGGAGGACGCGCAGGCGACCCGGGACCCGCAGATGAACGAGCCGCTGGTGAACTTCCAGTGGAATCGCGCGGGTGGCCGGGTGTTCGGCCGCGTCACGGGCGCCAACGTGGGCAACTCCATCGCGATCATCCTCGATGGCCGGGTCATGAGTGCTCCGACGGTGCAGAGCCGGATCTCCACCTCGGGTCAGATCGAGATGGGTCCCGGTACGCCGATGGAGCAGGCCGCCGACCTAGCGCTGGTCCTGCGGGCCGGTGCACTGCCGGCCCCGCTCGTCATCATGGAGGAGCGGACGGTCGGTCCGTCGCTCGGACAGGACTCGATCGATCAGGGCCGACTGGCCGGCATCGTCGGGCTCATGCTCGTGCTGGGCATCATGATCGTCTACTACCGCATGGCCGGTGTCCTCGCAGTGGGCGCGCTCGCCATCTACGTGCTGCTCGTCCTCGGAGGTCTGGCCGGACTCAACGCCACGCTGACCCTCCCGGGGATCGCGGGCCTGATCCTGTCGATCGGAATGGCGGTGGACGCGAACGTCCTGATCTTCGAACGAATTCGAGAGGAACTGCTCGCCGGACGCGCGACACGCACCGCGGTGGAGGAAGGCTTCGGCAACGCCTTCTCCGCGATTCTGGACGCGAACATCACGACGCTGATCACGGCGCTGATCCTGTTCCAGTTCGGGACCGGGCCGGTCCAGGGCTTCGCGGTGACGCTGAGCATCGGAATCGTGGCCTCGTTCTTCTCCGCACTCTATGTGACCCGCACCTTCTTCCTGATCTATCTGTCGGGCAAGAAGGCGTCGGATCCCATCAGCATCTAGGCGACCCATGCGCATATTCGGCTCGGCCTCCTACCGCTTCATCCAGGGGCGGAAGAAGGCATACGTCATCTCGTCGATCGCGATCGTCGCGGGCATCGCCGCGATGATCGTCAACCTCTCGGCCATCGGTTCGTGGCAGAACTACGGCGTGGACTTCGAGGGTGGATCCCTGGTCCAGGTCGGGTTCGAGCAGGACGTGACCACCGGGGACGTCCGGTCGGCTCTGGGTGGAGCCAACGGCCCGGATGTGACCGAGTTCGCCGGGGAGAACGAGTTCCTCATCCGGGCCCCGCAGGCCGAGGACGCGACCGTGAACCAGGTCCGTGAGGAAATCGAGACCGCGCTGACGCAGGCGTTCGGCGCGGACGCCTACGTGATCGAGCGCACCGAACTGGTCGGGCCGAAGATCGGAGCCGAGCTGCAGCGGAAGGCGGCGTTCGCGATCCTGATCTCGTTCGCGCTCACGCTGGTCTACATCGCGATCCGGTTCGAACTCCGGTTCGGGATGGCGGCCGTCATCGCGACGATGCACGACATCCTCATCACGCTCGGATTCCTCGCGATCTTCCGCGTCGAGATCTCGCTGCCGACGGTCGCCGCGATCCTGACGATCGTCGGGTACTCGCTGAACGACACGATCGTGGTGTTCGACCGGGTGCGCGAGAACATGGGCAAGAAGGGCGCTCGGAAGCGGGATCAGGTCGATCTGGTGAACCAGTCGATCAACGAGACGCTCCCGCGGACCATTCTCACGTCGGGCACGACGCTGGCGGTGCTGCTCGCGCTGCTCGTCGTGGGTCCGGCCGTGATCCGTGACTTCTCGGTCGTGCTGATTCTCGGAGTGATCATCGGTACGTACTCGTCGATCTTCGTGGCGTCGCCCGCTCTCATCGAGATCGAGAAGCGGATGGGCGAGAAGAAGCCCAAGCCGGAGAAGGTGATCAAGGCCGAGGACGCCATCCCGACCTGATCGGGATGCTCACCGACAGCCACTGCCATCTCGGATCCGACGCATTCGACGAGGATCGTGATGCCGCGCTGACGCGTGCCGCCGAGGCGGGCGTCCGTCGGGCGGTTGTCATCGCATCCGATGCGCGGGACGCAGCTGGAATCCGCGACTGGGTCGGAGATGGGGGAGAGGATCATGGAGGTGTTCGCCTCTGGTCCACCGCAGGGGTTCATCCACACCATGCGGAGCGGGCGACGCCGGACGCCCTCGATGCCGTGGAGTCGCTCATCGCGGACGGACCCGCGGTCGCCGTGGGGGAGTGCGGTCTCGACTTCCACTACGACAACGCCCCGCGCGGCGTCCAGTTCGACGCCTTCCGCGCCCAGTGCGAGATCGCGGATCGGACGGGTCGTCCGCTCGTGGTCCATTCGCGCTCGGCGGATTCGGAGACCCGTGAAGTCCTCGCCGAACTTCCGGACGGGGTTCTCGGGGTGCTTCACTGCTTCACCGCCGGTGAGGCGCTGATGCGCGATGCGCTGGCGCTCGGCTGGTACGCGTCGTTCTCCGTAATCGTCACCTTCAAGCGGTACGAGGATCACGAACTGGTCCGCGCCGTGCCCGAGGACCGCCTCCTGATCGAAACGGACAGCCCGTACCTGGCCCCGATGCCGCATCGCGGACGGCGCAACGAGCCGGCCTTCGTGGTCCGCACGTGCGAGGTGGTGGCCGAGATGCGGGGGGTGACCGCCGAACGGGTCGCCCACGTCACGACCCGCAACGCGTCCCGTCTGTTCTCCCTTCCCGAACCCGCCTGACCGTGGCACGCCGAATCCAGGTCCTCCCGGACACGGTCGCGAACCAGATCGCGGCCGGAGAGGTGGTGGAGCGACCCGCCTCCGTGGTCAAGGAGCTGGTCGAGAATGCGCTCGACGCCGGTGCGCGGGACATCGAGGTGTCGATCGAGGTGGGGGGCAAGCGACTGATCCGGGTCGCGGACGACGGCGAGGGAATGTCGCGGGAGGACGCGCTGCTGTGTCTGGATCGCCATGCCACGAGCAAGATCACCGCGGCGGAGGACCTGAAGGACGTCCCGACCTTCGGCTTTCGCGGGGAGGCGCTGCCGTCCATCGCGGCGGTGTCCCGTCTCACTCTGGAGACCGCCACCGACGAGGACTCCACGCGCCTCCGGTCCACCGGAGGCCGCATCCTCGACGTGGAAGACGCCGCGCGTCGCCGTGGAACCACGGTCGAGGTGAAGCGGCTGTTCTTCAACGCTCCCGCCCGCGCGAAATTCCTCAAGACGCCCCGCGTGGAGACCCGCGCGGTGTCCGAGGTGCTCCACACCGTCGCGCTCGCGCATCCCGAGGTCGGACTTCGACTCCTGTCGGGCGATCGCGTGCTTCTCGACGTGCCGTCGGGCGAGGAGATGACCGGTCGCGTCGCTCGCCTGTGGGGGGACGACGTCGTGCGGACCCTTCTTCCCATCCGACACGAGACCGACGCCGGCCGAATGTGGGGACTCGCGCAGCGACCGGATGCGGCCGAATCGGGCCCCCGCCGGGGGGGGTTCTTCCTCGGTCGGCGCAGCTTCCGGGACCCGGACCTGGTCAAGGCGGTCGGACGGGGCTACAGGACCACGCTGCCGCGGGGCGTCCACCCGTGGTTCGTACTCCATCTCGAGCTCGCCGCCGGCGCCGCGGACGTGAACGTCCACCCGGCGAAGGCGGAGATTCGTTTCCGCGACCCGGAGGCCGTTCGGGACCTGGTCGAGTCCGGCATCCGTGCGGGCATGGCGACCGAGGCCTCGTCGGCGACGCTCGACACCGATCTGCCGCGTCCCGCGTGGCCGGATCGCGTGGCCGAACGCCCGGCCTCCACGACCGGGTCGACCGGCGGGTCGACGGCCGGATCGAAGGTCCCGCGCGACGAAGGGCGCCCTTCCGGGGGGACCCGGGACCAGATGGCGCTGTTCGTGACCGGGGGACCGTCCACCGATGCCGACGATCGGGACCGCGCCGAACCGGGGGAGACGGAGGAATCGGGAGCCGCCGCGGGCGACCGCCCGGTTCGAGCACCCGAGAGACCCCGCCTCTGGCAGGTCCACAACACGTGGATCTTCGCCGAGACGCGGGACGGTCTCCTGATCATCGACCAGCACTCCGCGCACGAGCGGGTCCTGTTCCACCGGCTCATGCGGGCGTACGAGGAGGGGGGGGAGACCTCGCAGCGGCTGCTCTTCCCGCTGACGTTGCGGCTCCGCCCCGAGGAGCTCGCGCAGGTGGAAGAGGTGTCCGGTCTGCTCCGGCGCGCCGGCTTCGAGGTGGAGCCGTTCGGGACCGATACGGTGGTCGTGCACGCGACCCCCAACCCGCATCCGTACTTCGACGCGGCGCGCTGCTTCCGCGAGATGGTCACGGAGCTCACCGAGGGACGGTCGGACCTGATGCAGTCCGCACGCAACCAGCACGAACGGATCGCCATGACCTTCGCGTGCAAGGGCGCGATCAAGGCGGGTCAGAGGCTGTCCGACGGTGAGATGCAGGAACTGTTCGACGCCCTCTTCGCCACGGAACTCCCCCATCACGACGTGCACGGGCGCCCCACGATCGTGCGCCTGGGTCGCGGGGAGCTCGAGCGGAAGTTCGGCCGGTGAGTCCGGCGGTGGATCGGTCGGCGGGTGGGCCGCCGCGCGGTATCGCCCTCACGGGCGCGACCACGTCCGGCAAGACGTCGGTCGCCCTCGAACTCGCGCGGCGTCTGGGTGGCGAGATCATCTCGATGGATTCCCGGCAGGTGTACCGCGGAATGGACATCGGGACCGACAAGGTTTCGGACGGCCATCGCGTCGAGATCCCGCACCACGGCCTCGATCTCGTGGACCCGGGCGAGCGGTATTCCGCGGGCCGGTTCTCACGGGATGCGCGACGCTGGATCGGGGAGATCGAGGCGCGGGGCCGCGTACCGATCCTGGCCGGCGGGACCGGATTCTTCCTGAAGTCGCTCACCCACCCGATCTTCGACGAACCGGAGATGGATGCGGACCGTCGGAGCCGTCTTCAGAGCTGGCTCGACGAACAGCCCCCGGAGCGCCTCGCCGACTGGGTGCGACGTCTCGATCCGGACAGGGCCGAACTGGCGATCGAAGGGGGACCACAGCGCCTGACGCGAACGCTCGAGGTGCCGCTTCTCACCGGTCGCTCGCTGAGCGCCTGGCACCGGCGTCGCCCCGCCGCCCATCAGCCGGTGCCGCTTCTGGTGGTGGTCCTGGATGTGGACCGTGCCGAACTCGACCGGCGGATCGACGCGCGCGTGGACCGGATGGTGCGGGACGGGCTCGTCGAGGAGGTCGAGTCGCTCCTCGAGCGGGGATTCGGACCCGACGCACCCGGAATGACGGGTACGGGGTATCGCGAGATCGTCGACGTCCTGCGCGAGGGCCGCGATCTGGACGACGCGCTGGACGACATGCGCGCACAGACCCGACGCTACGCGCGGCGGCAGATCACCTGGTTCCGGCACCAGCTGCCGGACGACGCCATCGTGATCGAGGCGGACGCGCCCGCATCGGACCCGGACGCACTGGAAGACCGAGTGGAGCGCATCATCGAGGAGTGGCGGAGACGCCGAGGCGAGGAGACACCGTGAAGATCGGAATCACCTGCTATCCCACGTACGGAGGGTCGGGCGCGGTCGCGACCGAGCTCGGCCTGTCGCTCGCCGAACGGGGACACGAGGTGCACTTCGTGTCGTACGCGCTGCCCTTCCGGCTCAACCGCTTCCACGAACGGGTCTTCTTCCACGAAGTCGAGATGGAGCAGTACCCGCTCTTCGAGCACCCGCCGTACTCCCTGGCGCTGGCCGTGGCGATCCACGGGGTCGCGCGGGATGCGGAGCTGGACCTCATGCACGTCCACTACGCGATCCCCCATGCCACCTCGGCCTGGGTGGCCCGGAAGATGCTGGCCGAGGAGGGACGCGACCTCCCGATCGTCACCACGCTGCACGGGACCGACATCACCCTGGTGGGGATCCATCCCAGCTTCCAGCCGATCACGCGCTTCTCGATCCGCCACTCGCACGGTCTCACGGCGGTGTCCCACTACCTCGCCGAGCAGACCGAGAACGATTTCGGCGTGCCCCGAAGCGACATCGAGGTGATCCCGAATTTCATCGACCCGGAGTCGTACTATCCGGGGCGGAAGCCGTGCCACCGCGAGACCCTGGCACCGGGGGGCGAGAAGATCGTCATGCACGTGTCGAACTTCCGCTCGGTGAAGCGGATCCCGGACGTCGTGATGACCTTCGCCGGCAGCCTGGACCATGTCGACGCCCGGCTGGTGCTGGTGGGCGACGGGCCGGAACGTCCTCGCGCGCGAGAGATCGCCGAGCGACTCGGCATCGAGGACTCGGTGGTCTTCCTGGGCAAGCATGCCGCCGTCGAGGAGCTCCTCGCCTGCGCGGACCTCTTTCTCCTGCCGTCGGAGTCGGAGTCCTTCGGCCTCGCGGCGCTCGAGGCGATGGCATGCGGCGTGCCCGTGATCACGTCGGATGTCGGTGGACTGCCGGAGGTCGTCGTCGAGGGGGAGGTTGGCCACCTCCTGCCGGTCGGTGACTTCGAAGGCATGGCGGAGGCCGGCGTCTCGATCCTCGCGGACGATGCGCGGCATGCCCGGATGTCCGGGAACGCCCGAGCTCTGGCGGTCGAACGGTATTCCACCGAGAAGGTGGTGCCGATGTACGAGTCCTACTACCGCCGGATCCTGGCGGCCTCCTCCGCGTGAACGTTCTCGAATCGATCGTTCTGGGCATCGTCCAGGGCGCGACCGAGTTCCTCCCGGTCTCCAGCTCGGGACATCTCGTCGTCGGGCAGCGCCTGCTGGGACTGGACCTCCCGGGGGTGGCCTTCGAGATCGCGGTCCACCTCGGTACGCTGGTGTCGATTCTGTGGGTGTACCGGGCGCGGGTCCTCGCGCTCGCGGACGGCGCGGTACGGGGGACGCGCTCGGCCTGGGACGAGATCGGACTGCTGGTTCTGGCTACGCTGCCGGCCGCCATCATCGGCGTCGGATTCGGGGACGCCATCGAGGGCGTGTTCGACACCCCCGCGTGGGCGGGCGTGGGCTTCCTCGTGACCGGTGCGATCCTGTGGTCCACGCGGGCGCCCATGAATCGCGGACGACGCCTCCCCGTGACCCCGACCATCGCGCTCGTCGTCGGACTCGCACAGGCGCTGGCGCTCGTCCCGGGGATCTCCCGCTCCGGCACCACGGTGGCCGCCGCCCTCTGGCTCGGCGTCGCGCCGGTCGAGGCCGCCGCGTTCTCCTTCCTGATGGCGCTCGTGGCGATCGCGGGGGCGGCGGTGCTGGCCGCGCCCGAGCTCGCGGCGGGCGGGGCCGGCGTGGGCGTGGGCACCGTGCTGGCGGGGGCGGTCGCGGCGGGCCTCACGGGCATCGCCGCGATCCACAGCTTCGTCGCGCTTCTGCGGCGGCAGGACTTCCATCGTTTCACCTGGTACGTGGTCCCACTCGGACTCGGCTTCCTCCTCTACCTCCGCCTCACCGCGTCATGACGGATCCCCACGGCACCCCCGATCAGGAACCGGACCGCGCCTCCGGTGACGCCCGCCGCGACGCGGACCCGCTCGACACCCTGGTACGGCTCGCCCTCGCCGAGGATGTGGGTCCGGGCGACTTCACCTCCGAGTGGACGGTTCCGGCCGATGCGCGGGGCGAGGCCACGGTCGTCGCCAAGGCGGGCGTGGTCGTGGCCGGCGTGGACGCGGCGCTGCGCGTCTTCGCGGCGGTGGATCCCTCGATCGAGATCGAAGTACGCGCCGCGGATGGCAGCTTCGTCGGAACGGGGGAAGGCGTGCTGGACATCACCGGACCGCTCCGCGGGATTCTCACCGCCGAGCGGACCGCGCTGAACTTTCTGGGCCGACTCTCGGGGATCGCCGGTCTGACGTTCGCCTTCGTAGAGGCGGTGCGCGGCACGAGCGCGCGGATCGTCGACACGCGGAAGACCACCCCGGGCTTTCGGATGCTCGAGAAGGCTGCCGTGCGGGCGGGCGGCGGGACGAACCACCGCATGGG
>Ga0102929_1002017_pt1 | contig 12065 bp, 7 predicted proteins | sample SalPonR1_B_D2_MG_FD_78510 | JGI IMG/M metagenome (GOLD analysis project Ga0102929, IMG submission 78510) | Salt pond soil microbial communities from South San Francisco under conditions of wetland restoration - Salt Pond MetaG R1_B_D2_MG | ecosystem: Environmental > Aquatic > Marine > Intertidal... | reverse complement strand
TGCTGCAGGCGGCACAACTGCTGATATCCGCCATTATTCCAAACGCCGATAATCTTAATGAAGCCATTACAAACGAACTATTTGCGGCTGAGGCTGCAAATAAACTGGTAAAAGAAAAAGGTGTGGCATTTAGGCAAGCGTATCAAACCATTGCGGAAGATAGGGCTTCCAAAGGTAGATGGACTGTAAGCAATGTATTAAAAGAGTATACCCACTTAGGGTCGCCGGGGGTTCCGGGTTTAAGCAATCTTTGGGATAGAGTTCAGGGCGACTGAGATTTGCGAAGCAGACAAGGTAATGCTTGGCAAAAAAACTTAAAGGTTAATACTTACAAAAAGTGGATAATTGAAGAAAATATACAATGAAAGCGCTTTCGGTTTGATTTATTCGTTGATTTTAGCAGGAAATTGTACTATCTGTAGGTACAAATCTGAATTTGGTGTAGTTAGAAAAGTTGTCGGTTTGTCAAATCAACTACTTAAAACAGCTCAAACACTTCTCTGACTGTTCCAAACAGTTAACTATAATCAATAAAAGAGGCTTATATGCTAAAAAGGATACTTTCTATTATTGGCTCGGCTCTGTTAGTAGCTGTTTTCAGCTCGGCAGCCTTTGCACAATATACAGTCGAAGGTACGGTATCTGATCAAAGTGACGGAGCTCCACTCCCCGGGGCAACGGTTATTTTGGTTGATACGAATTACGGAACAGCTACAGATGCTGACGGATATTTCGAATTTACTGACGTTCCTGAAGGAACATACACCCTAAGAATTACTTTTGTGGGTTACGTTCCACTTCAGAGAAGCATCGATGTAAATGAGGATCTGAACCTGAATTTATCTCTATCGATGGACCAACAAAGTCTGTCTGAGGTAGTCGTTACCGGCTATGGTTCAGTAGTTAGAGAACAGATGACAGGTAATTTCTCAAGTGTTTCTGCTCGTCAAATCGAAGAGATACCTGTTAACAGTTTCGAATCAGCACTTCAGGGACAAGCGTCCGGAGTATTTATTCAGCGAGGTACCGGTAAATTAGGTCAGGGAATTAACATACGTGTACGCGGAACTTCTTCTGTCTCTGCGAGCAGTCAGCCACTTTATGTGATTGATGGCATACCTATAACAGCTGAAAGTCAGTCAACAACTGCTGATACAAATCCGCTCGCTGATATTAACCCTGATGATATTGAGTCTATCGATATTTTGAAGGACGCTGCGGCAGCCGCGATTTACGGTTCTCGTGCCGCAAATGGTGTAGTGCTTGTGACAACGAAACGAGGCCAGGCCGGCGCTACTCAAGCGAATGTTAGTCTGGAGCGTGGAGTCAGTTCTCCAACGAATAAAAAAGAGTGGTTAAATGCCGATGAATACATTGAACTGTTTACTGAAGCAGCTGAACGGTCACCGTTCGGTGATCTTTCAGGTCCGGGTTATCTGGAACCGGTATGGTTCGACTTTTTCGCTCAGGGAACGGATTGGAGAAACCGAGAAATAGACACTAATTGGCAGGATGAAGCTTTCCAGGATGCTCACAATACAGACCTCAATGTTCAGGTTAGTGGTGGTACGGAAGATACAAGGTTCTTTATCTCCGGTGGAGTGAGTGACCAGGTAGGTATTACACGCGGAGATGAGTTTAACCGAATGAATGCACGCTTGAACCTTGATCACACTGCTTCAGACAGGTTAACTGTTGGAATGAACCTTGGTGTTACAAGAACAGAAAATATTCGAATTTCGAATGATAATGCATTTTCAACACCTCTTCAGGCAGTCGCACAACCTCCAATTTCACCGGCATATACGCCACAATTTGAAAACGGAGATCTGACTGGATTTTCTGATGAGCCTAATGAAAATACCCTCTACTACAACTTCCTGCGCCATGTTCAGGGTGTAGACAACAATCAGACGGTATTTAGAAATGTAGGTAACCTTTATGCTGATTATAGTATTCTTCCAAATCTACAGTTCAGAAGTGAGTTGGGTCTGGATCTGTTATTTCAGAATGAAGATTATTTTGCCGATAGAAATACCAATGTCGGTGAGAATACAAATGGATATGGTGATTCACGAATCGTGAATATTGTGAATTACACGACCAATAATTATCTGACCTGGGACACTCAGTTTGCTGAGGATCATAAACTGAGTGCAGTAGCCGGAATGAGTTATCAAAGCTCTGATCGCTACTTGACATTTGTTTCCGGTACAAACTTCCCGACGGATAGCTTTACAAAGTTGGCAAGTGCAGCGGATATTACCGGTGGATCAACGACCCAAACGGTTTTCAGGTTTCTCTCTTATTTCGCGAGATCGAACTACACGTTTAAAGATCGTTATTTGCTGGCAGCAAGTGCTCGTGTAGACGGGTCTTCGAGATTCGGTGAAAATTCGCGCTACGGATTCTTTCCATCTGTTTCAGCAGGCTGGATTATGACACGTGAAGACTTTATGCAGGACGTGAATTTTCTCACATTCCTGAAACTGAGAGTCAGTTATGGTCTGACGGGGAATGCCAATATCGGTAATTTTCCATCCAGAGGATTATATGGAGGAACAGGATATGCAGGTCTTTCCGGACTTACTCCTAGTCAAACCCCAAATCCTGATTTGAAGTGGGAACGAACAGCTCAATATAACTTTGGACTGGACTTTGAACTGGTTGGCGACAGAATCAGTGGTGAAGTTGATTACTATATAAAGGAAACAGACGATCTTCTGTTAAACGTAAATGTTCCTGCAACTTCCGGTTTTACAAGCCAGCTTCAAAATGTTGGTGAACTGGAAAACAAAGGGTTTGAGTTTGTCTTGAATACTCACAACCTGGTAGGTCAATTTCAGTGGTCGTCAAACTTTAATATCGCGTTCAATAACAACAAGATTACAGATCTTGATGACCAGGTTATTACTGGCGGTTTCCTGAACAGAGCAGTTGAAGGAGAACCCATTGCTGTAATGTTTGGCAAAGAGTATGCCGGAGTAGATCCCGATAACGGAGATGCTCTATACTATCTACATAGCGAAGATGGCAAGGATTATGATGCCGGAACAACAAATGATTATTCCGCAGCAAATGATGTAGTAATCGGAGATCCGAACCCTGACTTTATCGGCGGTCTCGGTAACCGTTTTAGCTATAAGAACTTCGACTTGAATGTTCTTCTGCAATTTGTTTACGGGAATGATATTTATAATGGCGGTGGTCGTTATCAGTCAGCTAACGGTGACTTCTTTGACAACCAAACCAAAAAACAATTGGACAGATGGCAAGAGCCCGGCGACGTAACAGATGTACCTGAAGCTCGTCTCTTTGGAGGCAACGGTTCAAATCCATCATCGAGATACATTCATGATGCGTCATACCTGAGGCTCAAGAATGTAGTTCTGGGATATACTCTTCCGCAAAGTGCGCTGAACAGGCTCAATCTGCGAAGAGTACGCTTTTATGTTACAGGTGTAAATCTGTTAACATTTACAGATTATCCGGGATGGGACCCTGAAGTAAATACTGACCTTTACAGTCAGTCAGACAACCTGAATATTGGTAATGAGTTTTATTCCGTACCTCAGGCACGAACCATCTCATTCGGTGTAAACATTGGCTTTTAATCCAAATAAGTCATTGTAAATCCAAAAGTTTTAAATATCGATATTATGAAAAAACTAAAATTCTATATAACCGGACTAGCGGTTGCGCTGTTTATACTGCCAGCCTGTGACGGTTTGCTTGAAGTAGATCCTTACCAGTCTATTGATTCGGAGCAGGTACTTACAGATGCTGAAAACGTAAAATCTGTACTCGTGGGTGCGTATGATGCAATGGGTGGTGGCGACCTTTATGGTGGCTGGTATATGATGACGCCTGACTTTTTAGCTGCGGCCGGTGAGTTCGACTTTACCGGTACGTTCTTTGGGCCTCGTCAAATTTGGGCCAAAGAGCAGCTTTATGATAATGGTCAACTAACGGCGACTTGGATTGACTCCTATGATACCATTAATATTCTGAATACAGCTTTAAGTGGCTTAGATCTGCTTGAAGGTGCTGACAGAGATCGTATTGAAGGGGAAGCTAAACTGATTCGCGGTATGATCTACTTTGAATTAGTGCGCTTGTTTGCAGCTCCATACGAGGCCGGTCAGGCAAACAATCAGCCTGGTGTGCCATTGGTTCTTACACCAACTACTGCAATTGGCGAAGAACAAAACGTATCCCGTGCTTCAGTAGATGCAGTTTATGATCAAATCATAGATGATTTGACAGACGGCAGAGATCTGCTGGATAATGTTAATCCTGAGCGATCTTATTACGTAAACTCTATGGTTGCCAGTGCTATGCTCTCTCGGGTACACCTTCAGCGAGGAGAATACGCGGAAGCAAGGGATGAAGCAAACCGGGTTATCGAATCCGAGCTTTATGAGCTGCGTCCAACATTTGATGGCGTATTCAATCAACCTGAAAATACAACGGAAGATATCTTTGCTATGCAGAACAGCGCGCAGGATGGCACGAACAGTTTGTTTGTATTTTACAGTGCAAGCAGCCGCGGTGATATCGCCATCAACCAACAGCATCTTGATGAATATGAGACAGGCGATGATCGTTTGGATCTATTCTATATTGATCCAGATGATGGGGTAACCGTTCGTTCGGGTAAGTGGAACAGAGCGACCGATGATCAGGTAAATGTTATCCGTCTTGCGGAAATGTACCTGACTCGCGCTGAGGCAAACTTCAGGGAGGGTACGGTTGTTGGAGACACTCCCTTGAATGATCTTAACAGGATCAGGGATCGTGTCAACCTTCCGCTCTACTTACTTCCAACAGATTTCGACCTTGATGATATATTAAGGGAGCGTAAACTGGAGTTAATGTTTGAAGGTAATCTTCTTCATGACATTAAGCGAACTCAGCGTAATGTTGGAGCAAGAACCTATGATGATCCAAAATTGGTTCTGCCAATTCCGCGACGAGATTTAGATGCTAATCCAAATCTTTGCCAAAACCCCAGCTATGATGGTACACAGTGCTAGCTTAGCAGGTATGGTTTGAGAACTTAATGAAAGCACCGGGGCTCACTGCTTCGGTGCTTTTTTAATTTTAATGATTTATTGATTACGAGCTGATGAAAAGAACTCTGACAATTTTATTACTGATTACATCAACAGGATTGATTGCCTGTGGCTCAAATGGAAATCAACAACCAACAATTGAAACGGAAGGCTCTCTACTAATTATCGGAGGAGGAAGTCGTCCGGATGTGATGCTCGACCGGATTATTACAGAAACGGGACTTGAGAGTTCGGAAAATTATGCGCTTGTATTAACCATGTCCGGCTTTAATCCGGATACATCAGGTTTCTACGGTGAGCGTCAGTTCAGGGAAAAAGGAGTTGAAAATATTCGGTCCTACGATTTTGAACGCCGACACTCATTTTCAGATTCAGCCGCAGATTCACTCGCAAATGCAGCTCTGATTTATATTACGGGAGGATCACAATCCCGATTCATGGACGCTGTTGATACCGTTCCACAAATTGCGAGCGCTATCGAAAAAGCGTACCGGAATGGAGCGATGATTGTGGGAACCAGTGCCGGGGCAGCGATTATGAGTAAAATTATGATTACGGGAGATCAGGCCAATTATCCGGAGTATACCTCAACGTTCTATCATCTTGAAAAAGATAACCTGGTAACCGACGAAGGACTGGGGTTGATTGAAGGCGTGATTGTGGATCAGCATTTTGTGGAACGAGCCCGGAATAACCGGCTGCTGACGGCTGTAATGGAGTATCCAGATCATACCGGAATTGGAATCAGCGAGTCTACGGCAATATTGGTGAATGGAAATCAAGCAGAGGTTGTAGGGAAATCGCAGGTTTTGGTATACAGGAACCGATCGGGTGAGTCAAAGACGGAAAATGGAAAACTTGGCGCCCGAAATATTCAGCTGGATATCTACCTGCCCGGGGAAGTGTTTGATATAGACTAATGGGAGTGAATTGAGAATGTGAGGAGAGAATCCCTTCGAAGGGGGTATGGGGGATGATCGAATATATACTGTGAATACTCTAAAACTTAATTCCTTTTGCCAAGAAGTCGCAAAAACTCGAAGATACACGAAGATGAATAAGTTGGGATAAATTAGGATTTGACCAGTCATCCCGCTGGTCACAGCGTTTACTCTCTCCTTCAAAGTGGAGTGAACACCCCTCGCCTTCCCGAAATTTTGGGACAAGCTCCGGGGAGACTTTGTGAATTATTGCTCTCTTGGCCAAGTAAATGGTTTATTTGATGAAATAACGAATCAAATTTCAACTATCTTGAGACAAGAATTAACCGGAAAAGTTCTCCTCCGTTTTTATATTTTCTGATAGAAAATGCCAAGTACAAGAAATCTGCTTATGTATAAATATTTACTGTTTGCTCTGTTTTTCGTCTCTGCCTGTTCATCCCCAAAATCAGTTGACCAATTAAAGGCTGACATTGAGAGCGACATCGCAGGGGAAGAGGGAACATTTGGAATCTGGTTTCAACATCTACAGAATCCGGACAAACATTTTGCTATAAATGCAGATACTCTTTTTCATGCGGCAAGTACGATGAAAACACCGGTAATGATTGAGTTATTCCGACAGGCAGAAGCCGGGGAGTTTGATCTGTCCGACTCTATCAAAGTGGAAAACAAATTCTACAGCATTGTGGATGGATCAGAATTTCAGCTTACTCTGAATCCTGACGGAGATGATCCTTTTGAGCGCAGAGTTGGTGAAATGGCTACTTTGTATGACCTCAACCACGCAATGATCACCTACAGCAGCAATTTAACAACCAACCTTTTGATTCGTCTTGTAGGCGCTAAAGAGACAACACAAACCATGCGTGATCTGGGTGCGGAAAACATACAGGTTCTTCGCGGAGTTGAGGACTTGAAAGCGTTTGATCAAGGGCTCAGCAACCGCACAACGGCAAAAGATCTTGGGATCATTTATGAGCATATAGCCAACGGTACAGCTGTCAGTGCAGAAATGGACAGTTTAATGATTGAGGTTCTGAAAGATCAATATTATCAGGATGTGTTGCCTGAATACCTGCCGGATGATGTGGTTGCTGCCAACAAAACAGGGTTTATTACCGGTGTACGCCACGATTCAGGGATATTTTACCTGCCCGATGGTCAATCGTATGTTTTGATTTTCCTTTCCAAAAATCTACCTGATGAAGACAGAGGCCGGGATGTTGGCCGTGAAATCTCATTGAAAATTTACAATTGGCTTACAGAGAGTGCTCAGTAAATCATTTGATAAAAGTACACAGAAAGAAATTTTAAAATGAAGCTCTCAGAATCGATAATAGAATCTTCTCCTTTTGGTTTTGCATACCACCGGGTTGTTTTAGATAGCAAAAACCGACCTGTTGATTATCAATTTTTGAAAGTTAATGAAGCGTTTGAAAAGCTGACCGGACTGAAAAAAGAGAAGGTGATTGGAAAGACGGCTACGGAAGTGCTGCCCGGCATTGCTATTGGAAAAGAAGAATGGATTAAGACATTTGGTGAAGTTGCACTTACCGGGTCTGAAAAAGTGTTTGAGCAATATTCTGAACCACTAGGGAGATGGTTTCAGATTCAGGCGTGGTCTGATGAAAAAGGAGATTTTGCAACATTCTTTGTTGATATTACGGATCAAAAAAGAGTTCGGGAAAAGACTAATGAAAAAGAAGAAGAGTACCGGGAAATCTTCTCTAATATTACTCAAAGTATTTTTGTGGTAGATGTAACACCGGGGGAAAGGTTTATTCTGAGGGACTTTAATGACGCGCAGTTGAAGTTCGCGAATATGAAAAGGGAAGATATCGAGGGGAAAGAGATTGAGGAAATTTTTCCTTCGAATGTTGCTGGAAATATTTTATCTCACTACAGAGATTGCCTGAAAGCAGGTGAGACTATTTCATACGAAGAGAGCGTAACAATGCCAGCGAGTGGTAAAAAGAGTTATCTGACTACGATCACACCATTAAGAAACGATTCGGGTCGCATTTTTAGGTTAGTTGGAACAGCTGTGGATATTACCGACCGTAAAAAAGCAGAAGAATCCTTATACCAGGAAAAGGAATTTAAAAATGCGATACTATCATCGGCTGCTGATGGGATTGTTGTTTGTGATCAGGATGGGAAACTGGTTCTTTTCAACGAAAAAGCAATAGAGTGGCACGGAATTGACCTTAAGAATATCCCAGTTGAAGAGGGCGCAAATCATTACGATCTGTATCATACAGACGGAGAAACTCCTCTAAAGCCGGAGGAAATACCACTGGTGCGAGCATTTAACGGCGAAACTGTTTTAAACGCCGGGATGGCTATCGTACCTAAAGGGAAGGAGCCGAGATACATACTTGCCAGCGGCAGCCCCATAAAAGATCAAGAAGGAAACAAGTTGGGAGCTGTAATACTGATGAAAGATATTTCAGCAAGGCTGAAAGCTGAGGAAAAGGTGAAAGAGAGTGAACAGCGCTTTCGAAACCTTGCATTTAATGTGCCCGGTGTGATTTATCTTTGTGAAAATGATAAGCAATATTCAATGATCTTTGTGAACGACCAGGTTGAAGATTTGACCGGCTATAGTCGCAAAGATTTTTTGAATCAAAAGGTGAATTTTGCCGATCTGATGCATACAGATGATTATATAAAAGTGAAAACCGAGATTGATGAGGCTATAAAGCAAAATAAAGCGTTTCAAGTGGAGTATCGGCTATATGATAAAATGGGTGCAATGCACTGGGTGCTGGAAAACGGGGTCGGGATTTTTGATGAAGAAGATAACTTGCTGCACCTTGAGGGATATATCTCGGATGTAACAGAGAAGAAAATAGCTGAAGATGTAGCTTACAAGGCATCTCAACAGCTGGAGTTTCATATAGAAAATTCACCATTAGCGGTAATTGTATCCGACGAAAACTTTGAAGTAACTCAATGGTCGAAAAGTGCAAAGGAGTTATTTGGATGGTCTGAAGAAGAGGTTTTGAAGAAAAGCCGGGCAGAGTGGAGTTTTGCGCATAAAGATGATATCGACTTGGTCAATAAAAAAATTGATGAGTTGATTCAGCAGAAAAAATCGAGCAATGTCAGCCATAATCGGAATATCACAAAAGATGGCCGTGTATTGCATTGTGAGTGGTATAACTCTGTAATGTTTGATAAAAAGGGCGACATCATTTCTATTTTTTCATTGGTTCACGATGTGTCTGACCGAGTTGAAAAAGAGATAGCCCTAAAAGAATCTCTGGCTGAAAAAGAGATCATGCTTGCGGAGATACATCACAGGGTTAAGAATAACCTTGCTGTTGTTTCCGGTTTAATGCAGCTGAAGGCTATGGGGGCGACAGATCCTAAACTTGAGGCAGATCTATATGACAGTGTGAATCGTATCAAAACCATGGCGTCTGTCCATGAACTTCTCTATCAGTCAGAAAACTATGCAAGACTCGATTTTAAAGAGACCATTACGCAACTGGTTAATAATGTTGCAGAGACACTGCAATCGGGAACCAGAGTTGATATTGATTTGCAATGTGATGACATCAAGCTGAACATTAATAAAGCGATCCCAACATCATTAATTATAAATGAAGTTATTACCAACGTTTATAAGCATGCGTTTAATGACCAAAATGAGGGAAAACTCTCCGTTCGTGTAGGTAAATTGAATGGCGAGATAAAACTGCTGATTAAAGATAATGGAGTTGGGATTGAGAAGGACCTGGCATCTGAAACAGGCCCGCAGGAAGGGAAAGGGTCTTTGGGAATGCATCTTATTCATGAGCTGGTAAATCAGCTGGGCGGTACATTTCGATACGCGAATGCTGCCCCGGGAACTGAATTTCATCTTACGTTTAAATATAACGGTCAGTAAGCCGAGTATTTAAAGAAACTCATTGTGCTTTAAAATCATTGTTATAGATAGAAGATTAAATTAAATAATGATGATTTATTATGTCTACTCAAAAAACACCGGTAAACAACACTCCCTTAACCGAGGAAGAGCTCAAGCATTTTAAAGAAAAACTGGAGCAGGAAAAGAGAGAGACCGAAACAACAATTCAGGATCTGAAAGATAGTTTAGATTCGCTAAATAGCACCTCAGATGATGTACAATCGTCTCAAGATCACCATCAAGCCGATTTAGGTACTAAGGAGAATCGCAAAGCTACGATCATGAAGGAAATTGAGAAACAAAAAGAAAAATTGGATCAAATTATTGTGGCGTTAGATAGGATGGAGACCGGTAATTATGGAATTTGTATTGATACCGGTGAGCCGATTCAAAAAGAACGTCTGGAAGCAATTCCTTATGCGATCAGAAGCGTAGTTGCAAAAGGTTCAAACTGATCAATTAGGCCGGATCGACACATCTGAACCCAATCGTGTGGTCTTCTAGTTCTGCCAATACTCCAACCCTCCAATAGGTTCTGAGTACATCATCCTCTTCATTAAAACTGCCTCCGCGAATAACACGCATGGAGCGTTCATCAAGCGGATAGTATTGAATGGAGTCGGGGTTGGTCTTATAAAATGGGTAGTAATCACCTATATATTCAGCAACATTTCCACTCAAATCATAAAGACCTAAGCCATTGGGTTTTTTGGTGCCCACAAGAAAAGAGTAACCTCCGCTATTGTTTTTATGACGGGCCACATAATCGAGACTGTCAGGGGCGGCAGTGCCTGCGTAGATTTCTTTTTTACCACCCGACCGCGAAGCATATTCCCATTCCTGCTCCGTCGGTAATCGGTATCCATAGGCTTTACAGAATTCGAGTGCGTCGTACCAGTTCACGTATATAACGGCTCTTTCTCCTCGTCCACGTCCATCATCACGGGGAAGTTCTCTGCCGGTTGCGTTTGCAAATGCATCATATTGCCTGTAGGTAACTTCAAAGGTCCCGATATGGTAGTCGGGCAGGGTAACTTCATGCAAAGGAAGAGAGTCATCATTTTTTTCTTCAATCACATCACCCATAATAAATGTAGCGCCTTCAACAAATGTCATATCGAGGGGTTCAAGCTGAGATTGAAGCGATGGCTTAAAAAGCGCACAGCCACCCAGGAAAAGCAGGATTATCAGAGCAGTGTATTTCATAGTACTATCAGTTTAGTAGAATATAGCTTGATGGTTCAGTAACTCCAAAAACAGAGCCAATTTCTTTGTAGAAAAAAAGCCTTTACGTACATTTAGTTAAAATTCAATCATGTTAAAAAAGAGATGAGATTATGAATGTTACCATAGCAGATAAATTGCCGGATGAAGCGGTAAAACAGTTGGAAGAGATGGGGCTGAAAGTAGACAACAACCCGGGACTGAAAGAAGCAGATCTGGGAAGCGGATTGCCTGAGGCTCAAATTTTAATGGTCAGATCGACGGTTGTAAATAAAGAGTGTATTGAAAATAGCCCAAGACTAAGCCTCATCATTCGGGCCGGCGCAGGGGTAAATAATATTGATATTGAAGCGGCCAGCGGGAAAGGTATCTATGTTGCCAACTGCCCCGGGAAAAACGCGATAGCGGTTGCAGAACTAACCATGGGGCTTATTCTCTCTCTGGACCGATTTATTCCACAAAATGTATCAGATTTCAATGACGGAAAATGGAATAAAGCTGCATACTCCAAAGCGGATGGCCTGTTTGGCAAAACGATTGGGATTGTTGGCATGGGCATGATTGGTCAGGAAGTTATTAAAAGGGCGAAAGGGTTTGGACTCAATGTGGTGGCATGGTCTAGATCGCTAACTCCGGAAATAGCGGATGAGATGGAAATAGAGTACGCTGACTCAATTTCAGATGCTGCGGAAATGGCTGATATTCTAAGTGTTCATCTTGCAATGAATGTAGAAACCAAGGGAATTATTTCTAAAAATGTGCTATCTGCCTTAAAAGATGGGGCAATGTTTATTAATACATCGAGGGACGGTGTTGTAGATGAAGATGCTTTGTATGAAGAGGTAAGCAGTGGGAGATTAAAAGCCGGCCTGGATGTATTTAGCGATGAACCGGAATTCAAAGAGG
>Ga0102929_1002016_pt1 | contig 12067 bp, 10 predicted proteins | sample SalPonR1_B_D2_MG_FD_78510 | JGI IMG/M metagenome (GOLD analysis project Ga0102929, IMG submission 78510) | Salt pond soil microbial communities from South San Francisco under conditions of wetland restoration - Salt Pond MetaG R1_B_D2_MG | ecosystem: Environmental > Aquatic > Marine > Intertidal... | reverse complement strand
CTTAAATGGGCTGAGTCCCTTAAAATATGCTGAAAATTTTCTCAATGGGGCTAGCCCCATTGAGAAAAAAGAAATATCTTTGAAAAAGTCTACTTAAACCCTGTCCTAAAAACGGGAAGCTTACACATGATAATTGAGCATACTGCAAGTCATGATGGCAAAATCTTCGCAATCACCACCACCCTGAGCAATAAAATCATCAGGATGTAATGCAATCTCATTTTGTTTATATTTAAAATTACGAACCAGCCAGTTCTGAAAACGTTGTAATTCATTGAATGATATTTTATGATCATTATTTGAATCGGCCTCTTTAAAAATATCCAGTACTTTCTGGCTGTGATGACCAATATTTTCAATTACCAGTTTATTATATACAACATTTAGCCTGGGAGAGTAAATATCATTAAACAAATATCTGTTAGACTGTGCAGAAAGACTTCCAGAAGCAAGCACGAATATTAAAAACCACTGTATTCTCATAATCACTATTTTTAAAACTATGATAAAAATACAATGGCAGTGTGCAGTGGTTCTGCACTCCTATTCAGATTCAATTTTTATAGCTTTCCACCCCCATTCATCTTTCTTTTTGTTAAAAGAAAGAATCGCTTTACCTTCTATTTCATTATTATTAATAAGTTTGTTATCATTAATTATCCGTGGTTCAACAAATATATCTTCAACAAAACCAAAACCTTGCGGAGTAATAATTCTTAATAAGCCTTTAAACTCTTTAATAGCGTCTAATTCAACATTTTTTTCAATTTTTTTGGCTGTTAAAACTTTGTAAAAGCCGTCCTGTCCTTCTCCTTTAAAACGTACACTCAAAACATCTCCAATATTAGGTTTCTCTAATAAATTAGAATAATTAAAAAAACCATATTTACTTTTATTTTTTACAAAATTGAGTATATTTTTATTCTCATTAACAAACTCTACAGCAATGATTTCTTCCGGTATATCCTGAAACAATATTTCTTCTGCATTCTTTGCATGTTTTGAGTACAGGCCTTTATTATCCTTTTTTGACTTTGCTGATTCATACCATTTCTGCTCAGTCCATTGTTTAATTTGATTTGGTATTTTCCATTCGTGTTTCCCACGGGTTGCAATTACTTGTTGAATCTCAGTTTTCGCTTCATCATACATTTGTCTATCTACAAGCATCCCTGCAAATGTCTGTCTGAATTTAACCAAATAATCTTCGGGAGTTTTCAGACTCAATGCCTTGCAGTAACAAGCAAACTGAGTTTCTTTATCATCAGAAAAAATTTCAGCCATCAATTCCCAAACCCAAAAGTCATTTCTTTTTTGCTTTGCAAAAGGTAAAAAAGAGGAGAGGATATTTTCATCATCACCTAATGCCAGTAATAGCTTTGCTTTAAAGTATGGAGGATATTGATATTCGGGATGAGTATCAATTATTTTCTCTAATTGGGGTAGAAATGCTCTGATTTTATCTTTATCAATAGCTCTTTGCTGTCCAAAAGTATCTGCCGGTTCACCCTCCAATAATTTTTTCGAATAAGCGATGTATGCCTGTTCGGCAATAGACATTATCTTTTTGCCTTTAAATTCTTCCTTAAGGTAATCTTCCGAACGGAAATTTTCGAAATTCCACCAGTCTGCAAAAGTCAAATAGTTAGACCAGTTTTGATAACCCTTGTGAAAAGCCTTATAAATAAAAGTATAGGCTTCTGATGGTTTAGTGAAAAAGAATTCTCTGATAATGTCAAAAAGTTCATTTATTTTTCCATAATCAAGATGTTCCTCTTTTTGTAAGCCAAATAACATGCTTCCAATTTGCCATGCTGAATTATCAAATACCATTTTTTCATCTTCAGGAAGCTGTAAGTTTTTAATCTTCACAAGATTTACTTTGAAAGCATTAAATGAATCAGGTTGGGAAAACTTTTTGAGATAATCATAATACACCCATGCTGCAGCCCGCTTGTTCCATATGTTTTCTGGTTCTGCTTCTAAAGCCTGAGTTGCCATTTGCAAAGCTTCATCAAGTTTTCCGGCTTTTCGAAGTTCTTTAATTTCTTTAAACGACATAATCAGTTTTTTTTAGGCGGTTAACTATAGCTTTAACTTTATCAAGAATTTCGGGACTATTGCATTTATTCTCTAAAGGAAGTACCCTTCCAAAAAAGCCTTCATTGTTGTATTCAAAGTCAATAATGCATGCCTCAGCATTGTTTTCAATAGTATATCTTTCCCGATAATCAAGATGTTGAATGTTAGATATAACCTCACCCTCATTTAAATTTTGACTGATTTGATCAAACAGGTTTTTCAAAAATGGTTTCTCTTCTTCCAGTGCAACATCAAATTCGATCCTGGTCAAAATGCCTTCCACATTATTTCTGTTTACAATTACTTGAGGCGAGCTTTCGATGATTTTTGAAACAGTTTCAAATAATTCATCTGAATTGGTTTGGGCAGGAAGCTTTTGAAAATTGGGTTTAAAAACGTTTTGTCCGTTTACCCAATACTTAAATGCAGCTGTTTGGCCTTCTCTTTTAAAAAGGTATCGGATTTCATACCTCACTTTTTGCCATGCTTCAATTTCAATGTAGTGCTTTCGCAGGTGGTACCATCTTTGAATAAAATGGTCTTGAATAGTTAAAGGCGCATCAGTCAAGCCAAACTTTTCTAGTTCTGGTAGCGCATCATTGATGCTGACTTCAATGGATGGGGGTTGTTGACCAGTTAATTCATTAAAAGCCTGTTGCACATTTACATCAATATATGTCATCCCTGAGAAGGATGAAAAGTACGGAGGATTTATACAGAACAGCTTTTTAAATGCACGAGTTACGGCTGTGTATGCCCAACGGTAAAAGTCAGGGTTTGTTTTTCCTGTGCGATTGTACTCTGCTTCATAAAAGTTGAAATTGGCTTGTGTGCCTCTGTCCCAGAAAACAAATACACTTGCCCACTCACCTCCCTGGGCTTTATGGCAAGTTACTGCATAACCATATTTTAAAAGAATGCAGTTGAAATACTTATCATTAATGATGGCCTCCTTGAATTCTTCAGTTCCCTTTTTCAGTTTGGGATGCCTGTTTTTAAAATCTACATAAAGGGCCTTCTGTTCTTCGGGTTTTAGATAGTTGTCACCGTGGAGATAATTCTCCAAAATGTATCCTCTTACATTTTTCGGCTGTTTGTTTTCATCTGGCAAGCTCAGGCTAATGCTTCTCCATGTTAGCCTTATGGTTTGCGTTTTGCCTCCTTTTGTGTAAAAATTAACCTCTCTGCTTTCAACCGATGGACTTGCCTCTGCAACAACGGCAAATTCTCCGTTCATAATACCCAAACGGTAATTATTGCCACCTATAATTACCGTGTCAGACTTTTGTATGGGCAGGTCATTCCCAAACATATCCAAGCGGATAGCTTTGTTTATGTCAAGTGCCGTTTTGTTCTTCCAACAAATGATTATTTTCGGGTCTTGTTGTGTCTTATATGTTTCTAAATAATCCTTATAAGGAGGATTAAAAATATCATTTTTGTTTTCCCTTAAATCAAAATCGTTGAAGTAACCGGAAGTAAGGCACTGCCTGATTTTGGTAGCCGAAAGCAAAATACCGTTGTTGACATCCTGGCGTTTTACCTCCTTCATTTCGGTTTGAGCGATTTTAACATTGTATGTATCTCTGAGATACTCAGGTTCCAGTGCCGGAGAGAAATTCATTCCAATAGGCGGTAACTGAGCCGGATCGCCAATAAAAATAATTTTGCTGGTCGTGGTGGAATCTTGTATTCTGCCATAGGAGATTAAGTCTCGCAAAAGATGACCACTTCCAAAGCGGAAAAATTCACCTTGACTCATAACATCGCTTACCATGGATGCTTCATCTACTATCAGAACTGAATCATGAACCACCGGATTGTTTCTGATTTTATACTGATAAAGAAATGACACATCACTTTCGTCATCACCTTGCTTGATTTCTTCTAATTCTTCAAAACTGTAGATACCCTTATGGATGGTGGTGGATTCAAAGCTGGTTTTCTGATTGATGACTTTTGCAGCCCTTCCTGTAGGAGCCATGAGTTGATATCTCTTTTCAATGGATTGAAGGAATTCTACAAAACCTTTCAAGAGCATAGTTTTACCACTTCCTGCATATCCCTGAAGAATAAACACCCGTTCATCACTTTCCAAAAAAGCGTTAAGCTTTTTCAGCGCATTAAGCTGGTCATTGGTTAGGTTAACATGTTGGAAATAGTTGAGTATGCTCATTATTCTTAATCAAAGGTATTGTATTTAATGAAACTTTCAATTTCTTTAGCTACTGTAATAAAGTTATAGGCTATATTCATTGAGTTTTCAAACGCTGTTCTTTTACTGTCATTCCCAGACCTCTTATAGATTGAAATTTTATCTTCATATATATATGTTGCAGCATTTTCAAATTTTAATCTTACTTCAAAATATTTTTTAAAATAGTCAAAATCAATGTTAAATGGATTGAAGTATAAAACTTCAATATTGAATTTATTATCCATTGATATTTTTCCAAAAGGTTCAAGAGTTAAATATATAATAGTATCACTATTCGAATTATTATCAATTACGCTCTTTGGATAAGTTAATTTAATCTGTTCTCTAATTAATTGAAGGTTTTTCATAGTTTGATACAAATTTGGATGATATATGTGCAGTGGTTGTGCATAATTATTTATTGTCGTATCATTTTGATTATTTCGAGAACTATTTTAATATTCTCAGTGTTTACTTGGCCTTTAGATCCTTCATGTGCAATCTTGTGTCTTAAATCATTCAGACTCCCAAATTTTCTTAAAAAAGCATCATCTTTGTTATAGTTAAATTTCAAAATACATGAAGCTTTATACAAAGTATTTGCTCGCATTCTTTTACTTTTTTGTTCATTACCAGAAGAAAAATAATCTCCATTTCTGTTATCCCTGTTAAAAGAGAGTTTCCATATTTCATTATCTCCATTAGCTTCAATCATATAGCTTTTCATACCTTCCAATTCAATAGAATTATCCCGATAATCATATTTCTTGTTTACATAAGATTCGATTATTTGAAATAACGTAAGATAGGCAAAGTCAAGTTCTTCTTGATGTATTAAATTCCATGCAATATCTAGCATTGAATTTGATTCCTTAATAAAGTTCCTTTCTGGATTAGAAATCGTATCAACAGTGGATTGCCAAATTTTATAAATCTCTTTCAAATAGCTTCTTTGAAGGCATTTTTCAATATCTTCTTTCAATCCTTCGTAATTTTCTTTTGAAAATGAATCCGGAAAATCAAATTCAGGAGATTCTTTAATGTAATATCCATCAGCTCCTTCATCTAATAATCTTTTCATATTCCATGCTTTATTTGATGCTGTCAAAATAATTACCTGAATTCCCTGATTTATTGTTTTTATTTTCTTTAAAAGTTTGTAACCCGAAAATTCTTCAATAGGTAAAACAGAGTTCGGCTTGTCCTCTTCTGGCTTAAGTCGTAAATCCAGAAAAATAACATCGTATTTTTCGTAATCCGACTTATTATATGCTATCTCAAAGGATTGGATTGATTCAAAATTGCATTTCTTCCCAATAGATAATATCCGTTTCTGCATTATTTGTAGAAGCAGTTCAGACCAGCCTTTTTCTGCATTGTCATCAATTAACAAGCAGTTATTGTTTAAGTTGATTAAACCGATATTGGATTTGGGTTCAGGAATTATATTTGTTTCGTAATGAGCATATTTGTATTTAAAATACAAATCTCTTGGTAGATCAATATTCAATTGTATTCCTGCAAATTTAGCCAAACGGAACACGCCCCACTCATTTGCGAGCTGATGCCCCATATCTCTTTGATTCTCAATTATTAAATTTGGCAATACCGATTCTACCAAAATCTCAGGCGTAATAGTGAGTTTAAATTTTTCAAGTTTATATGTTAAATCAGAAATTGGTGTAAGATAAACTCCAGGCGTAAATAAAAGCATCCCTGAGCGTTCTTTATCTCCCTTTATTTGATTATTCAGAATTAGTTCTCTGTTTTCTTCAGCTACAAATATTAATGGAAGGAATCTTTTATCGCCTAATTCAACAGAGAGTCTGATGTGCAAACCAATACGAAGCCCTTTAAAATCAGCATCATCCAACCCAAGCCGAATGGGAAGTATTAGTTGTTCAACTTCATCTAATTCTAATATTTTTGGTACAAGCCAATCATGAATTAGATTATCATCGGTTTGATTGTTGTATTCTATACCAGTACATCCGATTATATCTGATAGTTTACTTATATTATCTTCAATAATAGCTATTTTCGTATCCATACTTTTCTAAAGTTTTAGTAACAAGTGATTTAATTATCTTTAATAGCGAAGGCGCATCAATGAATTCCAATTCCTCTTCAATTGAATCAAATTCTTTTTCAGGTAGAGCAAAATGATACAGCTCTTTTAAATCTTTCCATTCACTATTTTCACTCTCAATATTTCTATAATAATTAAAATTAGAATGATGCTTAAATATAAAGAATGATAACCTGTTGAGAATAATCAATGCCTTTTCTGCTTCGTAGTTCTTTCCCAAGGCTAAAAGTTTCAAATTTACCTCACCTTTTTTGATAAAATTTTCAACAAAATGGTTCAAATTGAAATACATCCTGTCTTTTTTAATCTGAGATATGTAGTTACTTTTTCCCGGTGCAAATATTGTTCCCGTATATTGATTGCTGAATACAACCAACGGTATATTGTATTCTTTACAAATCGCCTTGACTCTATCTGTTTCAATATCATTCGGAAACGAATGATGGATCAAAACACATTTGGCGTTATCTGTCAATTCTGATATTTTATAATCTGAATGTTGTGAAATATGTTTTATTACTGATTTATTTTTTTCAAAAAACTTAATATAATTGATACGGTAATTCACTGATAACTGTGCATGCTTATTATCATCAAAAATGTAAATCATTATCTATGAATAAAGGGTTAAAATATGAGTAAATCCTTCAATTGTTTCAGTCGTGTATTCTTTGGCATTTTTATTTTTAACGTCATATAATATATTAATCTGATTGATTTTATTGCTTGGATTCTCTGAAATAATAGTCCAATCACAAACATTATAAAAAAAACTCTTTACATCTGATAAGTCACCTTGCAGAATATCTGATTCTTCCTCTTCAAAAGATTTATTGCTTCTTGAACTAAGATGAATAATCTTGAGAAATCTATTTCTTCCTTTCCTCTCAAATTTGATTTTGATTTTTTTACTATTATTTTCTCGCTGTTTAACAGAATTAAGGATACCTGATATACCGCTTAAAAGACTGTCAACATCAGTTTTAAAATTAGCCTTGTCGCAATCAATAATCTCAATCTTAAAATTTCCGTATGACTCTCCTAAGGATTTAGTCAATCGTTCAATAATATAATCTTTCAATATTCCATTCTCAATTTTGTAACTTAATTGAAATGGTTTAATTAGTTGTTTTTCAAACTTTTCAATTGGGTGCATTCCCGGATTCTCAGACATCCATTTTACAACCTCTTGAGATTTCCAATTAATACTGTATTCTTTATTGTTGAAATACCACTTTCCTTTGTATTTACCCTCACCAAAGGCAAATGCTTTAAAATTATTATAGAAATTCCATGTTAGCTTATGTTCTTTAACAAAATCATCAAATTCTTTCTTAGCAATTTCTAATATTACATTGGCATTAAATTTCTGTCCTGGAATTTCAAATTTATGTGTTAAGTACTTAATACCTTTACTGTCTCTGAATTTATCGATGAAATCGACCATATTCATTGGTTGATGTTTCGTCAAATCAACCTCAAATTTTTGTTCTTTCTCTTTTTTATTTCTATGTACTACCTGTTTTAGCTTCTCTTCCACAATCCTTTCTACATCTTCCTTGGACAAACTAGAACTATCAACTTCTTTACTAATTAGGTTAAAAAGCCTTTCTCTTGTTTTATTATCAACTTTCTTTTTAACTGAATAATCTAATAATTTATTTATAAATAAGATTTTTTCATCAACATCTACATTCTTTTCTATTTGTTTTTCGTTATCTGACAATTTTCTGCTAGTAGAAAGCTTTAATCTTGATATATTCTTCTTTAGATTCTCCTTCTGCTTATCATTAAGTTTTAAATGTTTTCTTCCAACATCTAACTCAGAGATTTCTTTACTGCTTAATCCATTAATTTCAGAATCTTTTGCAACTTCTCCTTTGCCTTTTTCATCAGACTCATTAAGATTATCATCGCTATGTTTCTTTTGATCAGTCATTTATTTAAAGCTTTATATTATTTTCATGTACAAACTTCACAGCTTTATCTAAACCTTCATTTTCCCATATATTTAAGATATTATTAAAAGAATCATTAGATCCTTTAAGCTTGTCATATTTATCTCTAAGTCTTATATATGTAGAATTGTCATCACCCTTTACCATCTTTAGAAATTCTAACTTACCATCCACAACATTAGCAAAATTAGGTTTACCCTTTTTTACATGACCTTTATCTTTGATATAATCCTTAATAAATATCTGTTCAGCTTTAATATACCCATATTTTTCCCAGTAGTATAACCACATGCGGATTTGTTTTACATACCTTCTTCGTACATTTACCTTTTCATTCACAATTAAACCCGTTACTTCCTGCCTGAATGCGTTATATTGAAGCCTTGTTTTGGCGGGATTGATCTCCAGACCATATTCCTGAATGATACGTTCCAGCTCGGAAACAAAATCATCGTAGGATCCTTTTTCATTCAAAACCGGATTTTTTGCTTTTTTAAAAATATTCATTGCAGCAGAAAAGGTAATATCGTCGGCATACCGGCTATATCGGGCTCCAAATCGTTTAGCCAACCCGGTTAACCGCCGGTCTAATTTTACTGTCAAAATATTCGTTATCGTTGGTGATGTTGGACTACCCTGAGGTAAAACATTTTTTACTCCTCCATTTATTTTAAAAGGATGGGTACATAAACTGGCAAGTAAAAAAGCCAGATCTTCTCTTTCCTTACCCAAATTAAAAGGTTCAATCATAAAACCGTATTTTACCCATTTACGATCAAACGAATGAAAAAAATCTTTAAGGTCGGTATTAAAAACATAAGGATTTCCGGAATGAATCCTGGCATTATCCACAATCGATTTGTGGGCTACAAAACCTGTTGCTGCGGAATGTGGTTCATAAATGCATTGCAATATAAAATTAAGGGTACGTAAAATAGATTTTAAACCACTTACCGGAGCGTTTATGATCCTTTTACCGCCTGATTTTTTAGGGATGGAAAATTTTGTATACCGTCTTTTACACAAATCGGGATGGGAATAATAATTAAGTCCTTTTAACTGGAAAGGTTTACATTCCTCACCATACATTATATTCTTTGCCTCACTTAATAATGCAACCAAATCCTCTTTGGTCTGCATTTTACTAAATGAGCTTTTAATCTTATCAATATGTGATTGTTCAACCTTCATATGTGTAGTTTATTCTTTGCAAATACCTGCCTGATACTCTTTGCGCATGAAACTTATAGCCTTGTAATTAAGCTATAAATTAATACCTATTCATCACTAATAAATTCATCATAACAACTCTCTATATCATAACCATATAAAGCTTTGCCACGAATTCGTCAGTGACATTCATCCCGGCCAGAGACCGGGAAAACGTGCCGATCATTTCCCAACTTTTTGGGACAGCACGCACGAGTCAATATCTTGCAGCAGGTATTTCAAAGAACTGTTATAAATATGCAATTTTTTATGATAATATAAAAGTTTAAAATGGTAAATCGCCTTCCGGTGAATCATTAATAATTTGATTAGAACCTTCCGTCTTATTTTCTGAGATGTTTTCAAACTTTTTCTTATCTTCTGACTCTATTTTCCAGGCTTTCAGGTTGGTATACCACCGATCATTATATGTTCTGCTTTCAATTTGAATATAAACATCTATAATAGTACCCACTTCAACTTTCTCCAGATCAATCTTATCATTCCAGTTTGAGATACAGATCTTTTTTGGATATACATCTAATGTTTCAATAATAAAATCCTGTTTTTTCCAAATTCCGTTGGAACTTTTGCCTGATTGGCTTTCTAATATTTTTATGAGTTTCCCTGTTATATGCATAGCAAGTATTTTTTATACCTTACAAAGAAAAGCATTTACTATGCAGTCATCATGCACACATAAATTTATATAAAACACAATTCTTTATAATTGCAGAATGCACAAATCTTTTCATTGGTTGTTTTAGGAAAAAGGGATTTATCTTTTGGTATATTTTCACCAACATTTAAACAGTATTCATACATTTCGTGAGTTTCAGCTAACAATTTTGCAGAAAAGTTATTTGCATCTTCTTCTTCAAACTCTATTTGGTATTCATCATATTCAGGATATAAGTATGAGACGATAGAATTTATTTGTTTAAGATCTTTTCCGAGATGATAAGAAGCCCAGGCAGAATAACCTAATAGTTGATTCTTATGTTTTACATTGTCTTGTTTTCCGGTTTTCCAGTCTATTATAAACAGTTCATCATCTAAAGGATAAAGAAAATCAACTTTACAATACGCTTTTAATTCATTAATCCTTGTTTCTCCATATCCGGGTGGCTCAATGATCCAATTATTTTTTGTTCGAATAGCTTTATTTTGAATCCATTTGTATCTATCACTTTCCAGGAAATTATTTAAACACAGCTTAACTTTATCATAAATTTCATTGGCGTTTATTATTTTTAATTCTTTGTAATAAACTTCCATAAAATTTTTCGAGACGCAATTCTTTTCGGTTAAATCTAATGCATATTTAAAAAATTTCTCTTGATCTATTTCTTCTTCAGACTTTTGTAAACGTTTAAAGAGCGTTTCAAGAACATCATGCACAATACTGCCTGTTTCTAATGCAACTGATGTAAGATTTTTTAAATATTTTATTTTTGTAAGAGGAAATTCCTTATCAAATTTTGCATAGTAATTATAATAATACTGCCTTTTACATAGCTTAAACATATCGTATCTGCTTGCAGACCAGCCTAATATTGGAGTATAATTAAATTTCTTCAAAATCAAACTTATTAAAATTAAATGATTCTATTTGTTCTTTAATTCTTTCTTGATTTAACGATAAGTCAAAAGATACAGCTTCCAAAACCAGATTTTTTTCTTCATAAATGAATGCATCTAAAGTCTCAAATTGTTCTGTCCTTGGATAGATTAAAAACAATGCCGGATTATTTTCATATTTCTTACCGTAGGCATATAATTGATACATATCCGATTGACTGATTAAATAATTTTTGTCTGGTTTATTCTGGTCAATCTGTTTCCACTTTGTATCCAAAATGGCTAAGGGTATTCCTTTATTTTCAATTACAATATCTGGTTTAAGTAGAAATTTCGGTTTATTAATATGTGACTCCACAAGATGATTTCTGCGATCTTGTTTTTTAATTTTATAATTATGTGGATTAAATTTTGCAAACATGGCCGCTACATAATCCTCGAAAATTCGTTCCATAGGGAATAAAATAGCAGTATTCAGGCTTTTCCCATTAAAATTTGTGAACGATTCGCCTTTTAAAAATACTTTTGCCCATTGGATAGATTTATCATAATGCTGGTATAAGCGATTGTGCCCGTTGATACAATTAAAGTCGCGTTCTAAATTGAGTGAAACCGGAATACTTTCCCACAATTGCAAATATTGGTTTAAGCGAATTCTGTTTTTGTACAGTGCCGATCTACCTAAAAGATATGCAACAGCAGATTTCAGAATCCTGTTTTGTGGAATATCTACACTAAACTCATCATACTTAACATACATGCGCTCTTTATGTATCAGGTTCTTTTGAATATGCTTAGAAAATATGATACGCCCTTTTAAGCAATTCAGGTTTTCTTCTTGTTCTGTATAAAATTTTTTTACCCCTTTTTTCATTAGTGCATCTAACTCATCCAAAAAAGCAGTAATAAAAATTTCAAAAACAGGGAACTTCTTTGTATTTAAATGAGCCG
>Ga0102929_1002014_pt1 | contig 12075 bp, 11 predicted proteins | sample SalPonR1_B_D2_MG_FD_78510 | JGI IMG/M metagenome (GOLD analysis project Ga0102929, IMG submission 78510) | Salt pond soil microbial communities from South San Francisco under conditions of wetland restoration - Salt Pond MetaG R1_B_D2_MG | ecosystem: Environmental > Aquatic > Marine > Intertidal... | reverse complement strand
TAGCAGGTCCGATAGCCCTGGTAGCTTTGCAGGATGTCGAAGAACGCCTGGTCGCCCGGGCGGATCAACCTGTCCGTGAAATTGTGCGGATGCGGGTTGCAGCGTTCGCCGGAGATGGCGTTGATCGCCTCGACGTCATCGGAGCCCATCTCGTAGAGCAGCTTGTTGGACATGGCGACGATGTCATTCTCGCGCACACCCGGTTTCAGTTCCTCGTAGATCATGTGGTAGACGCCATCGACCATCGCGGCGGCCTGGGTGAGCAACTGGATTTCGTCCCAGTTCTTGATCTCGCGGGCCGCCAGCATGATCTGCTGACCGTCAACGACGTTGATGCCTTCTTCCTTGAGCGCGTGGAACATCGCCGTTTCGGCATAGTCCACACCCACCGGCATATCGGCCATGCCCGCATCCTTGATCAGCTGGGCGATCATCTTGGCGTATTTGCGCATCAGGCCAAACTCGGGCGGAATGGTCCCGCGCATGCCGACAACGCCGGCAAGGCAGTGATCCGGCTCAAGCCAGTCGGAATGGCGCTTGTGATGCACCGCGGCCGAGCCGAAATCCCAGACGTAAGGGGAATCGTCGCCCGTCAGCAGGCAGAAGCGGCACATCTTGTCCCGCTCCCATTCGCCGATCTTGGTGGCGGTGACGTAGCGGATGTTGTTCACGTCAAAAAGCAACAGCGACCCGGCCTGCGAGTTCTGCAACGACTGACGCGTGCGCGCCAGGCGGTAGCGGCGCAGGCGGTCATGGTCGATCCGGCGTTCGAAATCGACCGAGGTGTGGCCCCAGGCGGGCAGGCGTTCCCGCCATTCCCAGTTAGGTTCGAGATCCTGCGGCGTGAGCAGATTGGGCATGAGTGCGCGAGACATGGTATTACTCCGTAGGGTGCGTGCTGGCACGCACCGCTTGTTCAGGGTTCGAGAATTCCGGGCGGGGACGTGGCATCACGCGCCCTACTGGATGCACCAGCCGCCATCGATGTGGATCATCTGGCCGGTCATGTAATCGCTGTCATCCGAGGCAAGGAACGACGCGGTGCCGGTGATGTCCTCGGGGTAGGACACGCGCTTGATCTGGAGCGCATCGCGGACGATGTCCTCGTAGGCCTGGCCTTCGCGATCCTTGAAGCCGATATCCACGAGGTCCTTGTCCAGCTGTTCCCAGAGCGGAGTCACCACGACCCCCGGCGCATAGCCGTTGACGGTGATGTTGTGCTCGGACAGACCGATCGCGCCGCAATGGGTCAGCGCCAGGCAGCCGTATTTCGACGTACAATAGACGGTCACGTCGACCAGCGGCTTGCGCGACGCGATGCTGCCCACGTTGATCAGCTTGTAGGGATGATCCTCCATCGGGCCCTGCTTGATCATCTGGCGGGCGGTTTCCTGCATCCCGAGCCACATCGCCTTGGTGTTGACGTTCATGATCATGTCCCAGTTGTCTTCATCGATATCCATGAAGAACCGGGGCTTGTTCAAACCCGCGTTGAAGAGACCCACATTGATCGACCCGAACGCCTCGACCGTGGCTGCAACAGCGGCGGCGTTGTCTTCGCGCTTGGTGACGTCCATCCTGACCGCGATGGCGGTGCCGTTGCCCGCGCCGTTGATCCGGTCGGCCATGCTCTTGGCTTCACCTTCGTCAAGATCGCCGATACACACGTTGGCGCCCTGCGCGGCAAAGCTTTCCGCATTCGCGGCCCCCATGCCGCGCGCGGCACCGGTGATCAGGATGTTCTTACCTTTCAGGCGGTTGGGGTCCATGTGTTTCTCCTCCCAAAGTCATTGTCTTGGCCCGTTCTGTGTGATGACCGCGTCCGCCCGAGCCTGGGCCTGACGCAGCGCGTCGCGCGGGGAAACGATCCCGCGCAGCATGTCGTGAAATTCCTCGCCGCAGATCTGGATGATGTCGGTGATCTCGGGCACCGGCGGGCGCGGCCAGAATTGCAACTCGTCGCGCCACGACATCGTGTCGATGGCCTCGAAGATGTCCGACGCGCGGCGCACCTCGGGATCGGCCCCGACCGAATAGCGCGGGTTCGTGCGGCTGCCGTTCTGGACGTAGAGCTTTTGCGCTTCGGGCGACGTGAAGACGATCAGCGCCTCGACAGCGGCGCGGACGCGCTCGGGCGGCAGGTTGGCCGGAATGCCCATCACGTAGCCGCCGACCGGCGCCACCGGCGATGCGTCGGGCCCCGGCGGATGTGGCAAATAGGCGGTGTTCCCGCAGGCGGGCGAGCTTTCGTCGAGTTCGAAATACGGCGCGAGCAGCGTGTAACCATAGGCCATGGCGATCCTGCCGGCGGCGTAGGGGCGCACCCGCTCGTACCATGACATCGACAGGATATCCGGCGGCGAGAACTTCATGAGCTGCATCAGGTATTCAGCGGCGCGCAGGCCCGCCTCGGTGTCAATGGTGGCGCGATAGCCGCGCTCGGACAGGTGATCGGTCTCGAAACCGCCGGCGATCTGCGGCAGGTCGAGGATCGGTTGACCAAAATCCGCCATTGTCATCAGGACCGTGTGGCCAAGCGCCGTGCCCCGTGCGGCATTCCAGGCGATCCCGAACCGGTCGCGCAGGGGTTCGTGAAAGGCAGCGGCCGCTTCCAGCAGGCGATCGGTGGTCGTCGGCGGCTCGAGCCCGGCCTCCGCGAACAGGTCCTTGCGATAGAACAGAAGCTCCGGCGTCGTCTGTGCCGGCACGCCATAGCAGCGCCCCCCCCAATGCGCGGCTTTCCATCCTGCGGTGTGGAAATCGGCGGGGTCGAGCCGCGAAATGTCCATCGCCTCGTCAAGCGGCATCAGCACGTTTTCCGACGCGAACGCTCCGAGCCAGGGCAGATCGACGGCGATGATGTCGTAGCGGCTGGACTTGCGTTCGGCGTTGCGCATCGCCTCTTCGCGCAGCCGGTCGATCGAGAAGGCCCGTTGGTTTATCGGTGAACCAATCACGTGCTCGAACTGACGCTTCAGCCCGTCCATGACCATGAAGGTTGGATCGCCATGCACCAGAACGCGCACGCCCCCCGGAACCTTGATCGGTTCGGCCAGCACCTGAAGCGGTGGGATCGACTGTGCGGCCAGGTAGGATCCGCCGAAAAAGTAGTCGCGGTTCTCGCGGGTTGCACCGCCTGCGAACTGGTCTTCGCCAAGCCGCTTGATCCGGCCCGACAGCTGGAGCCACTGGTCCAGAAGCTTTTCGCTTGGATGCAGAGAGTAGCTCTTGCCGCTTGTCGTGCGCGGGCGCTGTTCGATCAGACCGGCATCGACCATTTCCTTGAGACGGCGATTGGCCGTTGCATAGGGCACCCGGCTGGCGGCGATGAGCGATGTCGGCGTCACGATCTTGGCGTCGAGATGCCCGCGCATCAGATGCAGGGCCATGCGGAAATACGGGTTGGGCGTAAACAGCTCGATTGTATCCTCGAGCTCGTCCGCGAAATTGTCCAGATAGGACACGATCTCGATCAGTTCGGTTTTCGCCTGGGGCGGAACCGCGGGTCGTGCTGTGTGTCCCTGCATGACATTCATCAGTCCGGCTTTGGCCTTTGCTGGTTTCGGCGCCGGGTGACGGCGTCCTTTGTCCATATTGGACGAATCCGAGGCGGGCATTTTGCTCCCTCCGCTAAAATGTTCAGATTGATTGCGTCAGCGTATCGCAAATAAATCCATATTGGATTCAGAATTGTTCATATTGGATATATATGAAGACCCGCGGACCGGCTTGTCGCGTCACCCTGACCAGAGTTGTCAGCATTGCTGGACGGTGATTCCCCGAAGGAGGTGTCGGGGGATCGGGAATTGACTAAAAAGTTCAACCCGGGAGGAAAACGAACATGAAACTACGGACTCTAATGGCAGTTACCACGGCAGCGACCGCCTTCGCAGGCACGGCTTTCGCCGCAGGTCACGAAACCATGAAGATCGGCATCACCCAGAACAACGTGGGCGTCGACAGCTATCAGACCACCTACGAGAAATCCTTTATCGCCGCCGCCGAAGCCAATGACGCAGTCGAGACCGTCGTCCTGGACGCGGGTGGCGACGTGGCGCGACAGATCGCGCAGATGGAAGACCTGATCCAGCAGGAAGTCGACGCGATCATCATCTGGCCGACCAACGGCGAAGCGGTGATCCCGGCGGTCCGCAAAGCACATAGCGCGGGTATCCCGGTGATCGTCACCAACTCCAACATCGCCGAGCAGGGCTTCGATTTCGTGGCAAGCTTTTCGGGGCCCGACAACATCACGCAGGGGTCGCGGTCGGCCGAGATCATGTGTGACAAGTTCAAGGAAATGGGAACCGAAAACGAGGCCCGCGTGGTGCAAATCTCCGGACAGCCGGGCTACACGACCGCGATCGAGCGCGCCAAGGGCTTCGAGGATCGCCTGCCCGAGGTCTGCCCGAACGTCACGCTTGTCGAAACCCAGCCTGGCGACTGGAACCGCGAGAAGTCGCAGCAGGTCATGGAGGCCTTCCTCGTCAAGTATGATGACATCGACGGCGTCTATTCGGGGGATGACAACATGGGTGTCGGCGCCCTGAACGCGGCCAAGGCGGCGGACCGTGCCGATGGCATCATCTTCGTCGGAGCCACCAACTTTTCCGTGGGTTACGAGGCGATGGAGAACGGCGAATACTGGGGGTCGATCTACCAGTCGCCGGTGGATGACGCCGAAGCGGCGCTCCAGACCGCCATCGACGTGCTCAACGGCGAGGACGTGCCGTTCCTGAACTACTTCGACACCCCGAAGATCACGCAGGACAACATGACCGAGTTCACCAAGCCGGTCTTCTGATCGCTGAAGACACGTCCCCGGCGCAGCGCAACCCTGCTGCGCCGGGACACCCGCAGCGACGTTCAATCGAGATAATCAGGGAGGGCGTGATGGCACGTGTGTCTGGCCGCTCGTGCATCGTCACCGGTGCGGCGCGTGGCATTGGCCGCGCGATCGGCGAAGCGCTACTCGACGAAGGGGCGGATGTCCTGTTCGCGGACATCAACGGCGCACAGGCCAGGCAGGTCGCGGATGCGAATGCGGGCCGTGGTGCGGGCAAGGTCGCATGGGCCGAAGTGGACGTGACGAACCGGTCGCAGGTCATCGCGATGATCGACAAGGCGGTCGCCGCCTTCGGCAAGCTCGACGTCAAGTTCAACAATGCCGGCGTCAACAAGCCGATGAACTTTCTCGACGTGACCGAGGACAACTGGAATTTCATCATGGGCGTCAACGGGCTGGGATGCCTGATCGGGATGCAGGAAGCCGCCCGCCAGTTCATCCGGCAGGGCACGCCCGGCAAGATCGTCAACACGGCCTCCATCGCCAGCCGGCAGGGCTTCGACAACGTCGCCCCCTATTGCGCGAGCAAGTGGAGCGTGGTGTCCCTGACGCAGTCGGCGGCGCGCGACCTCGCAAAACATGATATAACCGTCACGAGCTTCGCTCCGGGCGTGGTGGCGACCGAGATGTGGGAAGAGGTCGATCGCGACCTGATGGAGATCGGCGCCGCAGACCGGCCCGGACAGGCGATGGAAGAATTCTCTTCCGAGATCCTGAAGGGCCGTGTGGCGACCCCGGCCGACATCACCGGCACCACGACGTTCCTTGCCTCGCACGAGAGCGATTACATGACGGGGCAGGTGGTGATGATCGATGGAGGAATGACGCTTGTGTGACCGGCACACGCGGTCCGGAGGAGGATCGCCGTGCCGGTCGGGAATTGACCGCCGCCGCACATGCGCGGCACGCGGAGGGAGGGATACATGGCTACAATGTCAAAAGGACGGATCGGCGAATTCATGGCCCGACAGGGCATCCTGGTCGCCTTTGTCCTGTTCATCATCGGGTTCACGCTGGCAAACCAGCGCTTTGTCGATCCCGACAACATCCTTGGTGTCATCCGGTCATCCGCCATTCTTGGCGTGATGGCGCTGGGCGTGACCTTCGTGGTGATCAGCGGCAATCTCGACCTGTCGGTCGGGTCGATGATGTCGTTCTCGACCATCGTGGTGCTTGATCTGCACGACACGCTTGGACCGCTGTTGGCGATCGTGGCGATGTTTGCGCTGACGCTGTGCCTTGGCGCGATCATCGGGTTTCTGGTCGGGTATCTCAAGCTCAACTCGCTTATCGTGACGCTCGGGATGCTGTCGGCGATCCACGGTCTGACGCTGACCTGGTCGGGCGGGCAGAACATGGATATCGCGGACAAGGAAGGCACGTGGTTCTCTGTGTTCGGGCAGGGCTCGGCGCTCGGGATTCCGGTGCCGATCCTGTTGTTCCTCGGACTTGCGGCCTTGCTGGGCATCGTGCTGGCGAAGACGCCGTTCGGCCGCAAGGTCTATGCCGTCGGCGGCAACGGAACCGCGGCCACCTTCTCGGGCATTCACCGGGCGCGGGTGGTGTTCCTGTGTTACCTCATGTCGTCCTTCTGCGTCGCAACCGCCGGGCTCATTCAGGCCAGCCGGTCCCTGGGGTCGCAGAACACGGTGGGACAGGGGCTCGAACTCGAGGTGCTGGCCGCCATCATCCTTGGCGGTGCCTCATTGCTGGGCGGTTCGGGCACGATCTTCAAGACGGTGATCGGGGTGCTGATCCTCGGCTTCATCCAGAACGGCCTGCTGCTCGTCGGGTTGCAGTTCTACGTTCAGTACGTGGTGACCTGGGTCATCATCATCCTTGCTGTCTGGCTCGATATCGCAGCCAAGCGCGGCAAGCTCTGGTCCCCCATAGCTTAGGAGAGTGACATGAAACCAGGCACGCTTTCCACCTTTCTCAAGCGCGGGGCCATCTGGGGCTTCATCGTTCTTGAACTGATCTTCTTCTCGGTTGCGGGCGAATTCCTCAGCCTGAGCGAAAAGGCCTTCATGGATGTCGACAACATGCTTCTGCTGTTCAAGCAGTCGGCGCCCATCGGCATCATCGCCATGGGCATGACCATCGTCATGATCAACGGCAATATCGACCTCTCCGTCGGGGCTACCTATGCGCTCTGCGCCGTGGTCCTGCTGGACAGCATGACCTGGCCGATCTTCGCGGGCCTCGGAGACATGGTGATCCCGGTGTCATGGGTTCTGGCGTTGGCGGTGGGCACGGCCCTGGGCGCGCTGAACGGGCTGATCGTCTGGAAGACCGGCGTCGATGCCTTCATCGTGACCTTGGGCGCCATGCTCGGCTATCGCGGGCTGGTCTTCATGTATAACGGGGAACAGCCGACCAGCCATCTGAACTGGACGCTGGTGGATTTCGCCGAGGCGCAGTTTCTCGGCGTGCACACCGCCACCTGGTTCCTGCTGATCGTGACCGCCGCGATCTGGTTCCTGATGAACAAGACCGTGCATGGCCGCAATGCCTATGCCATCGGCGACAACCGCGAAGCGGCGGTGAACGCGGGCATCCGGGTCGGGCCGCACATGATGATCAACTTCATGATCATCGGCTTTCTCGCCGCGCTGTCGGCCGTGGTCTTCTACTCGGAAAGCGGGTCGGTGAACCCCAATGACGGCGCCCTGTACGAACTGTGGGTCATCACCGCTGTCGTGCTGGGCGGAACCAAGCTCACCGGCGGGGCCGGGTCGATCCTGTCGACCTTCGGCGGCGTGATCGCGATCCAGCTCCTGCGCAAGGGGCTGTCGCATATCGGGGCGGATACCGAGACCGTCAACCTGGTCATCGGCCTGATCCTGATCGCGGTGCTGTTCCTTGACCGACAGCTGAACCTCAAGGGCAAAGAGGAGTTGAAACTATGAACGCGGAAGTTCCGGCCCTGCGGCTTGAAGGCATCGTCAAGACCTTCCCCGGCGTGCGGGCGCTCGATGGTGTGTCCTTTTCGGTGATGCCCGGCGAGGTCCATGCCCTGATGGGGGAAAACGGTGCAGGAAAATCGACCCTGATGAAGGTTCTGGGCGGCATTCACCAGCCCGACGAGGGCAAGATCATCGTCTCCGAACAGCCCGTTGTGATGCGCTCTCCGCTCGAGGCCAAGGCCAAGGGCATCGTCTTCATCCACCAGGAACTCAGCCTGGCCGAGGAATTGACGGTGGCCGAGAATATCTACCTCGGAGAATTGCCGAAAAAGCGGTTCGGACTTGTCGATTGGGCGACGCTGGAAGACCGCACGAACACCATCCTTGCGCGGCTTAAGGTCGGGTTCGACGCGACGGCGCGTGTCGGCGACCTGTCCATCGCCAATCAGCAGATGGTCGAGATCGCCCGCGCCCTGACCGTCGACGCCAAGGCGGTGATCTTCGACGAACCGACGGCGTCGCTCACCGATGCCGAAAAGGTGGTGCTGTTCGAGGTCATCTCGAGCCTTCAGGAGCAGGGCGTCGGGATCATCTACATTTCGCACCGGATGGAAGAGATCTTCAAGATCACCGACCGCATCAGCGTGCTGCGCGACGGATCGTATCGCGGAACGCTCAACACCGCCGAAACCACCGAGGAAGAGGTCACGCAGCTGATGATCGGCCGGTCGCTCGACCTGTCGCGCAACGCGTCGCATCACGAATTGGGCGACGTGGCGCTGGAAGTGCGCAACCTGTCCTGCGGCAAGCTGTTCAAGGATATCAGCTTCGAGGTCCGGGCCGGCGAAGTGGTCGGGTTTTACGGGCTTGTCGGCGCTGGCCGGACCGAGATCGCGGAAACGCTGTTCGGTTTGCGCGACCCCTCTGCCGGGACCATCCACCTGGGCGGCGAGGAGGTGCGCATCCATTCGCCCGCCGACGCCATCGCCCGCGGCATTTCACTCGTGCCGGAAGACCGCAAGGGACAGGGGCTGATCCTTGGCATGAACTGCCGGGACAACATGACCCTGCCGCAGGTCGGCGACCTGACCGCCGGGCCGTTCGTGGCCGAGGGGGCCGAGGTGTCGATCTTCGATCAGTACCGGGATCGGCTGGATATCCGCACGCCCGGCTGGAAACAGCTTGTCGGAAACCTGTCCGGCGGCAACCAGCAGAAGATCGTCATCGGCAAGTGGCTGTCGATGCATCCAAGCGTGCTGATCGTCGACGAACCGACACGCGGCATCGACGTCGGCTCGAAATCCGAAATCCACAACCTGATCCGCGAACTGGCGGCGCAGGGCTATGCGGTGATCGTGATCAGCTCGGAAATGCCGGAAGTCCTGCACGTGTCGGACCGGATCATTGCCATGTATTCTGGACGGATCACCCGCACCTTCACCTCAGAAGAAGTGACCGAAGACAAGCTGATCCAGGCCATTTCGGGCATCGGTGGCACGGACAAGGCGGCCTGAGCGATGCGGATCGGATTTGTCGGTCTGGGCCGGATGGGCAGCCACATGGCCCGCAACCTGCACCGCGCCGGGTTCGAACTCGTTCTGTGGAACCGCTCGCGGGACAAGGCGCAGGCGCTGTCGACCGAACTTGGCTGCGCGGTGGCGGACACGCCGCACGCCCTCTCCGATGCGTCGGACATCGTGATCAGCATGCTGGCCGACGATCCCTCGTCCTGGGAGGTACATGCCGGTGCGGACGGGCTGTTTGCCGGTCCCGCCCAGGTCTACCTGGTGATGGGCACCCACAGCCCCGATCACATCGAGGCGCTGGCCGAACGCGCTCCGGCATCGGCGCAGGTCATAGACGCGCCGGTTTCGGGCGCGACACAGGCCGCCGAGGCGGGCCAGTTGATGATCATGGCCGGGTGCGCGCTCGAGGCGGCGACGGCCTTCATGCCGGTGCTGGATGCGATGGGCAAGGAGACGATCTGCCTTGGCCGGCGGGGCGCGGGCACGGTGATGAAACTTGCCGTCAATTCGCTGATCCACGGCATCAACCAGACGCTGGCCGAAGCGATGACCCTGGCCGAGGCTGCCGGAATCGCGCCCGAAAACGCCTTCGACGTGATCGAGGCCAGCGCGGCCTGCGCGCCGATGCTGAAATACCGCCGCCCGCTTTACCTCGACGAGGCGGCGCATGACGTCACCTTCACCGTGGCGCTGGCACGCAAGGACATGGAAACCACCGCCGACCTGGCACGGCGCCTTGGCACCGCCATGCCGCAGGGACAGGTGACACTGGACACGCTCAGGACAGCCGAGGCCCAGGGTTATGCCGCGCGCGACATGGCCTCGATCCTGAATTTCATGCGAAAGGATTCAAGATGAAAGCCGCGCTTTTCGTCGGCGGATGGGAAGGCCACACCCCCACAGCCTTTGCCGACTGGTACCGGGATCTCTTGCAGCAGAACGGCTTCGATGTCGATGTGCATGACAGCCTCGCGCCGCTGGAAACGCCCGAATCCTTGCGGGATGTCGACCTGATCACGCCGATCTGGTCCTCGGCCCGGTCCGGCCATCAGGAAGAGTTCGGCAACATGACAAAGTTGCAGGAGGACGGGTTGCTTCAGCTGATCGGCAATGGCTGCGGTCTTGCCGGGTGGCACGGTCACATGGGGGATGCGTTCCGCGACCGGCCAACCTACCATTTCCTGATCGGCGGCCAGTTCGTCGCGCATCCGCCGGGATGGCCGGACAATCTGCAACCGGCCGAGGATTACATCGACTACGATGTCACCATCTGCAAACCCGACGACCCCATCGTCGCGGGCATCCGCAGCTTTCGCCTGCGGTCAGAGCAATACTACATGCTGGTCGATCCCTCGAACGAGGTTCTGGCGACGACCACCTTCTCGGGTGATCACCTGTGGTGGATCGAGGGCACGGTCATCCCCGTGGTCTGGAAGCGCCGCTGGGACAAGGGCCGGGTCTTCTACTGTTCCATCGGTCACGAGCTTGACGACCTCAAGGTGCCGCAGGTGACGGAGATCATCCGGCGCGGCGCGCTCTGGGCCGGGCGGGACCGGTGACTCTCGGCTGACGGGGCACGCCACGCGCCCCGTCGAGCAGGCGTTCTCAGCAATATTGCTCGGGGCCGTTGTTCTGCGCCGCCGAGTAGCGATCTCCATGCGCCCAGCCGATCGGCAGGCGAGTGTCGATCTCGGCAAGGATGTCGGGCGTCAGGGCAAGTTCGGTTCCCGCCGCGAGGTCGCGCAGGTGCTGGGGGCTGTGCGTGCCGGGAATCGGGATCACGTGCTTGCCCTGGTGCAGCAGCCAGGCGATGGCAAGCGCCGCCGTCGGCTTGCCCATGTCGCCCGCGAGGTTGCGCAGCGCGTCGCTGGCGCGTCGGTTGCGCATCAGGTTGTCCCCGGTGAAACGCGGATTGTCCGACAGGAAGGTGGAACGCGCGATGCTCTCGGGCGTGGGGGGGCGGTCGGTCAGAAGCCCGCGCCCGACGGGCGAGAACGCCACCAGCGCGGTGCCCAGTTCGGCGCAGGCCTGCACGAGGCCCAGCTCGGGCTGGCGGGTCTGCAACGAATATTCCGATTGCACCGCGGCCACCGGGTGGACCTCGGCGGCCCGGCGCAGCGATGTCGGGGCGATCTCGGAAAACCCGAACCGCGCGATCTTGCCCTTCTGCACAAGCCGCACAAGGCTGTCGGTCACGTCCTCGATCTCGATGTCGTGGTCACGCCGATGCACGTAGAACAGCTCGACCTGTTCGAGGCCAAGGCGCTTGAGGCTCTTGTCCAGTTCCTGTTCCAGATAGGCCGCGCTGTTGTCGAACTTGCGCGGGCCGCTGCCGGGGCCGCGCACGATCCCGGCCTTGGTGGCGATCCGGAACGGCAGCGCGCCCTTGCCGCGATAGCGGTCAAGATGCGCGCCGATGATCTCTTCCGAGCGGCCCAGGCCATAGACATTCGACGTGTCCAGATGTGTGATCCCGCACTCCAATGCTGCGTCCAGCGTGGCGTGGCAATCGTCTTCGGCCACCTCGCCATAGAAGGCGGTAAAGGACATCGCGCCCACACCGATCGCCGAGACATCGGGTCCATCGGCCCCCAGCTTGCGCATCTGCATCACAGACCCTCCCCGGTCCGGAAAACCCCGTCGGTCGGCATCGCCAGGCTGTGTGCGGTGCTGTCCGGGTCCTGCGCCAAGAAAGTCTCGATCCTGACCGATGCGCCCGCGCGCGCAGAGCTGCCGAGCGGTTTAAGGTTGGTTTCGTCGGGCATGGAGCCTCCTGTTTCAGCCGATGGTCTTTTTC
>Ga0102929_1002012_pt1 | contig 12079 bp, 11 predicted proteins | sample SalPonR1_B_D2_MG_FD_78510 | JGI IMG/M metagenome (GOLD analysis project Ga0102929, IMG submission 78510) | Salt pond soil microbial communities from South San Francisco under conditions of wetland restoration - Salt Pond MetaG R1_B_D2_MG | ecosystem: Environmental > Aquatic > Marine > Intertidal... | reverse complement strand
AATCGAAGTGGCAAAGGATAGATTTTACTTTACGATGCATGGATTTATGAGATAAAAAATCCACTGGGGTTTCCAGGTAATCAGGTAGGGGTGAGATGTATGAGACATTTATTCGGAAGAATGTCAAGCGTTCAGGGGTTAGACGATATACAGAAGAGGATTGATTATGTCAAGGATTCAACACTCTGGAACGTTGAAAGGTACTAAGTTAGAAAACATAAATAATGAAGGCGGGGCTGTTAAAGGCCCCGCCTTTTTTATGGTTTTGGGATTGGTGAGGCAGTTTCTTGGGGTGCAACAGAAGAGAAGATAATAGGACAAGAGCCAGGGGACTCTTGACGGGATTCTGGCAGCACGCTCGCTTCAGGAAGCGTTGGATGTGTTGCCAGAGGTGTATTCAGTCTTTTCTTTTTATTTTGAAAAACCCGAATAGCCGTCTTCATAATGGTAGATGTATTCAAAGCCGGCTTCGGTCATTTTTTCAACGGCTCTTGAGCTTCTTCCACCACTTTGACAATATACGAAGTATATCTTATCTTTGTCGAGTTTGGCGATTTCAGCTTCGAACTTATCGTAGTAGTTGAGGTTGAGGGCGCCGTCGATATGTCCATTATCGTACTCGTTAGTGGTTCTGACATCGAGTATGATAAAGCCCTCATTGTCCTGGTATTTGTCGAGTATCTCTAAGGCCTGTTCTGTGTTGAGATTAGTCCATTCATTGTCTGTTTGGATTTTTACCCCCTCTTTGGTATCCGAAGGTGGTTCCGATGTGTTTTTTTCAAGTGTGCCGTGGTAAATGTAGATGTTGTTGAGGATGATGTCGTTTTTCTGAGTGAATGTTTGGACGGTGTTGAACGAAGCATTCTGGATCACATAGTAATCGGTTGGATCAAGCGTTTCATAATCTTCCTGAAAACGTTCGTAGTCTATAAGTGTTGAATTCGGGATTGTGCTGAGTATCAGCTCGGCCTCGTCTTCGCTGGTTAGTTTGATAATAGGTAGTGGGTTGTAGGTGAATGTATTATCGAGGCTGGTGAGCCATTCTTTAAATTGTTCAGGTCCGATAAAGCCATTATGTCTTCCGGCGATTGTCAGTTTTTTGTCAAACACGAATACGGTCGGTGTCTTTCTTATTTTGTACTTGGAAAAAAGAATGGAGTAGGAGTAATCTTTCGGATCTTCGGAATCAACCGGGAATTTTCCGGTTTTCAATCCGAGTTGGTTGATTTCCATTGTCAAGAATCTTTCTTTCAGTAGTTGTGACATGCTCTCGTTCTCAAGTGTTTGTTCTTTAAAATCTTCGCATTCTCCGCATCCGGGGATTGCAAATAGGAGTATAACGGGTTTTTCAACGATTTTTGAAAGTTCGAACGTTTCGTTGTATTTGTTTTTAATGACGTAATCCTCGTATCCGGCGCTTAAAAGTGTTGTGCTGATGATTATCAGCAATAATGCTACTAAGATTGTTTTGTTTTTCATAATGGCCTCCATGAATTCGTTTTTTAGACGTGTTATTTTTGACGTTTTTTGTTTTTGGAATGCTTCATTATGCATTTGTGTTTTAATGATATAATCTTTTTGGGTGTTGGGATTATGGACATTTGTAAAGGAATCAAAAGAGGAAGAGGACAAGAGCCAGGGGACTCTTGACGGGATAACGGCAGCAGGCTCGCTTCAAGAAGCGCCGGGACCTGTTGCCAGAAAAAGGAAAAAAATATAGGCTCGCTACTTGGAGGGGAGATAATGTTTGATGAGTTTAAACGAGATTCTAAAGAGGATAAGCAGGAACTGAGTCTGCACAGGATTGAGGGGCTTTTTGATGCAGTGCTGGCCATTGCGATGACTTTGCTGGTGCTTGATATCGCGATCCCCGATACTTCGGATGTTGTAGACAGCTCTTCGCTTTTTTCAGAGCTTTGGAGAATGGGAGATACTTTCTTGAAGTATTTTATCAGTTTTTTCATCCTTGCCGGTTTTTGGGTGGCGAACAATGCTGAGTTTAAGCATCTTAAAAGGGCGGATAAAACCTTTTTGTGGCTGAACCTGCTCAGTATCTTCTTCATTTCTCTGATCCCGTTTTCGACCTCTCTCATGGACACTTATTCTGAGATCTTACTGGCTGAGGTTGTTTTTCACTTTAATATCTTTGTTGTGGAACTTTTTATCTTTTGGCGTTCCTTCTATATCTACAAACATCAGAATCTTGTTGATTTCAATATTACTGATGACAAGCAGTTGTATCGTTACTGTATTGGAAGTCTTGGAGGTCTGCTGATTCCGTTGGTGGCAGTCGGGCTGGCTTTTTTCATTCAGGGGAACAGTTCTTATGTCTATTTTTTACTGCCTTTCAGCAAGAAATTGATGAAAAGGAAGACCAAGTCGTCTTCTTCTGTGATATAATTTAGTGAAAATCAGGAGGTGTTCGTGGTATGAATGGTTTCAGGCTGATGTTTGGGCTCTTTTTTGTTGTTATCGGGATACTGGCATTACTGGCTGCTATCAATGCCATCAGTCTCAGTTGGGATTATTTCTGGCCCCTTTTTATTCTTGTTCCGGGTCTGGCGTTTGAGTTTAGCTATTTCAACAGGAAGTCAAAGGATTATAGAAATGCCGGAATACTTGTTCCGGGTGGAATTCTTCTAACGGTTTCAGTGATTTTCTATATCAATATCTTCTTTGGCTGGCATCTCATGGAGTATATGTGGCCTCTATTCATTCTAGCGCCGGCGATAGGTCTCTTTCAGCTTTATTTCTTCGGAAAGAGAAACAAAGGTGTTTTGATGGCAACAGGGATACTGGCGGGTATTGGTTTCTTTGCTTTAATCATTAATCTCCTCAGGATAGATTTTTTCGTTTATATCTTTTCAATAGGTCTTATCGCAGTCGGCGTTTATTTTATATTCAGAGGAATAGAACCTTCAAAAAAAAGATGATGGGGTTAGGTGATTGTTATGGCTGAAAATGAAAGCAATTTTTCTCAGGAAGATTTTGATCTTATCTTTGAGAAGTACAGCAGGATAACCGGCAAGGCACAGATTGTCCTTGATAACAATGAAAAATTAGAGAAGATGGTTCGTGATTATAAAAAACAGCATGGGGAGGAGATTCCCGATGCTGAGGTTTTGATTGATTTTGTTCCTTATCTATTGGAGAAGCTTGAGAGTGAAGAAAAGTCGGAAGAATGAATTAGAATCGGAGCATCTTCCACTGACCGATGTTCTTAAAGCCCATTTTCCTGTATATGGAGCCGGCACCGGGATTGTCATAGAACAATGCAGCGCCTTTTCCCCTTTCGCTTAAATCAATCAAGAGTTCAGTTAGACAGGCGGATGCATAACCCTTCTTTCTGTGCTCTCCTTCAGGAGCTGTTGCAACACCAATGATCATAGCCGAGTTGGAGTTTTCGGCGGTATATGAGGCGGTGGAGACTATCCTGCCGTCTTTTTTGATGATAGTGGTCTTTCTCGTGCCGTCTTTCAGCGATTTTCTGAATTCTTCATTGGAGTCGCCCGGTGTGAATTCGGGTATCCTTCTGAACAAATCCATAATCTCATCGGTGTCATCTTCATCCGCAAATTCAACTGATTTCAACGGCAGACCGTCCATTAATTGAGGGTCTTGACAGTAGGCGTAATAATCGTTGTTTGTTGTAACCGGTTTTGATTCCAGGTGGTGTTCAATCGCATCGATGACCTCTTTCTTCCCGGAGACCGTTTCGGCGCCTTTAGCAATGAGGGTATCGATCGTTTTTGCCAGTGTTTTGGAGGCCTTTCCGCTTGGGAATCTGGTGTATGGTGTCAAAAACCTGTGGTAATGCAGGAGCAAACCCTTTATCCTATATTTCTCTTCATCCATGTAACATCTGCAGAACGCTTTTTCAAGTCCGTAGTTTTCAATATCGCCAATGAAGAAAAGGTTAAATTCCGGTTCTTCTGATACGTATTGCAGTATTCTGTTTTTGTCTGTATTATCTGCCAGTCTCAACTGCGTTCCTCCTCGGTTAGTTTATTTCCCGGTCATTATGAAAGTCCTAAACTATTTTCGTCTTCATATCCATGAAACTTAAGTAGGGCTTGCTGAATAACACGGGGAGACCTTTATCGGCGGCTTACCGGTAATGGAGATCAGGGGGACAGGTTGACTGATTATGATAACGTAATCGGCGTACCTGTCCCCCTGATCTCTGCAAGGTTTTTGAACAATAACCACGAAAAACCCTGCATTCTTAATCCAAGGAAACGGGCCATACGTGAATCAAACAAAGGGGAATCCAACCTGATAAAAAATCGGAAAACACCCTAGGGAGGGTGTTTGATTCATTATGCGCACCGACCCGGGGGAGTCGGTGCGAGACTGGGAAGGTTATTCAGCAGTCCCTAAGTACTTTGTTTGCTCTTTATTTTATCACATGTTTATGTTTTGGGTTATGTTATAATCTTGGCGCAGTTTTCTATAACTTTTTTGAAATGAGGGTTAGTATGTTTGGGAAATATGCTGTTAAGCGTATCCTTTTGGGGGTTCTTTCCTATGTCACCATTATCTTTGTTTATTCTGTTTTATTAAACACCAGCCTTGAGGCGACTATCCGCGGACAGATCTGGGAGATGGTTCAAGGGTATATGATGACGGAAGAGGTAAAAGAACTCCCGGAAGAGGAGTTTTCAAAAGCACGGGAGAGAATGACGCAACAGCTGGAAAAGCAATACGGGTTGGACAGGCTGTTTGTTGTCCGTGTGCTGGACAGAACCGCTCAGGCGCTTCGTTTTGATTTTGGAGAGACATCCTATCAGACGGCGGACGGTTCTCAGAAGATTGGGGATGTTGTCTGGGAGGCTGCTCAGGGGACGATCATCCTCTTCGGGGTTTCATCAATTATCTGTGTCTGGATCGGGGTTTTTCTGGGGAAATTGAAGGCTCAGAAGAATGGCTCGCATTTTGACAAGTCGACTTCTTTGTTGACGATGGTCTTTTTCGGGACCCCTTCCTGGTGGGTTGGTTCGATTATGATCTTTATCTTCGTTTATTCTTTCCGGCTCTTTCCGGCGGGGAATTTTCATTCTGTGCCGGTACCACAGGACTTCGTTCCCTACGTACTGGACAGTATGTATCACATGTTTCTGCCTGTTTTCACCCTTGTGATGGTTGGTTTTTGGGGCACGGCTTATATTGTCAGAAATATTCTGATGGGAAAGCTCCATGAAGACTACATCATGTCAGCAAGGGCCAGGGGAATACCGGAGAGAAAGGTCATGAACAAACATGCCATGCGATCCGCAGCGCCTCCGATTGTTACAATGACGCTTCTCTCTATCCTGACCTCGATTAATGGCAGCGTTCCTGTGGAGCGGGTCTTTTCCTGGCCGGGCCTTGGGCTGCTTTTATGGAAGGGGTTGAAATCCAACGATGTTCCCCTTATGATGGGGGTTTTATGTGTCACAACACTCATCTACTGTGCCGGTCTGATATTCCTCGATCTTATTTACGGATTTCTTGATCCGAGGATTAATTACAGTGGGGATTAACCGGGAAGGTGTATTTCTGCTTTTGGGGCTCTGACACGGTAAGGTGGATCGAGCTTGTGAGTTGAAATGTTGATTTTATTGAGGTGATAGAATGTCCCGTGATTTGTTTCTGGGTTTGGGTGATGAGATCATCAACGATTTTTTAAAGGATCTGCTGGTGGACAAGAACGAGCATGTTCAGAGGCTTGAGATGATTGCTGAGCAAAATTATATTGACCTTAAGCTGAAAGGGAGCTATAAGTCCATGAAGGGCAAGGCGAGATACAAGCTTCATCTTGAGGAGTTTTCCGAGGATTTAACGAATCCTAAAACCATTCTTTTTACCGTTGAACCGGTGGGCATGTTTTCCAAAATGGCGCTTGGAAGTATCAAGATGTTCAAGAAAAAACTCGAACCTTCCGTTGTCGTCGAAAAGAACCGGCTGACAATCAATCTTTGCAGTATCATTGAACGCTGGAAGCCTGAATTTACCTATTTGATTAAAGACTATTCACTTGGCAATTTTGAGATTAAGCCGGGGATCATTATTGCAGACTTCACCAAGAGAAAAGGATAGTATAAAAACAATCCGCCCTGCAAAGGGCGGATTGTTACTTTCTTCAAAAATTATCCGTTTCGTTTTAATAAGCCCTTGATCTTCGCGTGTTTCTCCATCTTTCCAAAGGCCATGATTCCAACGGGAAGCATGATAGCTCCCATCAGTAGAAGCGGCAGCGTGTAATTCGACAGTGCCGGGAAGGGCTGGCCTTCGAGAATGGCTTCGCGCATCCCCTTTAAGGCATATGTTGCCGGCGATATCATTGCAACTTTCTGCATCCAAAGGGGCAGCACCTCGACTTCGTAATACACCCCTGAGAACATCAGCAGTAATGCCTGAAAAATATGTACCACCTGAACACCCTTTTCAGGGGAGATCAAAGGCATGATTGCCGCTATCATGCCCAGTCCGATGAAAGACAGGCTGCCAACTGCCAGAATCCCGCCTGCAGCAGCGATATTGGCTTTACTCAGACTCAACTGAAAGAACCAGGAGACGAAGAGCAGTATCAATCCGGATCTCAGGAGTCCGTAGAGAATCGAGAACCAGCACACGCTTAAAAGATGCGTGGCTCTTGAGACCGGTGACATGAACGTGTATTCAATCGTTCCCTCCCACCGCTCCCATGCGACTGTCTCCGCAACGATCTCAAACAGAATCGACAGGTAGCCCCAGAGGATCGAACCGATCAGCATATACAGAATCAGATAGTTGACATCCACAACCGCTCCTGAGAATGATTCAACCCCTTTTCCGATGAATCCCATGGTTACGGAATTGGCCACTGTGTAGGCAAAGAAGACCAATTCCCATTTCCAGTATCTTTTTATCAGATTAAAATTTCTTTCAACGAAGGCCCATGAGGCCCTCAGTTCTCTTAACACTAATTGCATATTATGACACCTCTCTTACTATCTCGGAGTAGTCTTTTTCGTTTAGTTCTTCCCCCGTGTAATGGAGGAAGACATCCTCGAGTGTGACAATTCCGTTTTTATTCTTCGGGACCTCTGCTTTGAGTGCCTCGACAAACCCCTGTTTCCGGATCTTTCCTTTGTGCAGGATTGAAACCCTTGAACAGAGCTGCTCCGCTTCGTACATGTCATGCGTGGTGAGCAGGATGGTTGTCCCGTGTGTCTCTTTGACCTCATCAATGAGGGCCTGCACTTCGATCTTGGCCCTTGGATCGAGTCCTGTTGTCGGTTCGTCGAGCAGCAACAATTTCGGTGCGGACAAAAAAGCCCTGGCAATCGAGACTTTCTGTTGCATGCCCCTTGAAAAGTCTTCTAATGGATCTGAGATTCTGTTCTTTTCAAGGCCGATCTTCTCAAATATCTCGTACAGTATTTTCTTAGCCTCTTTTTTGTTGATACCGTATATTCCCGCTGTGAAGAGTAGATTCTCCAATGCGGATAGTTTTTTGAAAAAACTGGCCTCGACGGAGACTCTGTTGATTAGAGCACGGACTTTTCCGGAGTCTCTTTCGGTGTTGTGTCCGAAGACTTCAACCGTCCCTTCGTCCGGGATGAGTAGCGTGGAGATCATCCGAATGAGCGTTGACTTCCCCGAACCGTTGGGGCCGAGTACGCCGAATATTTCACCGGGTTTGATATCGAAACTGACGTTTTGGACCGCCATGACCCGTTTTTTCTTTCCTTTTATGAATGTTTTTGAAACATTTTTTACGCTTAATGGGAGCTTGTTTCTTAAGATCACTGTTTAACACCTCCGTGTGTGATTACATAAGGACATGAGCCCGGGGACTCATGACTGGATAGTGGCTGTACGCCAGGGGACATACAGCCAGAAAAAAAGAGACGGGAGCTTGTTTCTTAAGATCACTGTTTAACACCTCCGTCTGTGTTCTTCTTTTCTTTGTTCTCATCATTTCACGGCACGCTTCCTGTTGGTTGACAATGCCAGTTCCCGGTTGAAATAATCCTTCGTCTGAAATCTCCGGAATAGCGTTCTTTGTGTTGCGTTGTTTCAATCTCTTTGTGCATGACAGCACCTCCTGTTTGGTTTTGGTTGAATTTGCATAAAAAAAAGGCCGTGACTCCCGTCACGGCCTTTTTGCTTATAGAAAAGTGTTTACGCTTTAATCACACGGTTGCTTTCCTGAAGGCATGACGAGACAGAGGTATCCCACGTTACCGAATACGCTCGTGTTCATTATCCTTATTCTCATCATTACGCCTCCTTAATTTGATTTATGGCTTGATTAATATACCATAAATCCATTTGATTTTCCAGTTGTATTCAAAAGTGTTACTAAGTTGTAGATTTATGTCAATGTTTCATGCAGTCAGGTAATCTGTTTCCCGGGAAGGTCAATCGTAACGGTTGTTCCAACGTTTTTCTCAGAGGAGATTCGGATCTCTCCTCCGAGTCTTCTTGTTTCTCTTTCAACAGATGCCAGGCCTGTTCCAAATCCGGATAGTCTGTTGATGGTTTCAGTGGTGCTGAACCCCTGCATGAAAAGCAGTTGATGCAGGTCTTCATCCCGGATTATCTCTGTGTCCTCCTCCAGGATGCCTCTTTGTTTTGCGGATTTGATGATCTTCTCTTTGTCGATTCCGTCTCCGTCATCCGAGATGGCTAAGGTGATATGGTCTTCGTACTCTGATATCGTAATGGCAATCGTTGCCTTTTCCGGTTTCCCTTTTCTGACCCTTTCATCCGCATCTTCGATGCCATGATCCAGTGAATTTCTGAAGATATGGATGAGACTTTTGAGCAGGGGGTTGATCTTTTCCGGGTTGACAAGTATGTCATCGCCTTCGATTGTCAAGGGGTTCAGGGGGACATTTAATCTGTCAGCGGTGGTGTTGACCAGATTTTTCATCGGGACAAGGAGTTCCATTAAATACTCCTGTTCAAATCGCCTTAAAATTGAGAGGGCTTGTTTAGTCTTATCGGTTTCATCGATCTCAGAGAGTACTTCTTCCAAATTTCTGATTAAACGCTTCGTTTTTTTGTTAACCAAAGATTTTGTAAAAAACTCCGGGTCGATGATCTCATAAATCTCCTTCATTTCTGTTTCGAGCCACTGTTCAAACGGTGTGTTATGGATATATTCAGAGAGTTTTTCAATACTTCTGAAATCTTCTTCTCTCAGGCTGATTTCCATTTGATGGAGCTTCTCAGTCAGGTCATCAAGCCCATAACACGCAAAATTTCCTTTATAAGTGTGAATGATTCTGTACAGTTCATTCTTGATTTCTGTGAAGTGAACGGTTTTATTATGAAGCAGCCGGTTGATGTTGTCTGTGAAGAACCGTGTGTAATCGTTCTGAAGTTCGTTGAAATCACGGTAGTTCATAACAATCTTAACGATCTTGTTGAATAAGACTCTTTCTTGATGAATCTCGTCTCTTAAAGCCATCTCTTCGGTGATATCTCTTGCGATCAGCATGATCTTCGGCTTTCCATCCTCGAAGATACTCCTGTATTTCAGTTGTATAATCCGACTGTTGATGACAGTTTGGTCGGGTAGTAACGTGAGGAATGAGTTTCTTCTGACATGATCCTGTTCGGAGAAGCTACTCTTGAGGATTGAGTCGACAAATGACGGATCGTTTTCTTCCCCGCGGGCTATCAGGGAGGGGAAATAGGTTTTCTCCAGATTCTTTTTGTCGAAAAGGGTTGTGCACTCACGGCTGTATTCGGATTCAACAAGCAGGGAGTTGTCGAATTTGCAAAAACCTTCACCCGTATTGTTGAGAAGTGTTGTCAGGGAGTTGTTTTTCTTCCGGAGTTGTTGGGTCCTCTCCTCAACTCTTTCCTCCAGTTCAGCATTCTTGTTCTCAATCTCCTGATAAGAGCTTTCGAGTTCCTCGTTCAGCGCAAACATCTCTTCATTAGCCGCCTCCAGTTCTGTTTTTTTCACCCTGAGTGCCTGGTTCTGATGCTTGAAATCGTTGATCAGGAAACTTCCGAGCCCGAACAGAACGATACATACCGAGATCCCGAATGAAGACTGTTTCATATAGGGATAGAAATCGATGAGTACGGAGTCATGGATTTCAGTTAATATATTGACCCAGAGGATGAAGTTTAAAAAGGTCTTACGTGAAAGCAGACAGATGACAACAAAGGCCGCGATACTCAGAAATTCAAATGAGTACTGGAAGAATTGAAATCCAAAGAAGACGGCGATTATTGCGAGCACTGCTCCGCCCGTAATGAAAAATTTGGTGAACTTAAACCGGTTGAACAGGTATTTTTCAAGGCCGGCGATGAGAAGGATTGTAAAGAGAAAATCATACTTCGGATATATTGAAAGATAATAGGCCGTTGAGAGGGAGACTGTTTCACGAAAACTCAACAGGAGTGGATACATAATGCCAAGGTAGAGCGCGTAGATCCCCATAAAGATATAAGCCAGTTTCTTTTCACTCTCGTAAAAGGCAATCATGAATGTGATAAAGGCGAGGAGGAGACTGAGTCCCGTCAGAATAAAGAAGACATAGCTGTTATTGATCGTTTCCAATATACTCATGAAGAGCAGATGATGGTAATTGCCCTTTAGGATGTCAGTCAGATTGACAAAGCGACCGCCTTTTTTGATCATAAAGCTGATAGTGGTTTGACCGGTGTCGATATACTCCCGGAGATCGAGGATTCGGAAATGGTTAAAGACACCTCTTATTATCTCAGTGTCTTCAAGCTGGAACGTATATTCACCGTTGATTCTGACTGAAACGTCATGGTAGTGAACAGGTGAGATCATCAGCGCAGTAACGCTTTCCGGGTTGAGGGTGAAGAGTATTTCTGTATCGGAAGTATAGGTTCCGCTGCTGTAATGCTCATTTTCCCGGAGGTTAAGTGCCCCGACCGGGGCGCTCTCTGATTGAAGGATATAGAAGAATAAAAAGAATGCCCCCAAAAAGACGACGGCGAAACCTAAGCCTTTTATAAATGGAATGAGAACTTGTTTGAACGCCTCTTTTTTCATATTTACCGCTTCTCCGGACTTGAAATTGCAGGTCACGGGGTAAAGCCAGGTTGCCCATCACCCCGACGTTTTTTTGAAATCCCATTGTTTGTAAGGTCTCAAATGACAACGGTAACCAATCTAATCAGAGTCGGCTGCATAATGGCATTAATTCGGAATGGATCTTCGAGTTTGTCGTGATTAGATTCCGGGTGGTTAGGTCTGCTTCCGCTCCGTTAAAATCGGTGGCCTTCCCGCCGGCCTCTCTGACGATCAAAATAGAGGCTGCGATGTCCCAGGGTTTGAGATTGATACCGCAAAAGGCTTCTGTGTGACCCGACGCCACCTCGCAGATTTGGACTACTGCGGAACCGAGGATACGAACCCGCTGAGATGTCTTAACCAGTTCCCAGAAGAGTTGTAATCTGGGGTCGTTAAGCCCTTTGGCCCGTTCTGTCCCATGTGTTATCCCGGAGGTGATCGCGGATTCCGTCAGTTTATCGATATTCGAGCAGGTTATTCTCTCAGCATTTAACCAGGCTCCCCCACCTTTTTTGGCCTCGAAGAGCATATTCATTTCCGGGCAGTAACAGAGGCCAAACTGTATCTTCCCTTCAACCGCATAGGCTATTGATATTCCCCATATTGGCAGGCCATGCATGAAGTTGGCTGTTCCGTCAATGGGATCGATCACCCAAAGGCTTTTGGAATCGATGACGGATTTCTCCTCGCCCTCTTCCTCGCCGAGGAAACGGTCTTCTTTAAAACGTCCCTTTACAGCATTGATGATGGTGTTCTGAGCATATCGGTCAAGTTCTGTCACGGGATCATCTCTGTTTTTGTCTTTGAATGAGACATCCAGTTTTTGATGGTGTTTTACCTTCAGTTCTTTTCCAAGGTTGATGATGGTCTCACGTGCCAGTTCGTATCGCTTTTCAAATCTCATCAATAGTCGCCTTGAACGGTTTTACCTTCCAGGATCCTGACACCGCTGCTGGCACCAAGAAGTGTGGCACCGTTGGACATCATTCTCTCGGCTGTTTCAAGATCTCTTATGCCCCCTGCCGCCTTGACTTTCAGTTCGTT
>Ga0102929_1002011_pt1 | contig 12083 bp, 10 predicted proteins | sample SalPonR1_B_D2_MG_FD_78510 | JGI IMG/M metagenome (GOLD analysis project Ga0102929, IMG submission 78510) | Salt pond soil microbial communities from South San Francisco under conditions of wetland restoration - Salt Pond MetaG R1_B_D2_MG | ecosystem: Environmental > Aquatic > Marine > Intertidal... | reverse complement strand
CGCTCGAAAAATGAGGTTTGGTGCCGGCTTCTTGTTTGGGTACAGGCAATGACAATACTGCTCGCACGGAAATGCCTGCTACCGGGAATGCGCACGCGAAAATCGCGGGGTCGAAAAAAGACGAAATGCATGTGCCGCCGACCGGCAATTCGAAGCCCGCCTTGTGATGTGCGAGGCGGACAGTCTGATGAGAAGAAGGGATCAGGATGCCTTTCGGTTTTCAATCTCTTCGTTGAAGCGATCGAGTTCGCGCTCGTCTTCAGGAAGGCCCTCACGCGAGAGCAGGACCGCGACCTTGCGCAGGCCCGGAACATGACTACAGATCACCAGCAGCATGACCATGATCGGGACCGACAGAAACATGCCGGGGATTCCCCATACAGCGCCCCAGAAAGCAAGGCTTATGATGATCCCGAAAGAGGAAAGGCGCAGAGCCCGCCCCATCATCCATGGGTCGATCACATTGCCGTTGATGAACTGGATAGTGCCGGTGATCAGGAACAGCAGCGCCGTCGTCGACGGCTCCCCGGTTTCGACAAATCCGACCAGTGCCACCATTCCCGTCGCGACAATGGACCCGATGTTTGGAATGTAGTTCAGGATGAACGTCAGGATGCCCAGCGACATAGCGAGTTCGATGCTAAAAAACGTCGCCACGGCATAGACCATCGCCCCGGTGATCAAGCTGACCGCGGTCTTGACGAGCAGATAATAGTTTACCCGGTGGATGATCGAGGTGATGATTTTGTTTGCACGCTCGGCCTGCGCCTCATCGCCGAAGAAATTTGACATCTTTGCGCCGAACCAAATCCGCTCCGCGAAAAGAAAGCCGACGAAAAGGATGACCAGAACCGTTCCTTGCATCAGGTTCCCCGCCTGCCCGGCCGCGGTGCGCACGTAACTCGACAATTCCACGCTGTTCAGCGAGTTGAGCACCGCCCGCTCCACATCGTCGCCCATCCAAGAGAAAAGGGAGGCCACCGCCGAGGGCGCGCGCTCGGCATAGGACAGGGTGTTGCTCAGCACCGTGTTGAGTTGCGCCAGCAGGATGGATGACAATAGCAGCAGCGCAGTCGAAATAAGCACAAGGGCCGCGATCGAGGCGAGCCAGTTTGGCACGCCGAAGCTCCCGATACGCTGTCTTGCGATCAGGCGGATGACATCCGAGGTCAGCGAAAACAGGATAATTGCCACCGCAAGAGAGATCAGAAGAAACCGCGCCTGAACCAACAGGAACAAGACCACCGCGAAAGCGATAATTACAAGTGCGCCGGTACGGACCCGCGCGTAGTCCTCGGTTTCACCCGGAATTCCAGACATCCTGTCTTTCCTTGTCGGCATGGTTGTCATTTTTCCCCTGACTTGACTATGCGCATCTCGGCAAGATGACACAAGGCATGGCACGGGTGCGATCGTTGAATCCTCAGTTGTCCGCCCGACCTTGACGAAAATCGTGGCAATGCACCCGCAAACACATTTTGTTGGAAGCTGCCGCCTTGCTAGGCGCTTGTTTGGTTTGGTCGGTGTGTTTGGGCGCCTTGAGCCTCATAGAATGGCGACCCAAGCGCCAAGACCCCGCGCCCATCGACTAGCCGAAACGCGCCTCGGGTCGTGTGATCCGGGGCGCAATTGTCACGATGGAATGTTCGTGGGTTTAGTTCATCAGCCCCGCAAAGCGCAGGGCATCATCCACCATGCCTTTTGTTTCATCCGTCAACCCGGTGAGGGGGGAGCGAACCTCTTCGCTACACAGGCCCAGTTGCGACATGGCATATTTCACGCCAACCAGCCCGGGTTCGGTAAAGATCGCCTTGTGCAGCGGCATCAGCCGATCCTGCAATTCCAGCGCCTTGGCATAATCGCCTGCCAGCGTCGCATTCTGGACATCGGCCACCATCCGGGGCGCCACATTGGCCGTAACCGAGATCACGCCCTGACCACCCTGCGCATTGAACCCATGCGCCGTGCCATCCTCGCCCGAGATTTGGCAGAATTCCTTGCCACAGGTCATCCGTTGCAGGCTGACCCGCGCCAGATCACCGGTCGCATCCTTGACCCCCACGATACGCGGCAGTTTGGCCAATTCGCCCATGGTTTCAGGCATCATATCCACGACCGACCGGCCCGGAATATTATAGATGATGATCGGCAACTCACAGCAATCGTGCAGGGCCGTGAAGTGCGCGATCAACCCGCGTTGCGTGGGCTTGTTGTAATAGGGTGTCACGATCAGCGCCGCATCGGCCCCGACTTTCGCCGCGTGCTGCATGAAGCGCATCGATTCCAGCGTGTTGTTGCTACCCGCGCCCGCGATCACCGGAATGCGACCGCCCACCGCGCGCACCACTTCCTCGACCACGGTTTCATGCTCTTCGTGTGTCAGGGTCGGGCTTTCGCCCGTGGTGCCGACCGGGACCAAACCATGGCTGCCTTCGCCGATGTGCCACTCGACCAGCTTATTGAGCGTATCCAGATCCAGCTCGCCGTTCTTGAACGGCGTGACCAGGGCAGGAAAAGATCCTCTGAACATGACACGCTCCTTTGCTTTTACGTCGTGGCCCAAGGGGGCCGGTTAAAACTCTGCTATCTGCGCATGGCGGAACCCCGCCGCCTTGTCGGGAATGTGAATGGACGCAAGACGCCCGCGCGCATAGGCTGGCGCTGTCTATCCTTTGTACTGGCCAAAAATGCAAGAGATGTTGCGCCCCTTCGCCCTGTCATTGATGCTGATTTGCCAGAGTCTGCCGACCCTGGCCGATACCGCACCGCCACAGGCCGCCCGCCCCCTGTCCAGCGCCTTCGATGCGCTCTTGGGCGGGCGCTGGGACGTGGCTGCTGATCTGGCCCGCCGCGATGGCCCGGCGGCCGAGGCGCTGGTGGAATGGTATCGCCTGCGCGCGGGCCACGGCTCTCCGTTAGAGGTGCTCGAATTCCTCGACACCCATGCCGATTGGCCGGGCCTCGACTATCTCCGCAAGCAAAGCGAAGAAGCACTGGCCGAGGCCCCCGACGACCTGATCCTGCGGTTCTATGACGGGTATCGCCCGCAAACCGGTCTCGGTTCCCTGTCACAGGCCAGCGCCCTTCTGAGCGTCGGGCGCAAAGGTGAGGCTGAGGCAAACCTTGTTCTCGCGTGGCGCACCCTCGATTTGAGCACCGAAGAGCACAACACATTCCTTGCGCGCCACGCCAAGCTTCTTGAACCCCACCACGCCGCCCGTCTTGATATGGCGCAATGGCGGGGCCTGCGTGACGTTTCGCTCATGCTGCCATTGGCTGAAGACGAGAAGCTAAAGACCATTGAAACCGCCCGAATGATCGACGGGGCCCGCCGCGGGCTGGATGATCGAATCGATGATCTGCCCGACGCTCAAAAGGCCGATCCGCATGTCGCCTTTGCGCTGTTCAATCACTACCTTGAACGCGACCGGGGCGATGATGCGCTTGCCGTCATGCTGACGCAAAGCCGGATCAAGGGTGGCCTTGGGGACCCGGACCGTTGGGCTGGCTGGCGGCGCGCCTTGGCGCGCGCCCAGATGCGCGATGACAACCCGCAAACCGCCTATGCGCTTGCCGCCACCCACCAGCTTACCGAAGGATCAGCCTATGCCGATCTGGAGTGGCTCTCGGGCTACCTCGCTCTGACGTACCTCAATGATGCCGCGCTGGCGCGCGATCACTTCCAGCGTTTCCGCGCCGCGGTGGATACGCCGATTTCCCTTGGCCGGGCGGGATATTGGATCGGCCGCGCCCAAGAGGCGCTGGGCGATCCAGAGGCCGCGAAAATGGCCTATGCCCAAGGCGCCGAACATCAAACCAGTTTTTACGGCCTGCTGGCCGCCGAAAAGGCGGGACTGCCCTCGGACCCGGCGTTGAAAGGCACCAATGATTTTGCCGCATACGAGAGCAGCGAATTGATGCAGTGGCCGGTCACTCAGGCCGCGATCATGGCGCTTGCCGCTGGCCGTTTGAACCTTGCCGAACGCTTTTTCACCCATATCGCCGAAACGCTGGACGAGGACGGCCTGAAACAACTGGCCAGTCTCTTGCGCGACCTTGATCAATCGCACCTGCAAGTCATGGTCGGCAAACGCGCCGCCCGCCGCACTCTTACCTTGCCGGGGCCGTACTATGCCCTGCACCCGATGACCGAAATGAACCTGCGGGCACCCATGGAACTGGCCCTCGCCATAGCGCGCCGCGAAAGCGAATTCGATCACAGGGTCTCAAGCCGTGTCGGCGCCGAAGGCCTGATGCAGCTTATGCCAGGTACCGCCTCGGACATGGCCCGTGATCTGGGCATTGAACATGACCGCAGTCGCGTGCTGTCCGATTGGGCCTATAATGCCCGCCTCGGGTCGGCCTATCTTGCCTATCTGGCAGATCGTTTCGACGGCAATATCGTGATGATGTCGGCGGGCTATAACGCCGGACCCACGCGACCCGATCGCTGGATCGAAAAATTTGGCGATCCAAGGCGCGGTGAGATGGATGTTGTCGATTGGATCGAGCACATCCCCTTCCGCGAAACCCGCAACTACGTGATGCGCGTCGCCGAAAGCCTGCCGGTCTACCGCGCGCGGCTTGGGCGTGATCCGCACCCGGTGCCATTTTCCCAAGAACTCACCGGTGCGACCCTGCGCGCGGCCCTTGACTAACCGCTCTTCAGGCCTCGCGGCCTTTCTCGTGAAAAGGCCCCGTAAGGGGCGGCTGAGCGGCACGTCTTCTCCCCGTCACGCCGCCTGCCGTTGCCGCCACAGGGTAAATAGGCCCGCCCCCACGATCAATGCCGCGCCAAGCGCCACGTTTACCCGGATCGTTTCGGAGAATACGGTTATCCCGATGGCACTGCCAAAGACCAGTTGCAAATAGGCAAAGGGCTGCACCGAACTGGCCTCGGCCACCTCATAGCACTTGATGAGCGTGAAATGCCCCAAGGCGCCGGTGATGCAAAGCGCCCCCATCCACACCCAATCCGGCCCGGTCATCGGTTCCCAGAACCAGATGCCCACGGCGGTCATCGCCACCGACCCCACCGTTCCGGTCCAGAAAAACGAGGTCGCTGCACTGTCCTGCCGGGCCACATAGCGCGTGAGCAGACCGTATAACGCAAACATCAGCGCCGCGATCAGGGGGACCACGGCGGCAGGCTGGAACACCCCGAACCCGGGCTCCAGAATGATGATGACACCGACAAACCCCACACCGATTGCCAGCCATCGGCGCCAGCCGACATGCTCCCCCAAGATCGGCCCCGACAGCGCGGCAATCAGCAGCGGGTAACAGATGAACACCGCATGGCTTTCCACCAGCCCCAGCAGCGTGAAGCCATAGACCATCACGCAAATCTCGGCGACCAGCAACACCGCCCGAAACCCCTGCACCAAGGGCTGCTGCGTTCGGGCCGCCGCCCGCAGGCCACCAGCCTTGCGCGCCGCCACGCTCATCACGAAGGCGGCAAAGAACCAATAGCGGATCATCACCACCATCAGCACGTTGTATTCCCCCGCCAAATGGCGGCTGATCCCGTCTTGCACGGCAAAGACGAAGGTGGTCACCACCATCAACAGGATGCCAAGCCGCGTGTTCTGCTCGGTCATGCGCCGCCCGTCCTTGCCAGTGTCATATGTCGTTTGCGGCCATAGCCGGGGAGTCGCGTCACGCTGAATCCCGCCGCCGCCAACCCGCGCCGCACGAAACCTGCGGCGGTATAGGTGGCCGCCGTTCCATTCGGGGCCGTATGCGCGCCCACCTCTGCCATCAACCGCTCTTCCCAAAGCTCGGGGTTCTTGGCCGGTGAAAACCCATCCAGAAACCACGCATCGGCGCGGCCCGGCCACTGGGGCAAGCACGTCCGGGCGTCCCCCACGATCATCTCGAACGACAGATCGGGCAACTTGAAAGCCCGCGTCCCGGCTTGCCAATGCTCGGCCAGTTCCGGCGCAATCTCGCCGACCTCGGGAAATTCCGCCTGCGCCCGGATCATATCCTCGGCGGACATCGGGAAGGCCTCGAACGTGGTGTATCGCAGCATGCCCGACACGCCCGCGTCGCGCCACGCCTGCACTGTGGCCAAAAGGTTCAGGCCCGTCCCGAACCCAAGCTCAGCCACGTGAAACCCGTCCGAGAAACGCGCAGGCAGGTCATTGCCCGCCAAAAACACATGCCGCGTCTCGGCAAGGCCATTCTCAAGGCTGTAATACGGGTCGTCGAACCGGGTTGAGACCGGCACGCTCTCACGCCATTCCAACTCGGCTTGCCCCGTCATGTCCGTTGTCGCCTTTCGGAGTGTTTCGGGCTCGCGCACCGGATATACACCGCGCCGTCCCCATGCCATAACGCGCCCGACACTGCCGGGGAAGAAGGGAAATGGCAATGGCCGACGTCACCATTCGCGGCGCGGGAATCTTTGGACTCTCCATCGCTTGGGCCTGCGTGCAAAAGGGCGCGACCGTCCGGGTGATTGATCCATATGGCCCCGGGGCCGGGGCTTCGGGCGGGGTCGTCGGCGCGCTCGCCCCGCATGTGCCGGAAAATTGGAACGCCAAAAAGGCGTTTCAATTTGACAGCCTGCTTATGGCCCAACCTTTCTGGGCTGAGGTCGAGGCGCTGGGCGGCCTTTACTCCGGCTATGGCCGTTCAGGTCGGTTGCAACCTATCGCCGACGATCACACGCTGGCCCTCGCCCATGCACGTGAGAAAACCGCGCAAGAGCTTTGGCAGGGGCACGCCACATGGCGTGTCACCCCCGCCACCAACGGCGCGTGGGAGCCGCACAGCCCCACGGGTTTCTTGATCCATGACACGCTTACCGCCCGGATGCACCCACGCCAAGCCTGCGCCGCGCTGGTCGCCGCCCTACGCGCCAAGGGGGCTGAGATCACAACCGACGGCCCCGACACTGGCCACGTCCTCCACGCTACCGGCACCATGGGGCTTGAGGATTTGACCCGCCACCATACCCGCACCGTCGGGAATGGGGTCAAAGGGCAGGGCGCGTTGCTGGATTACGCCATGCCCGACGCGCCCCAGCTTTTCGCCGACACCATTCACATCGTCCCCCACGCCGATGGCACCACCGCCATCGGCTCCACGTCCGAGCGTGATTATGATTCGCCCGACACCACCGATGCCCAACTCGACGAGGTGATCGCCCGCGCCCGCCGCGCGGTGCCCGCACTTGCCAAGGCCAAGGTTGTAGAACGCTGGGCCGGGGTCCGCCCGCGTAGCCGCTCGCGCGCTCCGATGCTGGGGGCGCATCCACTTCACCCCGGTCACTTCATCGCCAACGGCGGGTTCAAGATCGGCTTCGGCATGGCCCCCAAGGTGGGGCAGGTCATGGCCGATCTGATGCTGGACGGGGCCGACAACATCCCGCCCGACTTCCGGCCTGAGGTATCTTATTGAGGGGTGTTTTGGACAACCCGTACAGAAGTCATAAGGCACGCCGCGATTTCTGTACAAAAACCGGGGTTTCTTTGTACAATTTGTACAGTCATTCCGCCGTCGCCGTCAGGCATTGCCGCCCGTCCGGCCCACGCACCCAAACGCGGCCTTCGGGGTGCCAACAGACCTCGGTATGCTCGAAATGCATCAAGGGGGCCGTGGCCCTAAAGGCAAAGCGTTTCAGCCCTCCAAGCTCCCGGTCGGCCAGCAAAATCATGTGCTGCGCCAGCAGCGGACCATGCACGACCAAACCTGCATACCCCTCAATTTCCTTCGCATAATCAACATCATAGTGGATGCGATGCCCATTGAAGGTCAGCGCGGAATACCGAAACAGCAGCGTGCTATCAAAGCTCACAGTCTCGCAAACCTCCTCATCCGTCGCGGCCTCTGGCGGGGTGGGTTTCGGCGCATTGGAGCTTGGGTCTTCACGATATACCAAGTCTTGCCAATCGGTCAGGCACAGGGTTTCACCTTGCCAAATCTCATGCCGCAAGGTGACAAAGCCCAATGGCCCGCTGCGCCCTACCTTTCGTTCTGACTTTTCCATAAAGGTCAGACGCTTAGCGGCTTCTCCCGCACGCAAAGGCCTATGAAATTCCATTCGCCCTCCGGCCCACATCCGCCGGGGTAGCCCCATGTCCGGGATCACGCCCCCAACCTTGGGATGCCCATCTCGCCCCAAGTCTTGTGGCAGCCGCGGGTCCCAAAAGTAAAGCTGGTGATAAAACGGCGGCAAAGGGTCTCCGGCCTCAATCGTCGCCTTATCGTCCAGCGTTACCTGTAAGGCCCTTGCGCGCGCAGGGTCCATCACATCGTGAATTTCTTGTATCGGTTTCGTCATGCGCACAAGCTAACCACCTGAGATAAAAGGAACAATCCATAAGTGCAGCCGGGCCTATCTTGTCAATCTATCTGCGTGACCCTGATAGTCACTTTCTGGAAAGTTCCAATGAATCAGATGGTTGGTTGTTCAGATCGCGGCGCGCAGAGCGTCCATTTTGCCGCCCAAAACCTTGAGGTAATGGTCGTTCGTCAAGCGGCCTTCGTCATTGAACTCCTTGCCCGCGGCGGCCACGCAAAGCATCGGCCCGGGAATGACATTCGCCTGCAGCGGCACAAGGCAACTCAGCACCATGAACTGCCCCGTCTCACCCCCAGTACGCCCGGCGTTCGCCGACATGACCACCGTGGGTTTGCCTTTGAACGGCATCCCCTCAACCCGACTGACCCAGTCGAAAGCGTTTTTCAGAACACCGGTGATACCCTTGTTGTACTCAGGGCTGGATATTACCACGGCATCGGCGTTTTTTAATTGTTCGGCAAGGGTTTGCACAGCACTTGGCACGCCCTCGGCTTCTTCCAGATCACCATCGTAAAGCGGCAGGTTCAGGTCGGCACGCGTGACGTCGGCGTCACCAAAGGCCAGTTCCGCCTCGGTCAGCAGCATCCGGTTGAACGACCCTTGGCGAAGCGATCCCGAGATGAGGAGGAGCTTGGGTTTTGCCATGAAATCCGACCTTTCCTTGCAATGTCATCTGCGTCCAATGTGTCACCCTTGAAACGCCAAGCAAGTCAAAACCCCGCACATCCACTGTGCGAAGGGCAAAAAAAACCCGGCGCGCGGATGCGGCCGGGGTGAAAGTTGCCATTGATGGCGGGGGATACTTACCAGTCGGTCGGGCCTTTGTCGGCAAAGGCATGGACCAGAAAATCAATGAATGCGCGCACCTTGGGCTGGGTAAAGCGACCCGGGGGATAAACCGCGTAGATGCCTTGAGTTTCAACCGGCAAATCCGGGATCACATCCTCAACCAGGCCGTCGGCCATGGCTTGCGCATAGAGAAAGCTGGGAAGATAGGCGATTCCAAGTCCGGAAATCGCCGCGTTCAGCAGGGATTGCCCATCATTCACCGAAAGGCCACCTGCGGTCCGAACCTGCCGTTTCTCGCCCGAGGGGGCCGTCAACTTCCAGACCGCGCCGTTGGATTGGCTGGAATAGTGAAGCAGCTTATGCTCGTTAAGTTCGTCGATCTTCGTCGGTCGGCCGTGCTTTTGAATGTAGTCCGGGCTGGCGATCATGCGTTTCGTAGTTTCGGTCAGTTTCCGGGCGCGTAGGGTGCTGTCCTCCAACTCCCCGATGCGAATGGCCATATCAAAGCCTTCGGAAATCAATTCCACGTAGCGATTGTTGAGAACCATGTTCACGGTGATGTCGGGGAAATCATCAAGGAATTCACCCAAAATCGGACTCAGGTGATTAACGCCGAAATCCGTCGCCACCGAAATGCGCAAAAGGCCAGACGGGTCCGATTGCATGGAGCTGACAAGCGCGTCGGCCTCGCCTGCATCATTGAGAACCCGAAGCGCCCGGTCGTAGTAGGCCAGGCCAATCTCCGTCGGGCTAACCCGGCGGGTTGTCCGGTTCAAAAGGCGTGCGCCAAGCCGTGCTTCAAGGGATGAAACGTGTTTTGACACCGCGGACTTTGAAATGCCCATCTTGCGTGCCGCGTCTGTGAAGCCACCTTGATCCACGACCGTGGCGAAGGCTTCCATTTCCGTCAGGCGATCCATACTCAGTACCTCTGCGTGTTTTTCTGAAGGCAGGTATGGCGCTGAATTCGGGCGCAACTTGGGCATGTCCCAGACAATATCTAGGTTTTGTCTGGGATCGTTCGTGTCATGGAAACAGGGAAACAGCCGTTTCCGGGTTTGGGGCGGCAGCCATTGGCGTGCTATTATTGATGCCTGAACTTGGGAGGAAACAATGAAACATCATGTCAAAGCGGTCGCTCTGGCGTTTGGCCTCGCGGCAAGCGCGGCTTTTGCTGGAGGCACACCGGCGCCAGACGGGGCCGAAGCCTATTTCGCCAATCTTGAAGACGGTGCAACAGTCAGTTCACCAGTCACCATTGTATTTGGCCTCAAGGGCATGGGAGTCGCCCCCGCCGGAACGGACAAGGAAAACACAGGTCACCATCACATACTGGTTGATCGCCCCCCACTGGGCGAAGGGCCCGATGGCGCCGAGGAATTGGAATACGGTCTGCCAGCCGATGACAATCACGTGCATTTCGGTGGTGGGCAAACCCAAGTGTCGCTTGATCTCGACCCCGGACAGCACACTCTACAGCTGGTGTTGGGCGACATGAACCATGTGCCGCATGATCCGCCTGTCGTTTCCGATGTGATCACGATTACGGTAGAGTGACCGCACCTAAAGCGAGGCAGCCAACCGTGTGCCTTGGTCAATCGCGCGCTTGGCGTCCAGTTCGGCGGCCACATCCGCGCCGCCGATCACATGGACTTGGACGCCGCGCTCTTCAAGCGCGTCAGCCAAGCTGCGTTCGGACAACTGCCCGGCACATAGCACCACGGTATCGGCCTCGATCAGCCTCGGGTTCTCGCGGGCTTCGCCCTCGGTGATATGCAGGCCCGAAGCGTCGATGCGCTCATAATTTACACCGCTCACCATCTCGACGCCCTTCATTCGTAGCGCGGCGCGGTGAATCCAACCTGTTGTCTTACCAAGACGCTTGCCGACGCGTTCTGCTTTGCGCTGTAGCAGAGTGACCCGTCTTGCGGGTGGCTCGGGTTGCGGGCCTTCGGGCGAAAGGCCACCACGCGATTGCTCCGGGTCACCGACGCCCCATTCCTCTTTCCACTCGGCCAGATCCTCGGTGGGGCTTTCGCCTTCGTGAACAAGGTATTCAGCCACGTCGAATCCGATGCCGCCTGCGCCGATGATCGCCACGCGCTTGCCCACCGGGGCCTTGCCACGCAGTACGTCGATATAAGACAGGACATTCGGCCCGTCTTGTCCGTCGATGCCCGGATCGCGGGGAATCACACCCGTTGCAATGATCACCTCGTCAAAGCCATCCAGATCATCCGCGCCCACTTTGGCCCCGAGTTTCAGGGTGATGCCCAGATCATCGACCATTGTTGTGAACCAATCGACAAGGCCGTGAAACTCCTCTTTGCCGGGAACCTCACGCGCCATGTTGAGTTGCCCACCCAGTTTGCTGTCACGGTCAAAGAGGGTCACGTTGTGGCCCCGCTCGGCGGCTGTCATGGCGGCGGAGAGGCCTGCGGGACCAGCCCCGACCACACCAATCGAACGGGGGCGGTCGGTGGGCGTGACCGTGAGTTCCGTTTCGTAGCAGGCGCGCGGATTGACCAGACAGCTTGAGATCTTGCCGCTGAAGGTGTGATCAAGACAGGCTTGGTTACAGGCGATACAAGGCGCAATCGTATCGGCGCGGCCATCCTTGGCCTTGCGCACGAAATCGGGGTCGGCAAGGAAAGGACGGGCCATCGAGACCATATCGGCACAACCGTCGGCCAGCACCTGTTCGGCCACATCGGGCATGTTGATCCGGTTCGAGGTGATCACCGGGATACCCACCTTGCCCATCAGCTTCTTGGTGACCCAAGCAAAACCCGCACGCGGAACGCTTGTGGCAATCGTGGGAATGCGGGCCTCATGCCATCCAATGCCGGTGTTGATGATCGAAGCGCCCGCTTTTTCGACCTCTTGGGCCAGTTGTACGACCTCGTCGTGGGTGGAACCTTCGGGCACCAGATCAATCATAGAAAGCCGATAAATAAGGATAAAATCGGGTCCAACGGCCTCG
>Ga0102929_1002010_pt1 | contig 12088 bp, 13 predicted proteins | sample SalPonR1_B_D2_MG_FD_78510 | JGI IMG/M metagenome (GOLD analysis project Ga0102929, IMG submission 78510) | Salt pond soil microbial communities from South San Francisco under conditions of wetland restoration - Salt Pond MetaG R1_B_D2_MG | ecosystem: Environmental > Aquatic > Marine > Intertidal... | reverse complement strand
GTGACCAACGTGACCGAGCAGTGAGTGACCAACGTGACCGAGCAGTGAGTGACCAACGTGACCGAGCAGTGAGTGACCGAGCAGTGAGTGACCGAGCAGTGAGTGACCAGCATGACAGATCTCTTAGTGACCGAAAATTCCCAAATAAAACGTCATCAACAGACAAACCACCAGCTGACCCGGTTGACCAGATTTCTGACAAATTAATCATTCACAAATATTTCCCAATCGGAAAGAAATGGGTTCCATTCCATGGTACTCGAGAACTAGAACATCAAGATAATTTAACTGTTTTAACCGATGATAGTATTAAATGTCATCTTAAATTGTTCGGTGATTACCATCAAGAAGGTCAATCAGTTTATCCGTTCGGTGAACAAATAATACCTTCTGATGTTCAGATAGAAATAGATGAAGACTCTAGACTAAAAGGAATCGGAATTAAAGAATATGGTTATTCTTTCGCTGGTAATATTTTTGAAATTCAGTTAATCCTTGATCGGTTAGAAAAGCCTATTCTCGACTTCGAAATTTTGTTTGATTAACTACAGTAGAACATTAATTAATGTTCTTGTTACTTCTTAAATTCAATCCAATGTTTCCGACACAAAGGTAGATAAGTATCTTTCCCACCGATTAAAACATCGCTTTGTTTCTCAAGTAAACAATAACTTAAAGTAGCATTTTCGGGACAAGGGAAGACTTGATCTTCTTTAATACAGACCGAACATCTTGACTTTAACATTTTGACGTCATCGGCGAAAGGGATCAAGGAAAAGAGCTCTCCGAAAGGTTTTCCTTCACTGGTAGAAGACAACCCTGACACTAATACTATCTTTCCCTCCTTTAATAATCTAAGAGTGAAAGGTAGCAAATTTTTGAAGAATTGAGCTTCATCCATTCCAATGTACTTATAATCTTGATAAACAGATTTTTTGAGAGACATTAGATCTTGATCTACCTTGATATAAGGAATCTCACTATCTCTGAAGATCTTGGAATGAACGGTTAAAGAAGAAACCCTCCCAAACTGATCACCTTTTCGATCATCTCTCTCGCTAGCGATAAGTAAAATATCGCTAGGTTTGACGAAGTAAGTTGATAACCTAGTTAATAGATATGTGCTTTTCCCAGCGAACATGGGACCTAAGATTAATTCTAAATGACCACATTTCGACATTAACGTTCGGCTATCGTTGGACTCTTTTTAAAGACATTTTAATCTTTTTAAAAATCTTCTTGTTAAGGAATAAAATGTCGCTAGTTAAGAGAGAACCCAGTATTTATCTGAAGGTAGAGACGGACAAGATTAAAGAGAAATATCTTCGTGGAGAATACAAGAATATCAGGCTAGCGAGAATCCCTAAGTTAAAGGGAAAGAAAGAAAATAAGAATATCGTTGACATTTACTCTCGAGATAATTCTCAACAGGTTTGGTCTACCAGAGCAGAGGGAAGGGAAATTGTCATTGCAACCTCGGGGTGTCGTCTTTACGACCAAGAAGAATTCTGTCTAGAATGTTTGTGGTGTCGTTACCCGATTAACCGAGATCACGTACCAGTCCTGATTCCTCATAAGATGAAAGAAGAAAAAGTTGATGGACAAATTGTTGAGATTTATTACGGAACCGATCATCATTGTAATTTTAATTGTGCAATGGCTCATATCGAAAATAGCAATAATTACAATCGAGACAACGAATTATTGTTATTAAATTTATTCGAATTTATTCATCCTGGTAAGAAATTAGTTTCAGCTAACGATTATCGTCTTCTCAAGAAAAACGGTGGATCGTTAGATTACGACAAATGGAAAGTTGAAAATTATCGTTACAAAAATAGTCATAAAGCTATTTTACTCCCTCATAAAATCGAATACGAACGATTAAAGTTTCGATAATGTGGATAATCATTGGTACGATATTGGTGAGTTTGATCTTCTGGTCGGCTGGTCGAGTTCGAGAGCGAACTACATCGTTAAAAAGAGTTGGATCTTCGATTAGTGATTCTTTACTAGGTCCTAAGATGACAGTCACTAACCTAGGGAAAAAAGCTAAGATGATTACTATCGGTCAACGAAATTTAGTTTTACCTATTCGACGTGGGGCTTCTAAATTCAGTAAGATAACTGCTCGTCTTGGTGACCAGAGCTACGATTTGACTCCACCACCCCGATTCAATCTTTATTTTAAATCAGCCAATGAAATAGGTGTCGACAGTATCGAGATTCAATATGATGACGATCAAGTTAAAGTTTACACAGGTAATGATGAACTAATTTAATTCAAACATCAATTGATGTTTGTAATTTAACGATAAGTGACTACTCGTTTCCGGGTAGGACTGCGAGTATTAGTTCGGGTCGAGCTAATCGGGGTAATATCTTTCTCAGACGAAACGGTTGTTTCCGAAACAGATTCAACGACCGTTTCGTTAGTTTGATATTTCTTCTCCAAGAAAGCTCGAGTCAAAGAAATCTCTAAGAAATACTTACTCCTGATGATATCAATGGTCTCAGAAGGAAAAGGTTGTCCTGAACTAGGTTTAGTGTACTCTTCTCTAGCGAAACGGAACATAATAGTATCAAAGTTATAACACTCAATATTACCTTTTTGTTTAATCTTGATCTCGGGTGATGGTGCACCGATGGTTCCTTCGCCGGTGCAAATCTTGTCCATATTTCGGTCGTACAAAGAAGTAACAGTTCTCTGCTTACCGTTACGGATCGATTCGTTATAACTAACCAACCCGACTCCAGGTGTGAAAATAGAGACCTTGTACCTATCACGACCCAAGATAATGTAATTCTTAATACTCAAAAGGGCTGCTTCGAATTCGATGTCGACAAATCCCTGAGGAGTCTTCCGATCAGTCAATTCCATGTTTTGGTACAATTCCGGGAATGACTCTTCGAAAGGAAGATCGATCAGATTGTCGAAGCGAGAGCTGTTACGGCGACTAATAATGTCCAACAAAGTAATGTTGTACAAACGAGAATAATGTCCGGTAAAAATGTTATTATTAGACAGAACAGCGAAAGAAGCCAACTTATTGAGAAATTCTCGGTTCGACATGTTCTTCATATTCCTGATCAGATTGTCAGAAACCCAACTTCTGTCCGTCTCCCCACATTTAAGGGTCGACAAGGTTTCTTGGGTAACCCTCTTAATTGCTGCCAAATGATCATCGCTTAACATCATCAGAATAACTTTTTAGATAAATCTTTTTTTAATCGATAGATTTCGAGATGATAATTTGTCTTGACGTTTTAGAACGTCAATAAATATTTAGCAGAGGCATTTTTCGATTTCCTTGGAGGAATCGGTGATGGTAGCAGAAGAAACGCCAATCGAGATTGAGAACTGAGCGACATCACAGGTGTAACCGTGGATTTTAAGATAATAATTAATTACGCCAGCAGCAATAGTGCGAGATCCTTTCTTAACTAGTCTCTCTGAACGATCCCAAACACTTTCCGTGATAGCAATAATTTCGTCGACCGCCGTCTCTGATAATCCGAATTTATAACTATTAGCCATCACTAAATTACAGACTGCTTCTTTTTTGGTCGTAACCCTCATCGACGAAGTGTAACCAGTTTGAACAGGTCCGAATTTAGTGATGGCTGCTGACATCCGGTTACTGGCTAAACCAATTTTTTCGGCTAGATCACGAGGATCGAAGATAATTTCTAATTCATGGTGAGCATAATAAAAAATAGTGAATTGAAGCATCTTAAGTGGTTCTCGACGTTTGACTTTAACTTTTTCTTCCATGGCGTGATAAATTTCTTCAGCCTTCTCGACGATATCTTTACTAAATTTGGTGCCCGTAAAGATGTCCTTCTTCTTCTTCGCCTTCCAATAAAGATTACGGTCGAAAGTAGGATTGATCATCTTGCTGACTCCACATAGATCACATAAGCCTGAAATACTGGTAAACTGATGATCACATTCGTCGTCTTCTCTTAATGATTTATCGTCGTCTTTTAAAGAGCTCATGGCAGTCGAATTAAGGGCTATTGACAAGAAACACAGTTATCAAGTAGTCAAAACTCTTCAAGTTAAATCGAAGAAATTTACTTTTCGAAGTGTTCCTGTCGATTTTATTTTTCTTAAAAAATGTTCCCGATCTTTAAGAGTTCCCTTTTATCAAGGTAGAATAATGGCTCAGCAATACGGAATCAAATTAATTCCCAGTCAAGCTAAGACCATTGATGGAATTACCTTTAAAGGCGAATTAAGAAAACACCAAGAAGAACCGTACCAACATGCACTCAATAATTTGAAGAAACATAATACTGCTTTCTTGTGTCTTTACACCGGAGCTGGCAAGACAGTGGTGGGAATTAGTTTGGCAATCCGAACTAAACGGGTGATCGCCGTAATTACTAATCGAGTTAACCCCTTGTTGAATCAGTGGTATAATTCATTTCTTAAATTTAGTGATGCTAAAATCTATTGTCAAGGAAGTAGTAAATTAAGCAATTGTACCGAAGATGAAGCCAATGTTTTCTTACTATATCGTCAGCGAATTATTAAACTGAAACCAGAGAATAGAGATCGAATTGGAACGGTTATCATCGATGAGGCTCATACTTTCTGTTCTAAGAATGCCGCTACCGAATTACTGTCTCTGAAACCATGGTATCTTATTCTTTTAACCGCGACTCCCGATAAATTAGATAAAACAGACAAGGCCTTAACCTTGTTGGCTGGTTCTGATCGAATTAGATTGCGTTATCGAGGTAAATTTCCGGTCGAAATACATGAAACCGGAATCATTCCTCTTCGAGTTAAGAATGAGAAGGGAATTCCTAAATGGAGCGTTCATGTTCAATCACTACTTTATTCTGAACGGCGGAATCAACGGATTCTTGAATTAGTTAAACGAAATCAGGACTGGAAGATTTTGATATTAACCGCCGAAAATGCTCACGGCTTCTTACTTCATCGATTACTGATCGATCAAGCAATCGATAATGATTTTTATCTCGGTAAGAAGAAGAGTTACCGAGATAGTTCGGTGTTAATCGGAACTGTTCCTAAGATTGGAACGGGCTTTGACGAAGCTAACAGTTGTGACAACTTTAATAATCGTGAAATTGATCTGTTAATTGTCACCACTAGTTATCGCGATCCTAGTGTTGTCGAACAATACGTTGGACGTGTTTTAAGATCTGATAATCCTCGAGTGATCTACTTATTAGATGATCATCCAGTTAATCAAAAACATTTTATGATTGCCCATAAATGGCTAATTAGTCGTGGTGGAAAAGTGACTCAAATTAAACAACAGAAACCGTCGGTCCAATCTTTTAGCTGTCCTAAAGAATTAAAAGAACACAGAGAACACTTAGATTTAATTTATCAAAAGAATTGGAATATTAAATACGAGAAGGATCAGGAATTGCGGAAGTAACACTGAAGACGCCGGAATGATGAAATACGTACACCCCTTTACTTTTGTGAAAGATGTCGCTGTTGTCACTGAGCAATTAGTTTATCTAGCTAATTTAAGGAAAGTGGTGATGGCCGATGTCCCGACTATCGGAGTAGTCATTCTCAACATCATTGTTAATCAAAGCACTTTAACCGATGCCAATTTAATGACGTTGCTCCGTAATGTCAATATTTTGAACGAACGAGTAACATTCATGGAGCTTTATGAATATAACGACGGAAAAACGAAGCGGGATCTGGTCACTGATTTAATTAAGGCTTATGACCAGAGAGATAGAGAGATCGATCCTAAAATTACTAATAATTATATCGGAACACTACCCGCTGGGAGAGAGATTCACGTTGAAATGAAAGTCGGTCAAGCTACAGGAAGAATTAACGGTCTCTTTTTCAAGAACAATGCTTATTTCCAACCCGCTCGAGAATCGATCGACCAAGAGAAGGTTACTTATAATTTTATTGTCGAGGGTAATCACGCAGAACAAGTCTTCAAGAAAGCGATCAAGATCTTGGATCGTCGGGATAGCAAAATTAAGGAATGGCAGAAAGAAATAACTAAATTCTTACCGGGCTATAACAAGAAGAGTAATATTCTTGATTTGATTGTCGAATTGAAGAACGTTCCAGGTACCGAAAAATTAGTCAATCAACTTTTGAAAGCTAAGAAGGAATCACCAATTTGGGAAAAGTATCGAGTTTACCCTCGTGCTAACATGATTATCGATCCTGAATTAATTACTCATGTTCCAGATCCAGAATGGTTAGCTAAACTTAAACGTGGTGAGATTGTCCCTCAAGGTGGCGACCCTGAACCAACCGTCCCTGTACCGGCCGACCGGTCGGCGGAAGCGTCATCATCTTCCGGTGTCACCAGAGCTCAATTACGGCGTCGTGAAGTACCAGCCACAGCGACTACCTCAACCGGAACTATATCTAGTGTTCCGTTCAGAAGAAGACAAAGAAGGTAAATCTTTTTGAACGTTAATTAACGTTCATCATCTTAATCTAATCTAGTCCAATCTATCGGTTTCAAACCGGACTTAATTAGATGTTGATTAGCTTCTTTGAAATGATCACAACCAATAAAACCTCCTTGTCTATTAATTGGTGACGGGTGCCCGGCAATCAAGTATTTTAAATTACCCAGAAAACGGATTGTCTCTTCTGCTTTCCTACCCCATAACAGAACAATTGTCTTAGGTCTTTTCTTCATTATCTCCTTGAAGACCTTTTTAATAAAGTTGAGCCATAAATGAATATGACTCTCTTTTTTACCGGGATGAGTTGTTAATGCGCTATTCAACAATAAAACACCTTGATAAGCCCACTTCCTTAGGTCACCATGATCTGGGGGATGGAAATCAGGATATTCATTTTTAATTTCTCGATAAATATTCCTTAATGATGGTTGAATCGGTGCTTCACGAGGGGTGCTAAAAGAGGCTCCGGTCGCTTGTGGTCTTCCTGATTTCAGAATAGTCGGGTAAGGATCTTGACCCAAGATGACAACTTTAACGTTGTGTAAAGGGGTCCAATGAAATGCGTTGAAAAGATCTTTCTTGAGAGGAACAATTCCAATCCTTTCTCGTTGTTCTGACTTCTCGATCTGTTGAGAAATTACATTAAGATCATGAATACTGTCCTCGAATAATTCTCGCCAATACAATGGAGTCTTTCGTTGAGCTATCTCCAGCACGGTCCATTCGTCACCTACTTGGTTGGTCTTTAATTGGAGAAAATATTTAGTTCTTCTTGTTGAGGCCGCCATTCTGATTTTAAAAGGAAGTCAAGTTGTTATCTATTCTGTATTTTCTGTTTTCTGGAAGATAGTAGATAATGTAATCTTTAATATCTTCATAATTAACAGTATGGGGAACTGTAATTAAGTAAACACCATTAGCATCACAGAGTTCTCGTTTAATGTTGTCACGATATTGTTGTTTCTCGAAATCTTCCTCGGTCCGATGATAAATATTAGGATAAACATAATGTTGATAACCATTGTATTCACAGGCGAGAGCTAATTGTTCATTATAACAATCCAGTTCGAGGTTACGTCCGGTTTTAGGATTCTTTAACCAAGGAAGACGACGGGTAGTAATAAATGGAACTTGAAATAATTCTTCTAACGCTCTTCGACAGGCTCTTTCACCGTGACTATCTCTCGGATAATTAGTGAATTTGAAACTAACTTCTTCTTCAGGATGACCCGGCGAGACTTCCGACGTGTCATCTGTCAAAGTTTCTCCGACTTTTCTTTCTGGTCTCCGTTCTGTCAAAGTTTCTCCGACTTTTCTTTCTGGTCTCCGTTCCGCCAAAGTTTCTCCGACTTTTCTTTCTGGTCTCCGTTCCGTCAAGGTGTCTTCAAAGGTGTCTTCAAAGGTGTCTTCCGAAGTGTCTTCTTCGTCATAACCTGACAGTCCTTGGTAATGACATTCTCCATTCAGTCTAGACAGTGAAACAATTACGATGATTGCAATAATTGCAATTACGACCACTATTATAATTAACCATGAAGATTCTTCCCATGTTCGGACAAACCACGATTTTAATTCGTCCATTCTTTAAATAGGTGAATTAAAATGGTCTTTTCCGAACCCGACCACAAGACTGACCACAAGACTGACCACAAGACTGACCGCAAGACTAACCGCAAGACTGACCACAAGACTGACCGCAAGACTAACCGCAAGACTGACCACAAGACTGACCACAAGACTGACCGGAAAGATAGTATCACTGCCCGACTAGGGATCAATCTCGCTTCGGTCATCATCGCAGCACTACTTTTTTTATCTGCTATTGCTTGGGTGGAAGCCTTCAATGTTCTAGGAGAATGTGTGTTCGTCAACACGACTAATGATTACTCGACTTTTTGGAGAAAAGTAGTTACCGCTGGAATAGTAACTGTTCTGTCACTTTTAATTATCATCATAACTTACACTTGGTTTCATAGTTCCTGATTAAGAACAACTTCCTGAAGTGATATAACCATTATTACTGGTTAACAATACTTTACTGTCAACGCCGAAATAACCTGGTAGAGGAGTTAATGTTCCGTTAGTAACGAAGTAAAGTAAATTGTCACCATCACCAGGATCAGCGATAACCATGGTTAAGAAAGCAGTTGATGTGTTCAGGATAGTATAGTCGTTAGTTAAATACTGTGGAACGTTTTGATATAATGGGCCTGGAAAATAACCTCCAGCGAATCCACCGGAACCACCACCCGGAAGAGCATTAGTCAGTAAAGCGACTGATCCAACAAAGATCTCGTCATCGGGATCGGTTTGATCACGATAACCTTTTCCGTCGTTATCATCAGGACTATTCAAATAAACCATTCCTAAGAAATTATCACCGTCATCAACTCCTCGATAGATTCTGTTTGTTCCTATATTAGTAGTGTCATCAAGTGGATTTTGTTTTCGATAACGGTTCTTTCCCACTGGTTTAAAATACGACCTTCCGTTATAGATTAAGACATTGAGATCAGATGGAGTAGCGTCCAAATTATTAATATCAATTTGATCGATTGATAAGAGATCATCGTCATCATCGAATTGACTACCGGGTATTCCTCCAGTATCGTTAAACGGGATTAAAGTACCACCAGAATCTTGGTATAAAACATCGGTGCCTTGAGTAGTGGCAGCCACCATTAAGAATGGCTGACCCGCTACCTGACTAGCTGCGATATCATTTATAATTGTTCCGCTCGGTGCTAACAGTGGTAGTAATTGAAAAGGAGCTTGATCGGTTGACAGATAAACGGATTGTCCAACTAAAAGATAAACGTAATCTGTTGCCCCTATTGAAAGACCAGTTAATCTTCGGACTGGACCTGGTAGGTCGTCAATTGCTTGATATTGAATCTTAGTGACACCAACAACACCACTACCCGGAAATTGAGCTTCTGGATTAGTATATTCTACCACCAACTTATATAATTTACTGTCACCACATTGTCCAGAAGAACATTGTCCGTTACTAACACAAGGTTGCTCCGAATCGAATAGACAGCTTCCTCCTGAACAACTAGCGTCGGTGGGACAGAACCCAGATGGACATTGATTAGGTTTTGGTAGTCCCGACTCAGCAATATTGTAAAGACACCAACAACCAGTTGAAGAACATAATTCAGGGCTATTACTCTGATAACAGGATAACGGATGAGGACAAGCTTTAGTGGTTCCACAGCTAAGTCCCAATCCGGAACTAACTGGTAAGCAAGTATTATTAGCACTACACTGAAAACCTTGATCACAGAGACCCGGTTGACAGGAAGATCCCTCGGTGCCAGTTTGAACCCCGGGAGCTTGACATAATCCAGTTCCCGACTTAGCACTACAGTTACCTTGGAAACATTGATAATCAAATTGACATTCTTCTCCGTCTGGTAATAAAGGACGACAAACTTGATCATAACAAGAACCAGAGATACATTGTTGATCTCGTTGACATCTTTGTCCTGGTAACAAGAGACATCTTTTTGATTGATCTAACTGAGTGATACATCGCTGAAATCGGTAATCACAAGGACAAGGGTCACCAGGGTTACCACTAATGTAAGTCGGTGGATCAGTCAGCCGATTAAAACAAAGTCCGCTACAATAAGAACCTGTTAAACAATCACTTTCTAAAGAACACGCGGCACCGTTAGGATTCAAACAGAGACCTCTAATTAAGTCGCATTCTAAACCTGACTGGCATTGTCCCGATGAACAAGCGTAAAGAAATGATAACGGTGGTTCTGCTTGATATATGATGTTATTTTCGGTATCTGAAGGAAGATTGGTGCTAACCGTAAAATACAATATTAATGACCCGATAATTAGCAAGATGACGACAATGGTCAGAAAAATAATCAGATCCATAAAATATGGCTGGTAGAATTCCTAAGACCGGTTATCACCTGATTTTAGATATGGATGAAACTTTCGTTCATACCATCGAGGTAGCCGAGCGGGGTCAATTTAAAAAATTAGAGAAAGAGATAGATCGGCTTAATCTAGATGATCCTAAAAATTTTGAATTAAAGACTCGAACTTATTATCTTTATGGTTGTGACATTGCAACCGAGTGTAAAGGTGCTGGAGCTGATTATCATATCTTCGGAATTAGAAGACCTCACTTGGATCGATTTTTCGAATTCGCTTTTCAATATTTTAGAAGTGTCAGTGTCTGGAGCGCCGGTAAACACGGTTATGTTCATTTAGTTCTGGATCGGGTTATGAGAGGTAAATATCGACCTAAAGAAATTTTTACTTACAATGAGTGCCGTACCGAGAATCGTTGTGAGAGAAAATTGTTGTCTAAAATGCTTCGAAAGACTGATATCGCTAGTGAATATTCTACCTTGGAAGAACGATTACAACATGTTGTAATTATCGACGATAAAGCAGAAACTTTCTCGGGTAACGCGGCTAATGGGATTCTGATTCCGCCTTATCAACCTAAAATGACTTTAGCATCTTTATATAAAGATGACCAAGCATTACCACAGTTAATGGATTGGTTAATGTGTCCTGAAGTCATTGAAGCAGATAATATTAAGGAACTCGATAAGGGTAGTATTTTTTATTAAGCTGGAACATTACAGAATGTTCCTAATTTATGAATCGGTGGGTGGTGCTAAAGCTCCTTGGTTACCCGGTAATTGGACCACTGGATTAGCGTAATAATTAGCATTAAGTTCTAATGCATTACTAGCAAAAGTACTTAATTTTTCTTTTTGATCTTCACTTAATTGGACGACAGCTCCTAGTGGTTGACAAGCGTTATCAGGGACTGTTGGAGTAAAAACTTGAAAGGGCCACCAATTTTTATTGTAAGCTTCGAAGAGATAAACAACGTAAACGATAACCAGAATGAACAAGAAAACATAGATAGCAACACTGGCATGACGGTGACTATCCTTGGGTTCATTATCATTAACTGAACTGGATTTCTTACCAGTTTTACCAGTCGTTCCTGTCTTACTGATTGAATTACCTGCCGTTCCTGTTTTACTGGTTGAATTACCTGCCGTTCCTGTTTTACTAGTTGAATTACCTGCCGTTCCCGATTTACTAGTTGAATTACCTGCCGTTCCCGATTTACTGGTTGTTCCTGTCTTACTGGTTGAATTACCAGAACCGCCAGTTGTTCCAGATGAATTATCAGATCCACCTGCCGTTCCTGTCTTACCACCAGAATTACCGGTCGTTCCTGTTTTACCTGTTGAACCTGTCGAATCACCAACCGTGCTCGTTGAATTACTCATTTTAATTCAACGGGACATTTTCCTTATCAATGAAATATTCCTGTGGCTTCATCAATGCCATTACAGCGTACAAAATTAACAAGAAGATAATCAGGATAACGATCGTCAAGAACCAACCCGAATTCCACCATTCATTTTGATATAAATCACCCAGGGTCGTGACACACTCGTATTCCTGACCATTCCAAAGACATTGTTGATTGTTACCTGAACAAGTACTTTTACACTGCCCCGAACATTCTTTTCCTTGGTGACAATATTGGTAGTGTTTCCCAGCTACACAATCTTGATAATCAACAAAACCGAAACTTGATAAATCATCAATGAGGAGATTGTCTGATAAAGAAACAATCGAACAATCT
>Ga0102929_1002009_pt1 | contig 12094 bp, 19 predicted proteins | sample SalPonR1_B_D2_MG_FD_78510 | JGI IMG/M metagenome (GOLD analysis project Ga0102929, IMG submission 78510) | Salt pond soil microbial communities from South San Francisco under conditions of wetland restoration - Salt Pond MetaG R1_B_D2_MG | ecosystem: Environmental > Aquatic > Marine > Intertidal... | reverse complement strand
CTCACTCCGCACCCCACCGTCCCGGGCGCCTGAAACAACGGACGCTGGCCGTCAAAACAATATCGGACAGCGTGTCGTCGACGTGCGTCTTGACGGCCTGCCCCATAGAAGGAAATCCAACCGTGGTCGGACCCGCTCAACGTGAAAGCGGCGGCTGACTCATGGAGGTATCCGGTTCACGCACTCCAGGTCCCGTCGTCTCCAGGCAGGCTCTGATCGAAGGAGTCATGACCGGGAGTCGCGTGGTGTCCCTGATCCCAGGGTGAGGGTGGGGCGAGCTGTCAGACGCAGGAACCGCGGGAATCCTGCCGAACCAGCACTTGCTGCTGCGCGGGATGCATTTTCGGGGGGCGCTGCGCGCCTCTTCCTTCGTCCCGCGCAGCAGAACGCCGATCCGTCAGGCAGAACTCCTTCGACCGCCTGGATTCAGGCGACCGCGACCGGCTCAATCGACTCCAGCTCGTGCGCCTCGTCGGAGTGCAGCGCGTGCCACAGGTCCCAGTTCCGCTGTCCGTTCAGCCAGAACTCCGGGGTCGTCCCCAACAGCTTCGAGAGGCGCAGCGCAGTATCCGGCGTCACACCCCGCTTCCCGTTCACGATCTCGTTGACGCGGGGGTAGGACACGTGAATCCGCTGCGCCAGCTCCGTCTGCGTCATCCCGAGCGGGCGAAGGAACTCCTCGAGGAGCATCTCCCCGGGATGGGTCGGCGGTCGATTCTTCGGAAGCATGCCCACGTATCTCGTCGTCAGCGGTGGTAGTCCACGATCTCGACATCCTCCGGCCCCGACTCGCTCCAGCGGAAGCAGACCCGGTACTGGTCGTTGATCCGGATGCTGTGCTGCCCCTTCCGGTCTCCCTTCAGGGCTTCGAGTCGGTTGTTCGGCGGTACGCGCAGATCGAGGAGTTCGTTCGCCTGGTTTAGTTGGTCCAGCTTGCGCTGCGCCACCCGCCAGAGCTCGGCGGGACACGTCTTCATGGCCCGCTTCGAGCGCTCGTCATCCCACACGTCGCGAGTGCCCGAGTCACGAAAGGAGCGGATCATGTCAGATTATAACGTATACCGTGATACGTGGTAAAGAGCTCTGCCTACCTGGTATCTGCTGCAGCACGACGAGCATCTTGGGCGTGCTGCGCACGCACGACCTCACCGATGCGCAGCAAGAATGCCGATCCGTCAGGGTGCCCCTCGAGGGAACTGCCAGGTGAAGGTCGGGCGTATTACATTGTGATACATGAAGACCAAGACTGTCACCATCCGACTCGACGAATCGCTCGAGGAACTCCTCGACGACGTGTGCCGCGCCACCGGCCAGTCCCGTAGCGCCGTGGTTCGCGAGGCGCTTGAGCGACAGCTCAGCGTCCGGCTCTTCGACGAGGCGCGGCGCAAGCTCATGCCGTTCGCCGAGGCCAAGGGCTACCTCACCGACGAGGACATCTTCCGAGACATCTCGTAGGTGCGCGTCTGTCTCGACACGAACGTCCTGATCTCGGCGTTCGCAACGCGCGGTCTGTCCTCGGATCTGCTCCGACTCATTCTCGCGCAGCACGACCTTGTGCTTCCCGACTGCGTCGCGGCCGAGTTCGACCGCATCCTCGTCGATAAGCTCGGCGTATCCGACGAAGCCCTCGCCTCAGTCCACGAAGTCCTGGCCCGGGTCGCGAGAACATCGTCGCCTGCCGACTTCAACCCGGTGGGACTCGGGGACCCCGACGACGAGCGTGTCCTCGCCTCCGCAGTTGCCGCAGACGTCGATGTCCTCGTCAGCGGGGATCGCGACTTCCTCGACAACATCGACCTCTGCCCCGTCCGCATCCTGAGTCCCCGAGCGTTCTGGGAGCTCGTGCGCGGAGGGGCATGCTAACTAGCATTTGCTGCAGCGCGGTCAGCATTCTCGGGGGTGCGCTGCACGCATCTTTCTTCGTCCTGCGCGGCAGACATGCCGATCCGTCATGTAGCCACGCTGCTCCGCAGTCATGAGCATTGCCGTAGCACGGTGGCCGTGCTACCATGCTACACGATACGGTCGTTCGCAGATGACGGCACAGAGGACCTGTTCTACGGCAGGACGACGAAGGCGGCGCGGAAGCGCCCCCCGAATCAGCTGTGGTCGAAGGCTGCGAAGAAGCTCGATGCGGTGGACTCAGCCGACCTCCTGATCGATCTACGAATCCCGCCGGGCAACCGGCTCGAGGCGCTCAAGGGAGATCGGGCGGGTCAGCACGGCATCCGCATCAACGATCAGTATCGGATCTGCTTCACCTGGACCGAGGCGGGTCCCGAGGACGTCGAAGTCGTCGACTACCATTAGGAGGGCGACCCATGGTTCGCGTACCCACACATCGTCGGCCCACCCATCCGGGCGAGATCCTCCGCGAGGAGTTTCTCGATCCCATGGGCCTTACCCAGCGCGAGCTCGCCGACGGCATCGGTGTCCCGTACCAGCGCGTGAACGAACTCGTGAACGGGAAGCGCGGCGTCACGCCGAGCACCGCGCTTCGGCTGTCCGAGTTCTTCGGCACCTCGGTCGGCTTCTGGATGAACCTTCAGACCCGTCTCGATCTCTACGACGCGATGCAGGACGAGAAGGAAGCCCTCAAGCAGATCCGAAAGAGGAGACCTCCCCGGAGCAAGAAGCTCACGAGCGTGGCTTCCTGACTGGCATTTGCTGCAGCGCGGTCCAATTCTTCGGGGGGCGCTGCGCGCATCTTCCTTCGTCCTGCGCAGCAGAAATGCCAATCCGTTGGTAGGCGCTGGCTTCCGCGGGGCGTGAACTCGTTGATCTTTCCATGTGCATACGGCGTATGTACACTGGAGCATGAGCGAGATCGAGTTCGAATGGGATCCGAAGAAGGCCGCGGCACGGCGTGTCCTTCGAGGAAGCGTCGACTGTCTTCTGGGATGACCATGCCCTGGTCATCGACGATCCCGATCACTCGCTCGACGAGGAGCGCTTCGTTCTGCTCGGGCTTTCCTCGAACGTTCGTCTCATGACCGTCGTCCACTGCTTCAGAGGCGAGGACGACGTCATCCGAATCATCTCGGCGAGGCGGGCGACACCCGGTGAGCAGAGCTCCTACGAAGCCCAGGTGCGACGATGAGAGACGAGTACGACTTCTCCAAGGCTCGCAAGAACCCGTACGCGAAGCGGCTCAAGAAACGCGTCACCATTCGCCTCGATGAGCCCACCATCGCGTACTTCAAGGATCTCTCCGACGAGACCGGTATCCCGTATCAGACCCTGATCAACCTCTACCTCAGGGACTGCGCGACGTCCAGGCGGAAACTCGAAATGGACTGGAAGCCCGACCACGCCAGCGCGTCCTAACCAGCGTTTGCTGCAGCGTGGTCAGCATCTTCGAGGTGCGCTGCGCGCATCCCATTTCGTCCCGCGCGGCAGAAATGCCAATCCGTCAGGAGGCGCTCCGAAGGAACGGGGGTGGCGAGACGTATTTGTGCCGTGGAGTGAGGCGCACAGTGAACGGAAAGCCAGTGACCAAGACTCCGTCAGAAGTGCGGGCGTCACTCGGACGTCCGCCGAACGACCCGGAGCTACTGCATGTTCAAACGCGCACTGAGGCTCGCTGCCTGGCCGGTGCTCATCTCTCTCGTCATTACGCCGGTCCGCGTGTTTCTAGAACTAGCCGGCGTCCCCACGGTTTTCGTTTTTCCGCTTGGCCTACTCTGGCTGGCCCTCGGGTTCGCGGTCTTCCTCGGCACCAAGCTGGGAGAAGACGATCATCCATATCTGCTGCTGCTTCTGAGCCTTGTCGTCTTCTCCCCACCTTCACGAATTCCGGTTTTCGTGGTGTGGTGGATCGACACGACCTGGCACCTTGGAACTCACTACAACATCTTCGACAGTTGGCAGCAGGCGCTGTTCTCCCAGCTCTTCTGGGGATCCGTCATCCAGGTGATCCCGGGCTTCCTGCTCGGATCAGCAGTTCTTGCCATCAAGAGGGCCCGGGGCAGCGCCTCCTGACCGGCATTTGCTGAAGAGCGATGAGCATCTTGGCCGTGCTGCGCACGCACGACCTCACCGGTGCGCAGCAGAAATGCCAATCCGTTAGACCGCCCTGTCGAAACGGGCTGAAGCATCGGGGGTGGTGTGGCTGAGATCCGGGTACAGACATCTGGCATCGAGGACCTCGACGGGCATGTCGAGATCAGCATCGCGTTCCTCGTCGAAAGCGTATTGCGCCCCGATCCCGAGGGGGCCGACCTCGACCTCGTCGAGTGTACTGTCTCCGAGCCCTGGTGGAAGGACTACGACGTTGAGCCGGGGGCCGATCCAGCCGCCTGGCTCCAGCGATTCGACACCTCGACGTGGTCCATCATCTCCGCCTGGCGAGGCCACGAACGACTCGGCGGTGTGGTCATCCTCGCGGACGATCCCGCCATCGACATGCTCGAGGGTCGAGCCGACCTCGGGTTGATCTGGGATCTCCGCGTCCAGCCCTCTGCACGAGGGCAGGGCATCGGTCGCCGACTCATCGACGCCGCCGAGGGCTGGGCCACGTCCCGCGGATGCTCCACGCTCAAGGTCGAGACGCAGAACATCAACGTCCCCGCGTGCCGGTTCTACGAGCAGCAGGGTTTCGTGCTCCGCTCCGTGCGGGCGCACGCCTATCCGGAGCTTCCCCACGAGCTGCAGTTGCTCTGGTACAAGCAGATCGCGTGAACCCGGTGCGGGCCATCCAACTGGCATTCGCTGCAGCGCGAACAGCATACTCGGGCTGCCGCGCCTTACTCTTCTTCCGAACCTGCTGTCTCGTCGACATGCAAGAGGGACGACCCTGGCGTCAGGCAGATCAGCCAGGGTCGAGTTGGGAATGAGTGATCAACGAATGTCAGATCGACCCAAGCGAGTCCCGCGCTATCCGAGCTGAATCCCGTCTGGCGCTGGCAGACGGGCCTGTCGAACAAGGAGTTGATGCTGTCCGCGGATACGATCTGGTCGCGTTTCTGATTTGTCAGCAGACGGGTGCGGCAGCAGAATTCCCGGACGTCCGTCCGTCAGGCAACACTCCGAGGAACGTCCATGGCAGATTCAGGCCCCTCAGTGAGGCGACTGGTCACGGAAGCATCGGTAATCGTCGCCTCCATCCTCCTCGCGTTCGCTATCGACGCGACATGGGCGGCTATCCGGGAGGCCTCCGAGGTGAAGGCCGCACTGCGGTCAGTCGAGGCCGAACTCATTGCGAACCGGTCATACTTCGCCGAGATCGAGGCCACCCACGAGGCGGTCGTCGAAGCCGGTTTTGAGATGCTCACACTCACGGGCCCGGACCCCGATCTGGACTCGATTGAACGGGTTCAGTATCTCGTCGGTGAACTCTGGAAGCGCGCGGGGATGTTTCCACCCAGTTCCGGGGCGGTTTCATCCCTGGTTGCGTCCGGCAGGATCGGGGAGATCGGCAGTCAGGAACTCCGGGAGGCGATCGCCGCATGGCCAGATTATCTCGGTCGTCAACGCGAGCTCCTCGATGTGATCTACGCCGACAACCTCTTCCATGAGCGGCTCGTCACCCTGGTCGCGCAACTGGACATCGATCGTCTCAATGGGATGGGCGGTATTCCGGACCTTGGAGAGGCATTTCGGGCCGAAACGCCCGAAGCGAGTCGGCTACCAAGCGACTACGCAGCCCTTCTCTCGGACCTCGAGTTTGAGAACGGCGTGACATCTCGCATCACGGCATCCTTGGTCGGTGGCGCGATCGTCCGCGATGCCCACGAGCGCATCGACCTCATGCTCCGGCTGCTTGACGAGGAACTACGCTAGAGAGTTCCCGACGTACGCCGGGGGCCGCTGCGCGCCTCACCTTCGTCCCGCGCAGCAGAAATGCCAATCTGTTGGACCGCGCACCTGTGAGCGTTCGTGACTGAGTCCAGAGCCATGTGTAGATCGCGGACCACTCTCGGAATCGAGCGCTTGATCCTCTTCAGTGCCGGATCCACGGAAGACCTCGTCGCCATCCCCACCTCGGACACCTACGACGAGTTCTATCTGCCGCTCGTCGCATCGTATGACGTGACCCTGTCCACGGGCGCGCTTCGGGCGACGATCAGCTCGGGCCAGCCACGGTGCTGGGGGAGTACGAGGGCGTACAGCGGATGTGGGCGACCGAGCCCTTCACCTTGGATGTCGAGACCATCCGGGCGATACACGGCGACGCACGACTCAAGGGCTTCGCAAACGGCAAGATCATCTATTGGAGAGGCTACCTCTACGTGCTCAACGAAACCGTGGAGCCCCGCCTCGATTCGGCTATCGCCCTGGTGGGGGACGCCCTTCAGGAGCTCCGGTGAGGTGCGCGGTCCAACATGGAATTGCTACTGTCCGCGTGGGCGATGAGGGCAGCTCGCTCTCCTGGCTGCCGCGCGTGAGGGAGCGGCAGCAGCATTTCAAACCGTCAAGCAACCGTTCGGCTGAGAACGTGGGCACTCGGGAGACGATACAGATGAGGCACAGCCGCCGGATTGCAGTAACCTCCGCTTCCCTTTTCGCTGCCCTGTGCTTCGCTCCTGCCGACCTTTCCGGTCAGGACGGCGACCGCCCTCGTGTCGTGATTCTGACCACCGGAGGGACGATAGCCTCTCGGCCCGGAGCGGAGACCCTGCCTGGAGGCGATCTCGTCGCCGCTGTCCCCGAGCTTCTGGACCACGCTTCCGTGTCCGTGGAGGAAGTCGCCCGGATCGGTTCCTCCCGAATGACGCCGGACGTCTGGCTTCGTCTGAGCGCGCGGATCAACGAGTTGTTCGAAGCGGACGACGAGCTGCGAGGAGTGGTGGTCACGCACGGGACCGACACGATGGAGGAGACGGGCTACTACCTGAACCTCACGGTCCTCGATGAACGCCCGGTCGTCATGGTGGGCTCGATGAGGGGGGCTACGGCTGTCTCGGCGGACGGGCCGGCGAATCTGCTGGATGGCGTTCGCGTCGCGGTGAGTCCCCACGCGATGAATCGCGGCGTGATGATCGTGCTGAACGATGAGATCAACTCCGCGCGGGCCGCACGGAAGACGGACAACCAGCGGCTCCAGACGTTTCGGGCTCCGGAGCTCGGTGTCCTGGGCCATGCCGACCCGGATACCGTTCTCTTCTACGGCACGCCACCGCAAAGGCACACGGCCCAGAGCGAGTTCGACCTGTCGCATGCGGACACCCTCCCGACCGTGCCCATCGTGATCGACTATACCGGATTCGATGGCTCCACCCTGACCGACTGGTTGGACAGGGGGGTGTCGGGGGTTGTCATTCAGACGTTTGCCGGAGGACGGATGAGTGCCGGGGCCCAGGCAGCCGTGTCGGAAGCCGTGGAGAGGGGTGTGCCGGTTGTCGTGTCGTCCCGGGTGCCCGGTGGCCGAATCCCGGGCGGTCCGCTCGTCGAGGGCTCGATCCTGGCTCGAGATCTCTCAGCCCACAAAGCGCGCGTGCTCCTGATGGTCGCCATGGCGGCCGGCGTGGGTGCGGAGGACTTGAGCCGAGTGTTTGCGCAGTACTGAACCTGAACAGGCCATCAGATCGACAGCCTCGAGAGGCGACCGAGCGCGTTCGAGGCGAACGGCACGCCGTTATCGGTGCGGATCCGATCGGGAAGCCCGTACTCCCGGAAAAGCCGTGTCAACACGCGCTTCGTCGGCGTGCCCGCCGGGTGTGATGTACCTCGAAGCACCGCGGCGGACTCAGGCGACCGCTACCGGCTCGATCGCATCGAGGTCGCGTGCCTCGTCGGAGCGCATCGCCTCCCTCAGGTCCCAGTTCCGCTGTCCGTTCAACCCGAACTCCGGCGTCGTTCCGAAGAGCTTCGACAGGCGCAGCGCAGGCCCCGGCGTCATCCCGGGCGGACGCAGGAACTCCTCGAGGAGCATCTCGCCCGGGTGCGTCGGCGGTCGATCTGCCCCTTCCGGTCCCTCTTCAGGGCTTCAAGTCGGTTGTTCGGCGGGACTCTTGGATCGAGGAGTTTCTTCGCCGGGTTCAATGGGTCCAGCTTGAGCGGCGCGATCCGCCGTGGCCGCCGAGATGGCCGAGGAAGGGCTCGAGGGTGATCCCGACACCGACCGTCAGGCCACCCACCAATGGCGAATCCGGTTCGCCGCGGGCAACATCTTCCACGTGGATCGATGGCGGCAGTTGAAGGGCGGGCAGATCTTCTACAGCTCGAGGGCGGGTCAGGCCGCAGGGCGGACCATGGGCCAGACCTGGGACTTCACCGACGCGCTCCGGACCGCCGGCCTTCCAATCACCGTGATCAACGGGGACCACGACCTGGTGGGCTTCGGGGGCGAGTATCACCGCCTGACGCTGGATCCGATCCCCAACGTCGAGTTCGTGCTGCTCGAAGACGCCGGGCACAACTCCTGGGTCGATGATCCGGAAGCGCACCGGGTGGCCCTTCTCGAGGCGTTGGCGAAGTACTGAGCGAGTCGCTCCCACCCGATCCGCTTCGCCACGCGGTTCGGGTGGCCTTCCCGAGACGGTCCGGCGCGAGACCCCGGAGTGACCCGGTGAGCGGCCCCGACCTCGAGTCCTTCTTGCCTGCACTCCGTCGCGGGCTGAATACTCCTCCCCCATGAACTTCCACGACTCCGCCCCCGCTGCAGAACCCCACGGCACGCCACCGAACAACGACCCTTCGGACAACGAGCCGCCGGACGACGAGTTCGTCGCGAGCCTGAAGAAGAAGCACTTCCGAGAGCAGGCCCTCACCCCCTATCAGGTCGAACTGCTCAAGCTTCAGATGCACCTGGAGCGCCACAGCAAGAAGATGATCGTGCTCTTCGAGGGGCGCGACGCGGCCGGAAAAGGCGGCACGATCCGGCGCGTGACGCGCTACATGAACGAGAAGCACTACCGCGTCGTCGCCCTCGGCAAGCCGACCGAGGAACAGCGCAGCCAGTGGTACCTCCAGAAGTACGTGACGCAGTTCCCTCGCGGCGGTGAGATGGTGCTGTTCGACCGCAGCTGGTACAACCGGGCGATGGTCGAGCCGGTCTTCGGGTTCTGCACGCCCAGGGAGCATGCCGACTTCCTCCGCGGAGTCGTCGGATTCGAGAAGGACCTCGTGCGTCAGGGCACCATCCTCGTGAAGCTCTACTTCTCGGTGACGAAGAAGGAGCAGCTCCGCCGGTTCGAGCGGCGACGCGACGACCCGCTGCGGCAGTGGAAGCTCAGCGAGATCGACGTGCAGGCGCAGGATCTGTGGGACGAGTTCACGGAGAAGAAGTACGAGATGCTGAAACGCACCCATACGCCGGTCGCGCCGTGGACCATCATCCGATCCCAGAACAAGCACCAGGCCCGGCTCAACGCCATGCGGGTGATCCTCGACGCGGTCGATTACGAGCATCGGAACCTCGAGATCGAGTTCGTGCCCGATCCGGAAGTGGTCATCTCGGGCGCTCGCGAGGTCGAGCTCATGGAGGCCGACCGTATCCGACGGGGGAAATTCAAGCAGTGAGCCCGAGACTCAAGAAGTCGTTCTACGAGAAGGAGCTGCTTCGCCTCCAGCGTGAGCTCGTGAAGCTCCAGGACCACGTCGCGCGCACCGGCATGAAGGTATGCGTCGTGTTCGAGGGGCGGGACGCCGCCGGAAAGGGTGGAGCGATCAAGCGCATCGTGGAACGCACCAACCCGCGGATCGTGCGGGTCGTGGCGCTTCCGAAGCCCGACGAGCGCGAGCGGAGTCAGTGGTACTTCCAGCGCTACGTGCAGCACCTCCCGGCGGGCGGCGAGATCGTGCTGTTCGATCGAAGCTGGTACAACCGCGCCGGTGTGGAAAAGGTCATGGGGTTCTGCACCGACGAGGAATACGACCGGTTTCTCGTGTCGTGCCCGGACTTCGAACGGCTGCTGATCCGCGCCGGGATCATTCTCGTGAAGTACTGGTTCTCGGTCAGCGACGAGGAGCAGGAGCGCCGGTTCGCCGACCGGATCGCCCATCCGACCAAACGCTGGAAGTTGAGCCCGATGGACCTCCAGTCCCGGGCGCACTGGGTCGACTACAGTCGGGCCAAGGACAAGATGTTCGAGCACACGGACACGAAGGCCGCACCGTGGTTCGTGGTCGAATCCGACGACAAGCGGAAGGCGCGGCTCAACTGCATCCGCCATCTGCTCGACACGATTCCGTACGAGGAGGTGCCGGAGAGGGACCTCGAGCTTCCCCCCAGGCAGCAGTCCACCTACGTCCGGCCACCGATGAGCGAGCAGACCTTCGTGACGGATCACTACGCGGATGCCGAAACGACGAAGTAGCCCCTCCGCTCGGCCGGTCGGGTCGGAGGTTCCCAGTTCCCACCGGGAACTCGTATCCGTGACCGATCTCGCCTCGCGTAATGGTCATGGATCCGGTGATGCGCGCCCGTTCACCGCTGCCCAAGGATGCCCGTGATTCGACGGACCTGGTTCATTCTGATCTTCATTGCCGCCCTCCCGTCCATGGCTTCCGGTCAGGGTGTGGGAGACCTTTCGGCCACTCTCGAGCAGGCACGTCTCGACGCCGGAATTCCGGCGCTGGTCGCCCTGGTGGTGTCGAGCGACTCGGTCGTCGCCGAGGGTGTCGCGGGTGTGCGGGATGTGCGATTCGAGGAGCCTGCCACGCTGGACGATCTCTGGCACATCGGCTCGGTGACGAAGTCGTTCACTTCGCTCCTCGCGGCGAGGCTCGACGGCACAGGGGAGTTCTCGTGGGATCTGACGCTCGGCGACGTCTTCCCGGAAGCGGAGGGTACGGCCTTCGACACGATTCCCGCGTCGGCGCTGGCTCGGCACGTCAGCGGCCTCCCGGCGAACCCGCCCCAGTCGTGGTTCATGTCCACACGCGCCTCCGACCTGTCTCCCACGGAGCAACGACGGGAAATCGTCGGACAAGCACTCTCGGCGGGCCCGGAGTATCCCCCCGGATCCGAGATGCGCTATTCGAATCTCGGGTACATGGCCCTCGGGTCGATGCTGGAGGCGCAGGCCGGCGACCCCTGGCAGCGCCTGCTCCGTACCCACGTCCTCACACCGTTGGGACTCGGGAGCGCAGGGTTCGGCCCGCCCGGATCGATCGACGAGCCGGATCAGCCGAGCGGCCACGTTCGGAATTCCGATGGTGAGCTCGTCGCGGTTCCCGGGCTCGACAATCCCGCGGCGCTCGGCCCGGCAGGGACCCTCCACATGTCCGCGCGCGACCTCGCCCGGTACGCCCGGGAGCACCTCGCGGGAGAGCGAGGGCGGGACGGACTCGTCTCGGCGGACGCATTCCGCATGCTCCACCGCGGCGGGCTCGGCGACTACGCGTTCGGGTGGGTGGACGGGACCGACGCGTCCGGCCGTCGTCTCATCTGGCACAACGGGTCGAATACCGCCTGGTACGCGTACGTGGGCCTCATTCCCGAGGCCGATCGTGCGTTCGTGATCGTGAGCAACGGGAGCATCGACTCCCGGCCCGCCGTCCATGAACTGCTGGACGAGCTCGTGCGTTCCTGGGCGCCCGGCGGGTGAACACGCGGGTGACGCCACCGATTTCCTACTGGCATCTCGTGGCCCTCCAAATGCACCCTTCACGAGTTCGTGCGCCGCGCCCCACACCCGAGACGACCCCGTGATTCTCGAAACCGCGCTGCTGCATGTCCTCTTCGCCGCGTCGGCGGTCGATCTGCGGACGCGGGCGTGTCCGTGATCGTCATCACCACCGACCGCGCCGTGGGGCAGACCCGCTCCGACCTTAAGGGCCTTGTCGACGCCGTGCGGGACTTCGAGGCCACCGAATCACGACTCCCTCGTACGCTGGCCGAGCTGGGTGACGCAGACTTCGAGAACGGGCGCTTCGATCTCACCTTCTCCGACCGGGGCATCGAACTCCTGACCGCCGGGGCGCGGGACTACCACTGCTCCCTTTCCGGGCACGGCGCCGCGGACCTCGAGATGAAGTTTGATGCCAGCACCAGCCTTGCCCGGGTCAAGCTCCGCGAGGCGTACGAGCGTGGTACGCGCGGCCACTGACCCGGTGATCGAACTCGTCTACTTCGCCGGATGCCCGCACGTCGAAGCGGCTCGGGCAACCCTGCGGGAGGCATTGGCCGGCGAGACCGACGCCAGGTGGG
>Ga0102929_1002001_pt1 | contig 12134 bp, 10 predicted proteins | sample SalPonR1_B_D2_MG_FD_78510 | JGI IMG/M metagenome (GOLD analysis project Ga0102929, IMG submission 78510) | Salt pond soil microbial communities from South San Francisco under conditions of wetland restoration - Salt Pond MetaG R1_B_D2_MG | ecosystem: Environmental > Aquatic > Marine > Intertidal... | reverse complement strand
GTCTGGTCGCGGTATTTGCGAACCGTAATTCCGAGCTCGTCAAAGCGGTGCTTGACGGCTTTATCGCGTTTGCGCTCGTTGACGCCGTACTCCTCGTTGAAATGCAGTGCTGTAACTTTGTGCTCTTCACAATGGCTCTGCAGTTTACCGATGCTGTCCTCGAAGCGGTTGGCATATATAAAAGACAGGGGAATGCCGAGCCGGGCCAGTTCTTCGGCCAGGGCGTTGGCATGGGCGATGACGAATTGCACCCGGGCCGGAGACCAGTCGTGTTCCTGCCATTGGTCCGGGGTGAGAATAAAACAGGCTCTCACTTCTGCGCTGCTCTCGCAGGCGGCGGTGAGGGCGGGGTTGTCGGCAACCCGTAGATCGTTTCGGAACCAGACCAGTTGTGTCATCCGTAATCCATTGTTGTCTGAGGGATTGATATAAGGGTAATTACAGGCCGGTGTATCAATAAAATCACCAACTTGGATATTCGCCCGGACTGGCTGATTGGATTATAGTGAAGTCACTTTTACAACAATTCAGCCAGGCGATTTTCAGGGAGTTCTGTGGCAGGAATGGAGAATAATAACGAGGGCCGTCGTGACGGCGTGTGGGCCCAGCCTTATTCTCTGGCTTCCGGGCAAACGCAGCATCATCAACTGGGCCACATCCGTTTGTGGGTCACCCTGCTGGATCAGGAGTGGCAGATTCGGTCCGAAGCGCTCGAGCTGGATACCGATCCCGCAAGCTGGACAGAAACCATTGGCCATACCCTGCCATCCGCTTCGGTACCGCTGCGGCGATTTATTCGGGAAAACCAATCATCCACGGTGACATTCCTGCCCGCACTCGCCAACCTGCCTACCGTGATTCGCCCTTTCCAGCCTCTGACTATTCCGCCGGGAGGTCGTTGCACGATCTATGTGGGAACCCTGGTCTGGATGAAGGTCTGCGCAGGGGACAGGCAAGCCGTGCTGACGGAGATCCCCCTGGCGGCTCCGTCACTAACCTGGGTGGGCCGGAATACCATGGAGGGAGAGCTTTGTTACGCCTCACCCAGTTTTGCCAGGCTGGTTCTCGAGGCTGTGCCCAAGCGCCCCTGGCGAGCGGTAACGCCGGTGACCCTGATCAACCGCCGGGAAGAACCCTTGTTGCTGGAGCGGTTCAGCCTGCCAACACCGTTGCTCTCACTGCACCAGAACGAGCGTGGCCAGTTGTGGACGCCGGGTGTAACCGTTGAGGTTGAGACGGATATGAATTCGGCCAGCCTGCATGTAGAGCAGTCATTGTTCGCTGCAGCGGGTGCTTGCCGGCACGTGGCGGATGCCCGGGAGAAGATGGCCCGGGGACGGTTGGTGCGCGCTTTTGACCGGATGTTTGGCTGAAACAGACCAGAGGGAGTTGACGCTTTGCTGGAAACAATAGAGACCGGCGTGATGAAGGTATTTACCGATATCGCCTGGGGGCAGTGGATCAGTTCCGCTTTTCTTGTAGTGCTTGGGCTGTTTCTCGGTTCCCTGGCGGCCCGCAGTGTCGGCCGTTTCATGGCGCAGCGCACCTCCCGCCACCATACCGTCATGGTTCGGCGGCTGGTGTTTTATGTCATTGTTGTTCTGTTCTTTGTGGCGGCCCTGCGGGAGGCCGGTTTTTCCCTCGACGTGGTACTCGGGGCCGCCGGTATTCTGACCGTAGCCATCGGTTTTGCTTCGCAGACCTCGGCATCGAACATGATCAGCGGCTTGTTTTTGCTGGTTGAAAAGCCTTTTGAAATCGGGGATTTCATTGAGGTGGACGCAACACTCGGTGAAGTGGTCGGTATTGATATGCTCAGCGTGAAATTGCGTACGCCAGACAACCTGTATGTGCGGATTCCCAACGAAACCCTGATCAAGACCCGGGTGGTTAACCGCTCCCGGTTTCCCATACGCCGGCTCGACCTGACCGTGGGGATTGCCTACGCTGAAGATGTAGAGCGCGTTGAGAGTCTGTTGCTGGATCTTGCGGAAAAGAACCCGGTCTGTCTCGAAGAGCCCAAGCCGTTCACGCTGGTAACAGCGTTTGGCCCATCCTCTGTTGATCTGCAGTTCTCGTACTGGGTGCCAAAGGACAAGGTGCTTGAGGGCCGAAGCGGCATGATGGTTGCGATCAAGAAAACCCTGGATCGGGAAGGCATTGAAATTCCGTTCCCCCACACCAGCGTGTATGCGGGTAGCCATTCAGAGCCGTTCCGTGTTCAGCTGTTGGGGCCGGAACAAATCACTGAAAAGGATCTCCCGGATGTCGACAAAGACAGCTGAAGTTATCAAAACCATTTCACCGACACCTGCCAAGAACAAAATGAGTCTTGGCTGGCGTGAATGGGTGGCGCTGCCGGACCTGGATATCAGCCGTATCAAGGCAAAAATCGATACCGGAGCCAGAACTTCCTGTCTCCACACGTTCCGTACCGAGCCATACACCGAAAACGGTGAACGGCGCGTGCGCTTCTGGGTCCATCCGGTGCAGAACGATCTACATCAGGTTGTGGAATGCGATGCGAAGGTGCTGGATGAGCGGAACGTCTCCGACTCCGGCGGCCACAAGGAAATGCGCCTGGTCATCGAAACCACGCTGTTGATTGGCGGCCAGAAATGGCCCATTGAAATGACATTGACCAACCGGGATTCCATGCGGTTCCGGATGTTACTGGGTCGTACCGCCATGTCCGGGCGCTCACTGATCTATCCCGAAGCTTCTTATCTTGCCGGCGAACCGGCCTTAAGGACTGAAAAATGAAAATTGCGGTACTGTCGCGAAACCGTCACCTCTACTCGACCCGTCGGCTGGTGGAGGAGGGCATCAATCGTGGCCATGAAGTGAAGGTGATTGACTGCCTGCACTGCTCCATGAACATTACCTCGGCCAACCCCCAGATCCATTATCACGAGGAAGTTCTTGAAGATTTCGATGTGGTGATCCCGAGGATCGGTGCCTCGGTGACCTTCTACGGTACAGCGGTATTGCGCCAGTTCGAAATGATGGGGGTATTCCCCGTTAACGAATCTGTTGCTATTACACGCTCCCGTGACAAGCTGCGCTCCCTGCAACTGCTGGCCCGAAAAGGCGTAGGTATGCCGATCACCGGCTTTGCCAACAAGCCGGACAACGTGCCCGAGTTGCTGCAGATGGTGGGCGGTGCGCCAGTTGTTATCAAGTTGCTGCAGGGCACCCAGGGCATCGGTGTGGTGCTGGCGGAAACCCGGAAGGCGGCGGAGAGTGTGATTGAGGCCTTCATGGGGTTGAAAGCCGATATTCTGGTGCAGGAATTCATCAAGGAAGCCGGCGGCGCCGATATCCGATGCTTCGTGATCGGCGACAAGGTGATTGCCGCCATGAAACGCCAGGGCGCGGAAGGCGAATTCCGGTCCAACCTCCACAGGGGTGGCAGCGCCTCTCTGGTGCGGATAACGCCCGAGGAACGCCGCACTGCCATCACCGCAGCCAAGTCCATGGGCCTGAACGTGGCAGGTGTGGACTTGTTGCGTTCCAGCCGCGGCCCCCTGGTGATGGAGGTGAACTCATCCCCTGGCCTTGAGGGCATCGAGAATGCCACCAGCAAGAACGTTGCCGGCATGATCATCAACTGGACCGAGAAAAATCAGAAGCCCTGGAAAACCCGGACCAAGGGGAGAGGTTAAAACATGGCCCGCGCCCCTTACGAAATTGCCGGTACCCAGGTAAAGGCCGGCACCCGGCAAACCGTGGAAGTTCCGGTCGCCAAGCTTTATACCCACACGCCGCTGCACATTCCCGTTGAGGTCGTGCATGGTCGACGGGACGGTCCGGTATTGATGGTGTGCGGCGCCATCCATGGTGATGAGATCAACGGTGTCGAGATTGTCCGGCGTGTGCTCACCAATTCGGCCCTGAGGCACCTTCGGGGCACCCTGGTGGCCGTGCCTATCGTTAATATCTTCGGATTTGTCCAGCGCACCCGCTATCTGCCGGACCGGCGGGACCTGAATCGCTGTTTCCCGGGTAGCGAAAGCGGGTCTCTGGGCGGGCGCATTGCCTATTTGCTGCGCACCCAGATCATGGAGCGGGTCACCCACATCATCGATTTGCACACCGGGGCGATTCACCGGTTCAACCTGCCGCAAATCCGGGCCGAACTCAAAAACCCGGAAACGGTTCGTATGGCGGAAGCCTTTGGTGCCCCGATCATTATCAATGCCGGCTTGCGGGAAGGAAGCCTCCGGGCCTACGCCGATTCACAGGATATTCCGGTGATCACCTTCGAAGGTGGCGAGGCGCTGCGCTTCGACGACGTGGTGATCGGCAGCGGTGTGAAAGGGGTGATTCGGGTCATGCGTGAACTGGAAATGATCCCGGCGAAAAAAGGGCCCAAGGCACCGAGAAAGCGGTCTGAAACCGCCGCCAACTCCCAGTGGGTGCGGGCGGATATCGACGGGATTATGCGTCCGGTTGCCCGCCTGGGGCAGAAGGTGCGCAAAGGCCAGAGGCTGGCTATGGTGGCGGATCCCTTTGGCGAATCGGAAACCGCGGTGGTGTCACCCTGCTCGGGTATCGTTATCTGTGTGAACAATCTGCCGCTGGTGAATGAGGGCGAGGCGATTTATCACGTTGCCCGGTTTGACGAACTCAGTGAGGCGGAAAAAGCCATGGATTATTTCCGTAGCAGCTACGAAGGGGACGTTGGCGACGATGTGGTTCCGGTGCACCCCTGGGATGACCGCCAGAAATAAGCGAGAGGACAGCCATGATCTGGGATCAGTCGTTTATCGAGTTGGCGCCGCTTCCACGGGGCTTTCATCTGGTCACCAATGAAATCCTGGCCCAGGCGCCGGATCTCACCAACTGCGAGGTTGGGCTACTGCACCTGTTCATCCAGCACACCTCTGCATCCCTGGCGGTGAATGAAAACGCTGACCCGGATGTACGGGGTGATCTGGAACGCCACTTCAATGTCATGGTGCCGGAGAATGCGCCGCACTACGAGCATGTGATGGAGGGGCCGGACGATATGCCCGCTCACATAAAAAGCATACTGATCGGCCCATCTCTGACCCTGCCGGTAAGTCATGGTCATCTGGCACTGGGAACCTGGCAGGGGCTTTACCTCTGCGAGCACCGGGACCGGGCCGGTAGCCGGCGTATTGTGGCAACCTTGCAGGGGCGTTGGTAATTCTGCGCCGGTAGTGACCTGGTGCCGCCCTACGTGTCGGCCTTCACCCATTGGTTCGTCCTGATGGGTGGACATCCACCCATTTTACTGCTCTGGACTTTTTCCTGATTTCAGTAATGCTCTGTTTTAAATAGTTAATTCAGAACTGGTCTGCTCCTTGCTCATTGGGTTACCCACCGAAGCTGTCAGAGCTTCGCTGAGCACCCAACAAACAAAATGAAACGGGAGCATTCTTTATGAAAACCCAAGCCGTAATGGCGGTAGCATTCGCCTCCACCTTCGCCGTCGCAACCCCCGCAGCAGCCCAGGACCGTTCAGACTGGCCGAGCAACTTCACCGTTGGTACTGCCAGCCAGGGTGGGACCTACTTTGCCTATGGTTCCGGTTGGGCCAACTTTGTAGCTGAAAACCTGGGCGTCTCCGGCGGTGCCGAAATCACCGGCGGTCCGGTGCAGAACATGGCGCTCGTGCATACTGGCGACCTGAAGTTCGGCCTGACCACCATGGGGCCGGCCCGGGAATCCATGGAGGGCAATAGCCCGCTTGCTCCGGGGATGAAGATGGACAACGTTTGCGCCATGTTCCCGATGTACGAAACGCCGTTCTCGGTAACCGCGCTCTCCAGCTCCGGCATCACTTCCATTGCCGACATCCCCGATGGTGCCACCATTGGCTTCGGCCCGGCGGGCTCCACGTCTGACACTTATTTCCCGCGAATGATGGAAACCCTGGGCGTAGACTTCGAACGTCGCAACGGCAGCTGGTCTGATCTGGGCGGTCAGCTCCAGGATGGCCTTATTGACGTGGTCGCTTTCGCGGCAGGTATCCCAATTCCGGCGGTCAGCCAGCTGGAAGTACAGACCGATGTGAACATCATCGGTATGACCGATGCCGAGGCAGAGACCATCATCAACAACTTCCCGGTTTCCGAGTTCATTATCCCGGCGTCCACCTACCAGTCTCTGGAAGAGTCGTCCCGCGTGGTGTCCATGTGGAACTTCGCCATGGTCAACTGTGATGTACCGGAAAGCTTCGTGTATGAGATCACCAAGCTGACCATGGAGAACAACGACAAGATGGTCTCCATCCACAAGGCGGCCCGTAATTCGGTTCCCGAGAACTATACGAAGAACAACGTTCTGCCCTGGCACCCGGGCGCTGCGCGTTGGTTTAACGAGAACGGTTACCCGATCGAAGACGGCCGGATCAAGTAACAGTGCTCGAGCGGGGGGCTGCCTGGCGGCCCCTCGCAAATGACGGCCAGCAGGGTTCTGGCCCCGATTTGCCTGCAAGCAGGGTGTGTCATGACTACCGAACAAAACTCCAAAGACCTTTCGGACATTGAAGTGGGCGAGGACCATGTACTCGCCCACAACGTGGACGATGAGCCGGTCGAAGCCAACCGCCGGCTGTTTGAAGGCGGCCTGCTGAAATTCGTCGCCATGCTGGCGATCGCCTATTCAGCCTTTCACCTCTATTCCCTGAACATAGCGCCCCTGGAAACCTGGTCGTTCAGGATCGTTCATATTGCCGGCGCCCTGGTGCTGGGTTTCGTGTTGTTTGCTGGCGCCAGGTTCGTGTCATCGGAAGAGGGCGGCGCCCGCCACCGATGGACAACCTGGATCAGTGCTGGCGCGATGCTGCCGGCCCTCTATGTGCTTTATCAGACTTTTTCGTTCTGGCAGATGGTCCAGGACGGCGCCATGCGGATTCCCGTCGAGCTGGAGGTGTGGCACTTTGGCTGGCCGCTGCTGGCGGTAACGGGCATTGGCATTGTGATGAGCTGGTTCCATCAACGTGAGCGATCGGTATTCAGTGTTCCCGATCTGGTGTTGATCGTCTGCTCCCTGGCCGTGGCCGCCTATTTCCTGGTGGTCTATAACACGTCCATGCGGATGTCGACCGGCACTTCCTTCGCACCGGTGGGTATCTCGTTCGCCGCCATTGCCGGTACCGCTTTGATCATGGAGTTGACCCGGCGTGTCGCCGGCATGGCTCTGGTCATCATCGGTCTGGTGTTCCTGGCTTACGTGTTTGCCGGCCCCTACCTGCCGGGTTTCCTCGGGTACCCGGGACTTTCGGTTCAGCGATTCTTCAGCCAGGTTTATACCGATGCCGGGATCCTTGGGCCGACCACGGCGGTGTCATCGACCTACATCATTCTGTTCATCATTTTTGCCGCCTTCCTGCAGTCCTCCAAGGTGGGCGACTATTTCGTGAACTTTGCCTTTGCCGCAGCCGGCCGTTCCCGGGGTGGCCCGGCCAAGGTCTCGATCTTCGCTTCCGGTTTGATGGGCATGATCAACGGCACCAGTGCCGGCAACGTGGTATCCACCGGTTCGTTGACGATTCCACTGATGAAGAAAGTGGGTTACAGCAAGCAGTCTGCCGGCGCTGTCGAGGCGGCTGCGTCCACCGGCGGGCAGATCATGCCGCCGATCATGGGCGCTGGCGCTTTTATCATGGCGGAGATTACCGGCATTCCCTACACCGAGATTGCCATTGCTGCCATCATTCCGGCGATCCTGTATTTCGCCTCGGTCTACTTCATGGTGGATTTTGAGGCCGCCAAGACGGGCATGCGGGGCATGCGTGAAGATGAGCTGCCGAAGCTCAAAACCATGATGAAGCAGTGCTATCTGTTCGTGCCGATCATTATCCTGATCGTGGCCCTGTTCATGGGTTACTCGGTGATCCGGGCAGGAACCCTGGCTACCGTCTCCGCCGCTGTCGTGAGCTGGATTTCCCCGAACAAGATGGGATTGCGTCACATACTGGAAGCACTCGAGATTGCCTCCTACATGGCGATTCAGATCATTGTGGTGTGCGCGGCGGCCGGGGTAATTGTTGGCGTTATCTCCCTGACCGGGGTGGGCGCACGCTTCTCCGTGTTGTTGCTGGACGTTGCTGCCACTAGCCAGTTGCTGGCGCTGATCTTCGCCATGTTCATCTCCATTCTGCTGGGTATGGGGATGCCGACCACGGCGGCCTATGCGGTTGCCGCCTCGGTGGTAGCGCCGGGCCTGGTCCAGCTGGGAATTGAACCGTTGACGGCGCACTTCTTCGTGTTCTACTTCGCTGTAGTCTCCGCGATCACGCCACCCGTTGCGCTTGCGTCCTATGCCGCGGCAGGGATTTCCGGCGCCAACGCCATGGAAACCTCTGTGGCCTCGTTCCGGATCGGCATTGCGGCATTCATCGTGCCCTTTATGTTCTTCTACAACGGCGCGCTGTTGATGGAAGCCGGCTGGTTCGAGATCGCAAGGGCGCTGGTAACCGCAACCTTTGGTGTGTACATGCTCTCTGGCGGAGTACTGGGCTGGTTTGCGAGCATTTCCGCATCCTGGATAACCCGACTTCTGCTGATTGCGGCCGCGTTGCTGATGATCGAAGGTGGGCTATGGACAGACCTCACCGGTATTGCCCTGGCAATCCTGGCCTTCGTTATCCAGAAACAGCGCAAAACCCGCCTGGCCACTGCCGGCGCCCTTTAAAAGGCGCCCGCTGGCTGGGTCAGCACAACCGTGCCATGGAGTCATGGTGCGGTTGTTCTGCACTTGGCCTGGCTATACTCTAGCGGCTTTCCGCGGTTTTTCGGGAACCGGATGCTATGTCTTACCGTATCGGTGTTTTTCTGCTTTTCGTAGCGACCCTCGTGGCTGCCTGGCTGCTCGGCGGCTGGGTTGGATATCGGCAGGTGGAGCAGGAGAGCCTGGAGGAGTCCTTCCGATATCGCCAGTTGGTGGCCAACGAGCTGAACCGGTATCTCCCGGTACCCGAGCTGATGGCCGAGCATCCGGTGCTGCAGCGAGCGTTGCAGTCGCCTGACAGTCCCTCCGCCATTCTTTCGGCCAATGAACAGATGCAGCGAATGGCCACGATCGTGGGCAGTTCGGATGTCTACCTTATGGATACCCGCGGCCTGACAATCGCAGCCAACAATTACCTTCAGTCAGACAGTTTCGTCGGGCGGAATTTCAACTTCCGGCCGTATTTCTATGAGGCGATGGGATCGGGCGACTCGTCGATTTATTTCGCGCTTGGCCTGATGTCTGGTGTCCGTGGACTGTATTTCTCGCATCCCGTTCTGGACGAGGAGGGCCAGATTATGGGTGTGGTTGCGGTGAAGGTGCTGGTTCATGAACTTGAATCCCAATGGGATCGCCCAGCTGGCCTGCGAGAGGCGGAGATGGTCGTGCTGGATCAGAATGGCATCAGTTTTCTGGCGAGCAGGCAGGACTGGCTCTACCGGAATTTCTCAGAGCTGGCGAATGCCGTGCCTGACGAGTATTCCCGCCGGCGCTATCCCGACCGTGATCTGACGCCAATGGCGTTGGAGTCGTTGGGAACACCCTGGGGACTCTTGGAGCAGTCAGCAACGGTCCGCATCCGGGAGAATGGTAAGCCCCGCGAGTATCTGAGCGTGCGCACGCCCCTGCCACGGATGGACTGGACGCTTCAGGTTATGGTGAGCACCCGTTCGGTCGTCTGGACCCGGCTGGGTTTTGTGGTCGGTGGCGCGGCGCTGTTCTTTGGTGGGCTGTTGACCTGGCTGTACCTTCGCGAGCGCTACAGGCGCGAGGCTGAACTGGCTCTGCGGGGCGAGCAACTGGAGCGCAGCGTGGCCGAGCGGACCGCCGACCTGGAGAATTCCAACCGCAAGCTGGTGGGAGAAATCCGAGAGCGTGAGCGCACCCAGAACGAGCTTCGGGAAACCCAGCAGGAGCTAATCCAGGCTGCAAAACTGGCGGTGCTGGGGCAAATGTCTGCGGGCCTCAATCATGAAATGAACCAGCCTCTGACGGCCATTCAGACTTATGCCCGAAACAGTCGCCGCTTCCTTGAGAAGGGCGCCGGAGAGATGGTGGATGCTAACCTGTCAGAAATCATCCTCCTGTGTGACAAGATGGCGGAGCTTACCCGGCAATTCAAAGTGTTTGCGCGCAAATCTGAGGGTCCGCCGGCGGTGGTGGATCTCCGGCAACCGATTGATGCATCGCTGAAAATTATCGTTGCCCAGCAATCGAGCTCGAAAATCGATATCCAGTGGCACCGTCCGGATGCGCCAGTGATGTGCCACGGCGACCTGATACGGGTTGAGCAGGTTATGGTCAACCTGATGGCCAACGCTGTCCAGGCGGTCGAGGGCGGTGTGCGGCCGGAAATCCGGATCGATATAGAAGAAACCGAGCAGTGCTGGAAATGCCTGGTGCGCGACAACGGGCCGGGATTGCAGGGCGATACCGAACAGATTTTCGAGCCCTTTTTCACTACCAAATCGGTCAAGCAGGGGCTGGGCCTGGGGTTGTCCATTTCGCGCCAGATCGTTGATGCGCTCGGTGGCAGCCTGATTGGTCGCAACCGCAAGGATGGTCCGGGCGCCGAATTTGTCTTAACCCTCAGGAAGCGGGAGGCCACGGAATGACAGAACCCTCGGTAATCTTTGTGGATGATGATCCCCACATCCGACAGGCCATTGCCCAGACGCTGACCCTGGAGGATCTGCCGGTCAGCTGTTTCGAGGACGCACCCTCGGCGCTCAAGAACCTGAATGCCGACTATGACGGTGTGGTTCTGTGTGATTACAACATGCCCGGGATGGATGGCCTGGAAATGCTGGATCGGATCCGTGCTATCGATGACACGATTCCGGTAATCATCCTTACCGGTCAAGGTGATATAAGCACGGCAGTCACGGCCATGCAGCAGGGTGCTTACGATTTCATTGAGAAGCCCTTTGATCATGACGAGCTGATTGAGCTGCTGCGCCACGCCCTGGAGAAGCGACACCTTGCCCTCGAAAATCGACGCCTGAAGGCCCAGCTGCGTCACCTGGCCAAGCCTGGTCCCCGGATGCTCGGTGATTCTCCGTCCATGCAGAAAGTCATGGCTACTATTGATCCGATTCTTGATATCTCTGCCAATATTCTGCTGTATGGAGAGACCGGTTCGGGCAAGGACGCGCTGGCCCGGTATATCCACGAGAATAGCGGCCGCAGTGCCCATAATTTTGTCGCGATTAACTGCGGTGCGGTTCCCGAAAACCTGATTGAAAGCGAACTGTTCGGTCACGAAGCCGGTGCCTTCACCGGGGCGGAAAAACGCCGGATCGGCAAGATCGAGCACGCCGACAAGGGCACCCTGTTCCTGGATGAAGTGGAAAGCATGCCAATGCCGTTGCAGGTGAAACTGTTGCGGGTGCTTGAGGAGCAGCGTGTGGAGCGCCTGGGCAGCAATCAGGTGCAGGAAGTGGACGTGCGGATCATTGCCGCCACCAAGGCCGACCTGAAAAAGCTCAGTGATTCGGGCGAGTTCCGGTCGGACCTCTATTACCGGCTGAACGTTGTAAAAGTGGACATTCCGCCGTTGCGCGAACGTAAAGAAGACGTCCCGATGCTGTTCCACCACTTCGTTCTTATTGCGGCGGCTCGCTATGACCGAGAGAGTATTCCCCTGGATGCCGGTCAGGCCGCCCGGCTGATGCAACATTCCTGGCCGGGTAATGTCCGTGAACTCCGGAACCTGGCAGAGCGCTATGTGTTGTTGGGGCCGGCAGCACTGGATGAAAACGAGCCCTCGGAGACAGCCAACGTAGCAGGTCGGCAGACTCTGGCCGAGATGATGGACGGCTTTGAGCGCTCCGCCATTATCAGTGCCCTGAATGCCTGCCACGGCAGCATCAAGGACACCATGGTTCAACTCGGTATTGCCCGTAAAACCCTGTACGACAAGATGCGTAAGCACGGGTTGGACAAAGCCCAATTCAAGGATTGAGCTACAAAAAATTACCGCCATGGTTACAGGCCAGAAACAAACTACGCAGTATCATCAATGATATTTCCGGTAGGTTTTTCGTAGTCTTGGCGGCTTTTCCGTGCCGGGCTGCCCGGCTGACCGATCGCTTAACCTTAAAGACTAGCAGCCATGAAAAACCTGACTATCCAGACACGGGTACTTTTGC
>Ga0102929_1002000_pt1 | contig 12137 bp, 10 predicted proteins | sample SalPonR1_B_D2_MG_FD_78510 | JGI IMG/M metagenome (GOLD analysis project Ga0102929, IMG submission 78510) | Salt pond soil microbial communities from South San Francisco under conditions of wetland restoration - Salt Pond MetaG R1_B_D2_MG | ecosystem: Environmental > Aquatic > Marine > Intertidal... | reverse complement strand
TAACATCACGGTCATTTGCTTGACATCGGTATGAATCACGCCGGATATTCCTCCAACCATGGTATAAAAAGTTGCCGTGACGCCGATGATGAGGATCGTCGGTGCCAGGGGGAAATCAAGCAGTAGTGCCAGTACGTATGATGGCGCAGCGATAATGATACCGAGGCCAAGGCCTCGTGAAAATAGGAAGAGCAGGCTTGTAAAAAGGCGGGTTTTGAGCCCGAAGCGCTCTTCAAGCACTTCATAGGCGCTGAAGTTTTGCAGCTTATCGAAAAAAGGGACCAGCGTAACGCAGAGTATGATCATGGCAAAGGGAACAGCCAGGTAGATTTGCACAAATCGCATGTCTTCTACATAGGCCTGTCCGGTAGTACCAATAAAGGTAATGGCGGAAGCCTGGGTTGCCATAACCGAAAGCCCCATCGCCCACCACGGCATGGAGCGGTTTGCCAGGAAAAAGCCCTCGATATTACTTGACTCTTTCCCATGCCTGGTTCCATCCCATATAGTATAAGCCAGGAAGGCTATCAGTATTACCCAGTCTATCCAGTGCATAGGTTTTAAATGGGATTGTTAAACAGGAAGGTGAAGATACCCAGCAGGATGATATATAGAAGCCCGAGAGAGAATACGAACCAGTAGGTTTTTGGGCCGATTTCTTTTTTCGATTTATTATCTTCCATATGGATGTTGAAGTAGTTGGGAAAATCTGTTTATTGGATACAGGATACAGAATCCTTTTATTCCGGAACATTTTCTTCAGTTTTCATTTGATTATATAAGAATCCGTTTGAAATACCAATTTGTTTAGGGCTAAGATGAAAAGTTTAAGTACATGGTGGGTTGTATATCTTATGGCTTTCCTGGGGATTACAGCCTGCAGTTCATCCCAAAAAGAGATGGAAAAGGTGCTGGCCGGAGAACGTTATGGAGGTATCATCCCCTGTGCCGACTGTGAAGGCATTGCCTATAGCCTTAGTTTTTTTGCCAACAGCCGTTACCAAAGCCAATCCATGTATATCGGTGAGAGTAATGAAAAATTCATGGAAGTGGGATACTGGAGAGCCATTCAGGATTCCGTCATTGAATTGCAGGCAAATGACGGAGATACCCGCCGGATTAACGTAATGGTAGATCATCTTTTGATGCTGGATAAGGAAGGCAGGGAAATTGAGGGAAAGCTCTCATCCCGCTATAAATTGAGAAATACCCGCCAGCGGCCCCTGATGGGATCAGTCGAAGGCAAACCGGGTTCGGCCGTTGATTTCAAAGCTCATGGCAACGAACCTTTCTGGGGACTTGAGATTGACCTAGATTCGCTTATTTCGTTCAGGATGATAAACGGCGATTCAGTGGGCATTTCTATGGCAGAGGTAAAGGCAGACACAGCCGGCGGAGTGTATGCCTTCTCTAGTAAAACGGGAGTAGATTCCATGAATGTTGAATTGCACCCTATAGGCTGCATGGACAACATGTCGGGACAGGTGTATGATTACCGGGTAAAGATAACCAGTGGCGAAAATAAGTTTTCCGGCTGTGGAGCATTTGTGCAATAAAAGCGTTTAATGGAACACGGATAACGCGCAATGGACAGATTTTCACTGATTGGGATTGTTATTGCCTTTTTAAAGAGGTTCAGCTAGATTGGCTAAATGAAGCTAACCTTTTACATATCGCTTTTCCTTTTCTTACCGGCTTTAAGCTTTGAGGTGATGGGGCAAAACCCTGTCTCTCGTATTGATAAACTACCTGACGTATCTATTCGGCCCGACTATTTTGGAAGCAAAACTATTACTATTGGACCGTGTGACGGTAGTTCGGTTTTAAAGAAGGAAATTCGCCTTGCCTATATTATAGATGGTGAGCTAAGAAAGGGAGATTTCCCGTCAATAAATTACAAATCTATAGCTCGCATTGAGGTGCTGCATGATCCTAAGGACGCCAACAGGACGGATCTGCCTGAGAATATTACAGGAGTTGTTTTAATTACTACCAAGAATAAGCGCTAAATACTTCGTAATACTTTAGCAAGAGCAGCTATATCCTCTTCACTATTGTATACGTTGGGCGCAATTCGAATGGCTGATCCCCTGACAGATATATGAATATTATAGGCGGTGAGTTCTTTCTGCAGTTCTTTGGGACGGATATGACTCGGAAGATGAATCCCAAACAGGTGGTGGCTTCTCCATTCGGGATGCTCAAGGTTAAATCCTAACTTTGGTAACTCATCAACCAGTTCTTTTGTAAGATTCTTGCAGTAGTTCTGAATATTTTCAGGCCCCCATTCAAGCAGCTGCTCCAGGGCTTTGATCATCATCGGCACCAGTATAAAATTGCTGCGCTCGCCAACATCAAAACGGATGGCGCCGGGCTGGTATTCATCTACATAATTGACGAGTCCCGCAAAGTCTTCACTGCCCTTGCGGTCCAGCCACCCTTCTTCCAGCGGTACGCCCTCTTTAAATCTAGAGCCAAAGTAACCGAGTGCAATAGAATAGGGGCCCATCAGCCACTTGTATCCGGCACAGATCAGGGCGTCCGGCTGAATTTCTTGGATATCGAAGGGCAGGGCACCAACCGACTGAGTGCCGTCAATGACTAAATAGGCTCCGGCTTCACGGGCTTTTTGGCCAATGGTTTTGAGATCAAAGAGCGTACCGTCGGTCCAGTGAATATTGCCGATGGCTACCATCAGCGTTTCACTATCAATAGCTTCAAGGATCTTCCGGTTCCACTTCCTGCCCCGTTCATCAAAATCAGCCGGGGCAGAGACGATATGCAGTTCTGAGCCTGTCTCATCACAAAAGCGCATCCAGGGATAGACATTGCTGGGAAACTGCTCGCCGACAGCTATAATTTTTTTAGAGTTATCCCGCGGTAGGTTTTTGGCAACGGTTGACAGGCCATAGGAGGCCGAAGGCAGTATGGCAATCCGGTTGGATTCAGGAGCATTCACCAATTGGGCGAAAAGGCTGCGCAGACGGTCGCTGTCCCTGAAAAAATGTTCGGGGGTTACCTTCCAGGGAGCACGTTTTTGTTCAATGCCTTTTTTTCCTGCCTCTTCAACCGATTTTAGTATTGGGGACATGTAGGCACAGTTCAGATAATGGTGGCCTTCGGGAAGGGAGAACTGGTGTTTTTGGCAGTCCATAATCATGATGCAGGATTCAGGTTACAAGTTACAGGATGCAGGATGCAGGATGCAGGATTCAGGTTGCAGGATGCAAGATACAAGGTGCAGGATTCGGGTATTATGAATGTGAACATTAACCTTTCAAGATTAAACCTTCAACATTAGTCTTCTAGCCGGTCCGTTATTTTAAAGCTCTCCGGCCCGAACTGGAACAGCACATCGAGAATGCAGCACCAGGGTTCAAAACCGTCAAAATGCTGCCGGTAGGTTGGATGCTTAAAATCGGGATCGCTTTTCATTTCAGCCTGGCGCTGGTAATGCCGGCTGTCATGTTCCTGGAAAAGGATGTCGGCTCCCATGCGTCTGGCGAATTCATCGGGGTCTGATGAGTATTGATCTATGTTGCTTGCGAATTCGTAATCAATAGATAGCTCCATAAACTGCAACAGCCGTTTTTGGATGTAGAGTATAAAGGGAAGCAGGAATTCATAGTCCGTGGCCGATTTAAAGTCGGCTATGATCTCGGGTTCGTAAAAATCATAATAGATGCTGTTGCGATAGTTGTATTTGATGCTGCGAAGCAATGGAGTGATCCAGTCTTCGCTATGGTCAATGCGAACCTTCCGAATGGCTTTCTTTCGATCTTCCGTCAGGATGGGAATATTGATCCATTGGCATCCTTCCGGCGTCCGAATCTGTGCCCGGTGCACCCGGCTCTTGCGCGACCACCGCTCCACGTCCTGCAGTACCACCCGGTCGGCCTGCAACATGGCAGCAAGATCGTACAGGTTCGGGGCAAATTGCGGAAGTAAGAGTGCGAGCTTCATACTTTTACCACTAAGGCACTTGAAGGAGTAACGAGTGATGAGTAAAAAGTAATGAGTGTAAAATAAATTACACAATACTGTAAGGTATCCATTTCAAGAGGGTCTTATATATAACCATTATTTGTTAATCTACTCATGGAATATCAAAATTGGGTAAGAAATTTACCTCCTGAGATTACCGAAGATACTGTTTGGAATCTTAAGGTATATCGTGCTGCCTTATATCTTTCTGAACTATGCTGGGCTGATTCACAATTACTGGCAGATAAAAGACATTTTTCATTATCGGATCAATTATTTAAATCAACGGGTTCGATAAGTGCCAATATTACTGAAGGTTACTCGCGTAACTCAAATAAAGAAAAAGCGAGATTTTATGAAATTGCATTAGGTTCTGCGAGGGAAAGTAAAGACTGGAATTTTAAAAGCCGATATATTTTAGGAGAAAACCTGTCACTTGACAGAATGAGACTTCTTACATCAATAATCAAACTATTACTAACAATGATTAATGAAAAAAGAAATTCTTATAGGGTATCTGAGTCTAATACTGAATATATCATAGATGACTTAGAAAATAATTAAATGAACTTAATTATTGTTGACTAAGCTGCAGTTACTTTTAACTCATCACTCATCACTTTTTACTCATTACTCATTAGCACCTATGCCTCAGAAGCTTTATTTTTGATCACGCTTAAAAGGAATTTGAAATTTTATTTTAACCACTACTTATGGAAGGCACTGTACGTGTACGTTTTGCGCCCTCGCCGACAGGGTTGCTGCATATCGGCGGACTTAGAACAGCACTATTCAATTACTTATTTGCCAAAGGGCATCCCGGCGGCGTTTTTGTGCTGCGCATTGAAGACACCGACCAATCCCGCTATGTAGAGGAGGCCGAGCAGGACATTGTCAACTCCCTGGTTTGGGCAGGAATGGATTTTGACGAAGGCCCCGGCAAGCCCGGTCAGTTTGGACCTTACCGGCAGAGCGAGCGGAAGGATATCTATGAAGAATATGCCGAGAAACTGGTTGAGCAAGGCAATGCCTATTACGCCTTCGACACTACAGAAGAGCTTGACCAAATGCGGGAACGTCTGCAGAAATCGGGAAACCCCTCGCCGAAGTATGATGCCATCACGCGCATGTCCATGAAAAACAGCCTCACGCTGCCGCAAGAGGAAGTCGATCGCAGGCTGGAAGAAGGTGAGGAGTATGTGATCCGCCTCAAAGTACCGCGACGGGAATCCATTCGCTTTGAAGATGAGATACGGGGATTCGTCTCCTTTGAGAGCAAAGGCCTTGATGACCAGGTATTGCTGAAATCAGATGGCATGCCCACCTACCACCTGGCCAATGTGGTAGATGATCACCTGATGAAAATCACGCACGTGATTCGCGGGGAAGAGTGGCTCAGCAGTGCCCCAAAGCATATTCTGATGTATGAATATTTTGGATGGGAGCCCCCGAAAATGGCACACCTGCCGCTTATTATGTCACCCAGCGGAGGTAAGCTTTCCAAGCGCAAGGCCGAGTCGGAAGGAATACCCATCAACACCAAAGATTATATCGAGCAGAAGTTTGAGCCGGAAGCACTGGTTAATTTTCTGGCATACCTGGGATGGAGCCCGGGCGATAACTCTGAGATCCATTCTCTTGAAGAACTGACCGAGATGTTTAGCCTGGATCGTGTGAGCAAGGGCGGCGCGGTATTCGATTACAAGAAACTGATCTGGTATAACGAACATTACCTGCGGGAAAAACCGGCAGAAGAGCTGTTCCCGAAAATAAGGACCATTGCGGAAGAGCACGGCATTACACCCGATAAAGCCTATATGCTCGAAATCATCCCGCTGATGAAGGAGAGGGTCAGTAAAATTGAAGATTTCATCACGCAGGGCAGGTTTTTCTTTGAAGATCCGGAAGGGTACGAAGAGCAGGCTAAAAAGAAATGGAAGGATGACAGCGCGGATCTGCTCGAAGCATATCTCGAAAATCTGGAAGAAATCGACGTGAAGGATTTTGAAGCCGATACGCTCAAATCCAATCTTAAAGAGGTTATCGATGCCCATGATGTCGGCTTTGGCAAGCTCATGATGCCATTGCGCATCGCTACTACCGGCATGGGCCATGGCCCGGATCTGTTCCCCTCACTGGAGCTGCTCGGCAAGGAAACGGTCATCCGAAGGATTGAGAAGGCGATTGAAAAACTGGGGTAGAATTAGGTAAACGGGACTATAGCTTCCTGAGAACATCATCTTGAAATCTTGATTCCGCAACAGAGCGGCGGAATCAGATGGAGAAGAGCGGGGAATCAGGGGTGTAGCAAGGGTTTTCGACGCAAAGCGGTGAAAAAATCAGCGTCATCAGCGGAATCGCAAAAATCTGTGATTCGAGTTGTATTTTCTGAGATCATTTATGTATCGTTGTTCAGTCATTTGATTTAAACGTAAGTGATCTTATGAAACAGAAAGTATTACTATTAGTCCTTTGCCTATTTGCCGTTCTTATTTGGGTGAATTCGGGATATGCTTCTCCGGAAACGGCTGAACTTGCCCAGAATGCCGCTGATCAGGCTTCCCAAAGCCAGGTTTCATGGACCAGCATTTTGCCTCCCCTTGTTGCTATCGGCATAGCACTGATTTTTAAACAGGTTCTATTTGCCTTGTTTCTTGGGATATGGTCCGGCGCGCTGCTCTCAACCGGCTTCAGTTTTGGCAATATTTTCAACACTTTTTTCACCACCCTTACCGGCTATATCGTACCGGCTGCCGCTGAGGAAAGCCATATGAGCATTATGATCTTCACCCTGCTTATCGGGGGGATGGTAGGCATTATAACCGATAACGGGGGTACCCGGGGCGTCATCAAGGCCATTAGCCGTTTCATCAAAACAAAAGTGCATGGACAGCTTGCTACGTCGCTGATGGGCTTTGTGGTATTTTTTGATGATTATGCCAATACTATGGTCGTGGGCAGTACTATGCGTCCGCTTACCGACCGGCTTCGCATTTCACGAGCCAAGCTGGCATATCTTGTGGATGCCACGGCAGCCCCCGTAGCGACGGTTGCTCTTGTTAGTACATGGATCGGCGCTATGGTCGGCTTTATTGCAGATGCTGAGTCAAAAATGCCCAATTTTAATGAGTCTGCCTATTCCGTATTTATTAATTCACTTCCCTATAATTTTTATGCTTTCTTCACTCTTTTATTTGTAATACTGATAGCCTGGTCAGGCCGTGACTTTTCTACCATGCTCAAGTCGCGAATCAACCTTTACAAGGCCAAGCACGACCCGAAGCTGGATACCTACAATTTATGGAAAGATAAGATTGAAAAGGATGAGGAAGAGCAAAAAACAACTCATTGGGTCAATGCCGCACTGCCTATTATAACCCTGGTTTTTGGAACTGTCGGCGGTTTGGTTATTACGGGGGAAGGGAGCTCCATTCAAGAAATTATTGAAACGGCCGACTCATACAAAGCACTGCTATGGGGGTCGCTATTTTCTATTTTTGTTGCCATAGCCATGACGCTGAGCCAAAAGATTCTTAGCGTGAAAAAAATGCTTGAAGGGATGATGGAAGGCATGCATACCATGTTTGACGGCTTGCTTATTCTGGTTCTGGCCTGGTCGCTGAGTGCGGTTACTGTAGAACTGGGCACCGCTGAATACCTGATGTCCGTTTTTGGGGAAACGTTGAATCCGTTTTGGCTGCCTGCCCTGGTCTTTATTCTTTCTGCCCTCACAGCCTTTGCAACAGGTTCAAGCTGGGGGACTATGGGTATTTTAATGCCGCTGGTAGTACCCCTGGCTTGGGAAATCGGCAACACAAGCGGGCTGGCATTCGAAGTTACCCACGAGATTATCTACGGAAGTGTCAGTGCGGTATTAGCCGGTTCTGTATGGGGAGATCATTGCTCACCAATATCAGATACAACTATTCTCAGTTCTATTGCTACTCAATGCGACCATGTTGAACACGTAAATACCCAGCTGCCATATGCCATGATTGTTGGTACCATAAGTACGGTCGGATTGATAGGAATGATGGTTATGGGTATTCCATGGTGGGTTATCTATCCGCTGGGAGTTGCAGTAATCATTGGCATCATCTTCAAATTCGGCAAGGTACCTGATCCCGAAGAATACACGCCCGATGGCAAGGAACCAGCGGTAACCCGTATCGAATAAATAGAACGCGGATGCCGCGGTTACAGTGGGTTTTCACGGGAAATATATATTTTTTGGCCTAATTTACGTGAGCAACCCATTCAAATAAATTAAAACCGGCGAGCATCCGTATGATCCGCTTTATTCGTGTTCTATTTGAAATTCGTAGCGGTTGGTTTCTTCCACAATTTGGCTGCCATTTTTAAAGCGACGCTCTTCAAAGATCACCTTACCGGATTTTTCAACAAGTATGACCGTAGAATTGCGGGTGCCGTACCTGTCTGTTTTGATAAAAATAGGGGATACCGCCCTTTCAAGCTCATGCGGTATGCCGGTGTCGGGCAGGTCTTCGTCCGGTGCTTTAGTATCATCCTCTAACAGTTCGAAAAGCTTCTTCTCCGTAACCTCACCGGTGCTTATCATAGAAGCCAATGCCCTTTTGGCCTTCTTCACTTTGGGCCACGGCGTATCGAGCAATCGGTTACTCAACCCGTAGAGCCCGGCATCAAGCGCTTCTATATCCTGCTGCCGGTTAGAGTAGTACATCAAACCGGCAGCTTTGCCGGAAAGGTCACCGCCCAGTGAATTAAAGCCGTTATATAGATTTGCTTTTTTATCAACATCCTGCAAATATTGACCTATCGATTTACCACCTTTTAGGTAGTCAAGAACCAGGTGCCCCCTGCTTGGAGGGTCTTCCTTTTGAATGGATGGGTCCCTGTAATTGGTAAGCGCTGAAAACTTTCCGTCTTTTGTAATTCCAAGCCAGGTACCGCCGGCTTTTAAATCCTTGCCGGCCAGTATGTTTGGATAATCATCCCAAAATTGGGCCGGACGCGTAGGCCGTTTGTAGAATTCATCCCGATTGGTGGCAAAAATGAAATCATATACGGGATGCTGCTTGTAGGAGAATACCAGGAGACACATTTCAGTTAAACTAACTTATTTTGATTGAGACTTTAGGTAGTTAACTTTGCACAGGGCAACCTAACATTACCATATTATAAATAGATTGAACATAACGGAAATTCTCGAAACAAATTGGCATATTCCCCGTGAGGTAATGCTGGGGAATTTATTAATAAATAAGCGTATATGTCGCTAATCAAACAAAATCGTGCTTTTGGGCTTTGGGATTTTCTTTTTATCGGTCTCGGTATTGTTTCCGCAGCCTGGTTTTTTCTTTCCTATCCTTCCCAGGATCCCAGAAGTATAATGGAATCGGGCATAAATGAAGATTCCGCCACGCTGAGAGCTGCTGAAGTTTTAAATAAATTAGGGTATTCGACAGGCAATTCAAGTACACGAGCAGATTATCAGGTTGAAGTCTCTTTGCTTGACAGCCTCCAACAAAAATTGGGGAGGCCGGAGTCCATTAGAACGTTAAAAAAATCGGAAGACGAGCAGGTATTCCCTTTTAATTGGAATGTCCTTTTTTATCCTTCAACAGCAACGGATGAATTTAATTGGGGCGGCATTGATGAAGAAGAGCATCTGACGGTTCGCTTGGATGATAGAGGCAGGTGGATTGAGTTGTTAAATGCTACCGACAACATGCCTTCCGAGCCTTTAAATCGCAATGCCTTGCAGTACGCTTTTAAGGAAGATAGCACCAAGGAGCTTTGGCGAAGTATTCCCGATTCAGCCTGGCAGGGCGTGTTAAGTTTTGATGTGGAAAATGGTTACGACGCTTCATTGCAAAATGAACCTGAAACTGAAAAGGGTGAGGAGGATGCTCACGTATTTTCTCTTTATGAGCTGAAAAGGCTGGGTGAGTATTACTTGCAGAGTTCAGTTTGGAAGCCGGAGGAATTTGAGCTTTCGGATGTTCAGATCAGGACACTGGACAATACCAGGGTGGCCGACCTGAACTATGTAAGCATAGAACCGCAGCTGGGCCAGGATATCCGGCTACGGTTAAGGCTTATGCCAACCGGCTCATTATTAAACTTGACCGCTGATTATAATTCAGACTCCAATGGAGCCTCAACGGCAGAACTGATGGAGCTGGCTACATTAGTAATTGGAGTGATTTTCGGAATTATTGTTATGGTAACCTTCATCTACAGGATGAGGGCCCGGGTGGTAGATACGAAGTCTGCCTTGGTAATCAGTATTCTGGGTGGATTGATCATCCCGGCTTCTATTTTTCTGGAGAATATAGAAACGGTTGATTTATTTAACGAAGGAATCATCTGGTTCCGGCTGGTTGATACGTCACTTGAGATGGCCATCTTTGGCGCTTTTGGTTCCCTTGCTTTTTTTGCACTCGCAGCTGTTGGTGATTCTCTAACGCGGCAGCACTGGCAGAAAAAGCTTGTTTGTTATGATTATATAAGGCAGGGCATGCTGTTTAACCGGCCAATCGGTGAAGTGCTGTTACGCTCAGTGATACTGACGTTCGTAGCAGCAGGTTTTTGGTCGCTCCTTTTGTGGTTCATGCCGGAAATCTATTTTAACCTGGAGTGGACCTTTGTTAGCTACGAAGCTGCGTGGGCCCCATTATACCTTTTATTGGAAAATGCCTGGTTTAGCCTGATTTTCATACTGGGAATTTTCCTGGTTGTAGGATCCCTCATTTATTCGCGGATAAAAAGACGCTGGGTATTAGTACTGGTGACAACATTACTCTTTGGATTGGTGGGCCCGCTTCCATTCTATTTCGGACCGGTTTTAGAGCAATATGCCATGATGGCAATTTTTGGGTTGGGTTTGAGCCTCATTTACCTGAAATGGGATTTTCTAACACTGCTATTCACACACTTTTTATTTATCAGCCTGCTGATGGCTTCCAGCGGCTGGCTTGTCAGCTCTTCGCCCGACCTGCATGTCTTTATCGTCTTTTCTCTATTTCTCATTCTGATAATCGGATGGGCTATATTTTCTATCGTTAAAGGAAAAGAGGAGCAGTCGCTTCCAAGCTATGTTCCCGAATATGTGGAAGAGCTGGCACAGGAAGAGCGCATCAAGCAAGAGCTGCAGATTGCCCGGGGGGTGCAGAACTCTTTTCTGCCGACCGAGACTCCCGACCTCGAGGGGCTCGATATTGCGGCAATTTGCCAGCCGGCATACGAAACGGGCGGAGATTATTACGATTTTATTCAGCTTGACGATCATCGCGTTGCACTGACAATCGGTGATGTCAGCGGTAAAGGTATTCAGGCCGCTTTTTATATGACCTTTACCAAGGGCATCCTCCATTCTCTTTGCCGGGAAACAGACTCCCCTGCTGAGCTGCTGAAGAAGGCAAATCGCTTATTTTGCGACAATGCCAGAAAAGGCACCTTTATTTCACTGGTCTATGGTATCGTCGACCTGGAGAAGAAGACCTTCACGTTTTCCAGGGCCGGGCATAACCCGATACTGCACCTGCAGGCCAAAGACGGGAAGTTGAATGAACTTCAGCCGAACGGTCTTGGTTTGGGACTTACGAGAAATGCATCCTTTGATGAGAATATCAGGGAAGTGAAGCTTGATCTGGAGGAGGGAGATCTGCTGGTGCTTTATACTGATGGGATAGTGGAGGCCTTGAATGAAACGCACCAGTTTTACGGAGGCAACCGGCTTCTGGAACAGATTAAAAACCACAAAAATAAGAGCTCCCGGGAAATTATTGAAGTACTTTCTGAAGATGTAGCCTCATTTATAGGTTCGGCCAAGCAGCATGATGATATGACTATGATGGTCATTAAAATGAATACCCGGTGAATGCGTTAGTAAGAATCATAAAGAAGAAAACGTCACGTTTATTCACATATAGCACAGATTTTTAATAGAAAAAGATTTATGAAACCAAGATATCTCTTATACCTGCTTCCTCTTATAGCATTGGCGGCATTCAGCGCTTACGAAGGGCAAAAACCGGAAGAAATTACCTGGTACTCCATGCAGGAAGCGCAGGAACTTGCCGTGGAAAATGATAAAAAAGTGCTGGTCTATGCCGAAGCTGTCTGGTGCACCTACTGTAAAAAAATGGAGAATGAGGTATTCCCCAGGC